>Ga0210409_10003883_pt1 | contig 16409 bp, 11 predicted proteins | sample IncBWH17MmetaG_FD_161649 | JGI IMG/M metagenome (GOLD analysis project Ga0210409, IMG submission 161649) | Forest soil microbial communities from Barre Woods Harvard Forest LTER site, Petersham, Massachusetts, United States - Inc-BW-H-17-M | ecosystem: Environmental > Terrestrial > Soil >...
TTCAAGGCGCGGATCCTCTTTCCTATCAGTGGTACCTCAACGGGACTAATGCGATCCCACAGGGAACTAACGCCTCGTTGGTGTTCACCAACGTTACCTCGGCCCAGGCGGGCAGCTACCACGTCCTTGTTTCAAACCTGTTCGGTAGCACGAGCAGTGCCCGCGCGAATCTGACGGTTATTTTACCGGCCACTATTCTCGCTAGTCCCACCAACCAGATTGCCACCAATGGAAGCACAGTCACTTGGACGGTCACCGCTCAGGGCGACAGCCCGCTTTCCTACCAATGGTTTTTCAACCGAACCAACGCGGTCCTCAATGCCACCAATAGCACTCTGGTGCTGCTCAAAGCGACTCCGGCGGACTCGGGGGTTTATCAGGTTGTCGTTTCCAATGTCTATGCCAGCGTTACCAGCGCGCCGGCCAGCCTGATGGTGGTTCCAAGGATTCTTTGCAGTCCCGATATCAGCGTTCAACTGGGCAGTCCCTGGGCTTTCAGCCCTCCCAGCTTCGATGATACGAACCTGGTGCTGACTCCTTTGGGCACAACGACGAATGCCTTGTGTGGCCTGAGTTTTAACGCGACGCGCCAGTGGCTGGTGAGCGACACTAATGGCTACCAGGTCACTTGCAGCCAGACGGTGGAGGTCCTCAGCACCAACGGCCCCACGATGAGTTGCCCGGCGGACAAGTCGGTGGCGTTGGGCAAGAATTGGAGTTTTGATGTGCCATTGGCTCGGGATCCAACCGCGTTGGAGGCGCTCGTCTATGATAATTGGACCAACCATCTCAGCCAGAGCCTGGACCCTGGCCAAATGGAGGTTGGCAACCAGATAACGCTGTCTGGTACGGAGCGGTATCCCAGTCTTTTTGCTATGGAGTATTGGGGCACCAATGCCAACCGGGCTTCCTTCAACGGAGCGGTTGCGGCCCGCATCCGTTTTTATCTCAACGATGGCCTGGCATTGTCGACCGGGGAAGCGACCCCTGGAACCGTCTTGTACGACAGCGGCCCCTTGAGCATCAGCGCGACCAACCGTGGTGCGCTGGAGATCCAGGAGTTCGAGTTGAGCGCGGCGGTGCCGTTGGCCGGGGCGCTACCTTCGAACTTTACGTGGACAGTTACTTTCAGCGGATTAGGAAGCAATGATGCGGCCGGTCTGCACTTTTACGGCCCTCCAGTGGCGGGCGAAGCTGCGTCCGGCTACTGGGCTCTTGGAACTAATGGTTGGGCCCTGGAGAGCAAGGCGGGGCAAGCTTTCGGCGGCCAGTTGGCGGCCCTGAGTTCGGGAGTGAGCGTCAGCGTGCTCAGCACCGTGACCAATACTCCATGCGGCCAGACTTTGACCGTGACCCGGACCTGGCAGGCGCTGGACGCGTGCAGGAATCCATCCACGTGCTCCCAGACAGTGACGTTGCAGGATCACGCCTCTCCGGTGGTCTTAAGCCAACCACAAAGCCAAACAGCGCTGGCGGGTCGCACCGTTACATTGACCGTGGGCACATCGACCTGTCCGCCGTTGCTGTACCAATGGTACTTCAATCAGACCAACGCGCTGGCGGGCGCAACCAATTCAGACCTGGTGCTGACAAACATTGGTTCCGGCCAGGACGGCAGTTACCTCGTCACGATTACCAATGCCTACGGCAGCGTCACTAGTGCCCCCGCGGTTATCACTGTCCAGGTGCCCGCATTCATTGTCTTAAATCCCCCCGACCAGGTCGCGACGAATCGTGACGACGTCCACTGGAAAGTTCTGGCCAAGGGCACTCCTTTGCTCTTCTACCAGTGGTATTTCAACGCGACCAACGCCTTGAATCAGGAAACCAACGCCACTTTGGATTTGACCAATGTGAGCGGTGCCCAGGCAGGGACTTTCGAAGTTGTGGTGACGAATCTGTACGGCAGCGCCACTAGCGTACCGGCCAATCTAACCATCGTGTTCGCGCCTGCGATCACCAATGACCTCTCCGGCCGGGTGGTGAATAACGGTGATACCGTATCCTGGAAGATCGGGGCCAGTGGCACTGCTCCGTTGTCCTACCAGTGGTACTTTAACAGCACTGTTTTAGGTTTGGAAACCAATGCTTCCCTGGTGCTGAGCAACGTGGTTCCAACCCAGGCCGGGACTTACCAAGTGGTGGTGGCGAATCCCTATGGCAGCGTCACGAGTTCCCCTGCAAAACTTGACGTAGTGGTCGTGCCGCGCGTTACTTGCAGCCCCAATACGACAGTGGCATTCGGAACACCTTGGGCTTTTAGCCCTCCTACATTTGGCGACACGAACCTTATTTTGCAGGTGGTGGGGACTACGACTAATCTTCTATGCGGCAACAGCTTTAGTGCGACCCGCGAATGGTTAGTCAATGACACCAACGGAACCCAGGTCCCTTGTAGCCAAACTGTGGAGGTGCTTGATACCAGACCGCCGGTCCTGACCTGCCCTGCGGATAAAACGATTACTTATGGCGCCAGTTGGTCTTTTGATGTGCCTCAGGCCAGGGCCGCGGGAGCCGTCGAGGCGCTCGTCTACGACAATTGGACCAACAATCTTAGCGAGATTTTGGATCCGGGCCTGGTGGAAGTTGGCAATCAGATTACGCTGGCAGGTCCGGAGCGCTTTCCGAGCCGATTTGCTCTCGAGTATTGGGGAACCAATGCGGCTCAGGGTGCCTTTGCCGGCGCGGTTACCGCGCGAATACGCTTCTATCTCAATGATGGACCGACCTTGTCGCCGGGTCAGTCGACGCCTGGAACGGTCGTTTACGACAGCGGGCTTCTGACGATCAGCGCAACCCCGAAGGGCGCGCTGGTGTTGGAGGACTTCGTCTTGACTGCGGCAATCCCGCTGCGGGGAACCTTGCCCTCCACCTTTACCTGGACGGTGCTCTTTAGCGGCTTGGGAAGCCAGGATGCGGCAGGCCTGCGCTTGTATGGGCCGCCGGTCACGGGTCAAGCCGGCGCCGGGTACTGGGCTTTTGGCCAGGGCGCCTGGACCTTGCAGGGCCAGGCTGGGCAGAGCTTTGGCGGGCAACTCGCCGCGTTAAGCAGTGCGGCGAACCTGAGTGTGGTGAGCACCGTAACCAATGCTTTGTGCGCTCGCGGCTTCAGCGCGACGCGCACCTGGCAAGCTCTGGATGCTTGCAGCAATGCGGCAGTTTGCAGCCAGACAGTGACCGTGGTCGACCAGTCGGCGCCGGTTGTTTTGAGCCAGTCCCAGGATCAGTCTGCGCAGATCGGCCAGACAGTGAACTTGATGGTCAATGTCCTGAGCTGTCCGCCTATCTCTTATCAATGGTACTTCAATCAGACCAATGCGCTCGCACAGGCAACCAATGCGACACTCTCTTTGAGCGGCGTGACCCTGGCGCAAGCCGGGAGTTATACGGCAGCCATCACCAACAGCTACGGAAGCACCACCAGCCCCCCCATTCACCTCAGTATTACAGGTACGCCAATCATTCTGTCTCAACCGCAGGATGTGATTGCCGCCACGGCAAGCAACGCTGTGTTCATGGTCTCCGCAACGGGTGCTCCGCCGCCCTCCTATCAATGGTTCTTCGATACCACCAACCTGATCCCCGGGGCGACCAGCGCCACCCTGACTCTGACAAATCTGGAAAGCAGTCAGGCGGGCTTCTATTCCGTGCTCGTGAGCAACAGCGTGGGCAGCCTAACCAGCAGCGTAGCCAAACTGACCATCGTGGATCTGCCAACCATCACCGTCCCGCCGACGAACCAGACTGTCTTGGCGGGACAGCAGGTGACCCTCAGCGTCGGAGCAGTCGGGTCCGGACCGCTCAGCTATCAATGGATGGCGAATTGCACCCGGCCCATCTCGGGTGCCACCTTACCCTCTTTCAGGATTAAGAGCGCGTCGCCGGCCGATAGCGGCAGTTACTGCGTTACGGTGTCGAATCCTTTCGGCTCGACCATGAGCCTGCCGGCGGTGTTGCGCGTGCTGGCGCAGGCTAAGCTGACGGCGCTGGTTCAAACACAAAATGGCGTGTCACTCAGTTTTTCGACCGTGCCGAATCTACTCTACAGCGTTTATGCCAACGACACTCTGTCGCCCACCGATTGGGTTGCTTTGCCAAATGCGTCGCAACTGCCGGGGACGGGCGCCGTGATCACGGTGCAGGATCCCAATGGAACGGGCGGGCAACGGTTTTATAAAATCGTGGTGGAGTAGCGCCGGCGCCATGGGCTAAGATGAGCGCCTATGGAAAACGCTGGGTCAGTCAGGTTGAACGAATTGCTCTCCCCCGCGCGCATTAAGCTGAATTTGGCGAGCAGCGACCGCGAATCTGTTTTGCGCGAATTGGTGGACCAAATCCCGGAACTGGCGCACCAACCCGAGGCACGGCAAACCCTTCTCCGAGCCCTGCAGGAACGCGAACAGCTCTACAGCACTAGTATCGGAGACGGTATCGCTTTGCCCCACTCGCGGAATGCGCTGGTAGGACTCGTCGATGCCCCGTTGGTAGTGTTCGGCCGCCATTCCAAGGGCATCTCCTACGGCGCCCCCGATGCGCTTCCGGCTCGCCTTTTTTTCCTGGTCGTGGCGCCAACCGTCACCCAGCACCTGGCCGTCCTGGCTCGCCTGATTCGGCTCCTTCGTGATCCCAAGTTGCGCCAGAGCCTGCAGACGGCCGAAGAGCCCGAGGAGGTCATCGACCTCGTCAGGCAGGTCGAAGAGAAGTTTTGATGAAACATTGTCTTCAGAGCGCTCCCTGAAAGCCTTGTTGCCGAAGCGCCTCAAACAGGACTAAAGCCACACAGTTGGACAGATTCAGCGAGCGTGCATTGGGGTTAAACATAGGAATCCTCAGCCATCGCTCGCGATGCTTCTGCAAGAGACTCAACGGCAATCCGGCAGTCTCGCGACCGAAAATCACATAATCCCCGGCAGAAAATCGGGCATCGGTGTAGATTTGCGGCCCTTTCGACTCAACGAACCATAATCGCGCTCCGATCGGAAGGTGGCTTTCAAAGTCCGGCCAATTGGGCCACCGCCGCCACTGGAGGTGCTGCCAATAATCCATCCCCGCCCGCTTAAGCTGAGCGTCACCCAATTCAAACCCGAGGGGCTCGATGAGGTGCAGGCACGTCTGAGTCGCTGCGCAAAGGCGGGCGACATTTCCGGTGTTCGGCGCGATTTCAGGTTCAACCAGAACGACGTGCATCCTCTCGCTTTCGGTAGAAAACTTTCCACAAGACCAGTCCGTGGGCGGGAGCGGTCATTCCGGCCAAACGCCGGTCCTTTTTCGCCAGCAACCCTTCCATCGCGTCGGCGGGAAACTTGCCTAAACCGACCTGGACCAGGGTGCCGACGATTCCCCTGCACATTTTGTAAAGAAAACCATCTCCCTCGATGATAAAGGTTAGCAGCGCGCCCGATTTTTTTACATCACAGCGCCACAGGTTGCGCACACTTGATTTCTTCGTGTAACCTGGGTTGGCCGCAAAGGATTGAAAGTCTTGGCGGCCGCGGAAACACAGGGCCGCGCGGCGCAGGGCAGTCAGATCGAGCGGGCGCGGGACGTGCCAGGCGCTGTGGCGCAGCAGGGGGTTCATCGCCGTGTGGTTCCAGACAAAGTAGCGATATTGTTTGCCCGTTGCCCCAAAGCGCGCATGGAAATGCCGGGCGGCGCGAGTGGCTTGAAGCACGCGCACGTCCTCCGGCAACCAGGCGTTAAGGGCCAGGGCCAGTTTGCGCGGCGACATCGAGCATTCGTTGGGCGCGACTTCAAAGTGCGCGACCATCCCCAGCGCGTGAACCCCCGTATCGGTGCGACTCGAACTATGGACGCGGGGCCGGCTTGGGAATAGCTGGGCCAGAGCTTCTTCGATTTTCTGCTGGACCCCCGTGCCGATTTTTTGCACCTGCCATCCTTCGTAGCCGGTGCCATCGTAGGCGATGGTCAGTTTGAACTTGTTCACGCCTCATGCTCCCAGGCCGTCGAGATAGCTTTGCAGCAGGATCGCCGCCGCCATTTTGTCGACTTTTTCTTTGCGCTTTTCGCGGCTGACATTGCCCTGGATTAAAAAGCGGTTGGCTTGAGCCGAAGTCAGGCGTTCGTCCCAGGTCTTGATCGGGACCGTGACGGCGGCACGCAGAGCCGCCACGAACTCCTCGACCTTGAGAGCGGCCGGGCCGTAGCTGCCGTTCATGTTACGGGGCATCCCAACCAGGACCATTTCGACCTCCTTCTCTGCAAGCAGTTCCTTAAAGTGCTTCAGGAACGCAGCAAAAGGTTCAGCGGGAACAAACTCGAGAGGCTGCGCGATTATTTTAAGCTCATCGCTGACGGCAATGCCGATGCGCTTAGTCCCATGATCCAGCGCCAGAATACGCATGATGATACCTTGAAGTTTTAGCGCAGTCCTTTGAGCACGCTTTGTGCCGCCTGCACTGTTTTGTCAATCTCTGCCTCGGTGTGGGCGGTCGACAGAAAACCTGCCTCGAACTGCGAAGGAGCCAGGTAGATGCCTTGCTCCAGCATGCCGTGAAAATATTGCTTGAAACGTTCACGGTCGCTTTTCATCGCATCCGCCAGGTTATGGATCGGCTCGGCGCAAAAATACGCGCAGAACATCGAGCCGCAGCGGTTCAACTGCACCGGGATGCCCGCGGTCTTTGCAGCATGGCGCAAGCCGCTCTCCAGCATCGCGCCAAGCCCTTCCAGTTTCCGGTAGGCATCCGAGGCCGTGAGTTCTTCCAGCGCGGCGATTCCCGCAGCCATAGCGAGGGGGTTTCCGCTCAAAGTGCCCGCTTGATACACCGGCCCCAAGGGTGCCAACCAATCCATGATTTCGGCGCGTCCACCGAAAGCGCCGACCGGCAGCCCGCCGCCGATGACTTTGCCAAAGCAACTCAGGTCCGGGGTGATGCCGAAGCGTTCTTGCGCACCGCCTTTGGCCAGCCGAAAGCCAGTCATGACTTCGTCGAAAATGAGCAGCGCGCCATGGGCCTGGGTAATCTCGCGCAGGAATTCCAAGTAACCGGGTTTGGGCAAGTAAAGTCCCGCATTGCCCGGCACGGGCTCAATGATAATGCCCGCGATTTGCCCTGGGTTTGCTTTAAATGCTTCGCTAACTGCGGCCGGCTCATTATAAGGAAGGACGATCGTGTGCTGGGTGAAAGCCGCCGGAACGCCGGCGCTGTCCGGATTTCCAAAGGTCAGCGCGCCTGACCCGGCTCTTACCAATAGCGAGTCCGCGTGTCCGTGATAACAGCCGTCAAACTTGACGATTTTATCGCGCTTGGTAAATCCGCGCGCCAACCGAATGGCCGACATTGTCGCTTCGGTCCCGGAATTGCACATGCGCACCTTCTGCACGCTGGGCACCTGCGAACAAATGAGCCGCGCCATGGTGACTTCAAACGGATTGGGAATCCCGAAGCTGGTGCCGTTCTCGGCGGCCGATTGCACCGCCTTGATGATTTTCGGCTGCGCATGCCCCAGGATCGCCGGACCCCAGGTGCCCACGTAGTCCACGTATTCGTTGCCGTCCACGTCCCACACTTTGGCTCCCCTGGCCTTGTTGACAAAAAACGGCTGGCCGCCGACGGCTCGAAAGGCGCGGACCGGCGAATTCACACCGCCTGGAATGTATTGCAGGGCGGCGGCGAACAGTTGATCGGATTTTGTCCGCGAAAGCACGCAGACAGGTTAGCCGCTGGTTCGACCAAAGCACGCCAAAACAACAGCAGGGGAGAAGGCGGCTCGTTCACTTGAGTCATTAAAACCCCGATGGACACAGTGTTGCAGAGCCGCAACCGAATCGTTAATCCTTGAAACGTTAAAGCGTGAATCGTTAAATCGTCTTAACGATTTAACGTGTTCAACGGCAGTTCTTCCGTGGTTAATTGGCTTCGGCCGCTTTTTCCAAGATTAGTTCGCCGTTCCTTAAGAAATGCACTTGATTCGCGTTCCTTCGCGTCCATTCGCGGTTAAACTCTGTGCTCTGTGCCAAGGCGTGCTTCGCTAGCTTTCCAACTCAGCAAACGAAATTCCGAACTCCTCCAGCAGCCGTGAGGTTACACGCTCGTTGCCTTGACCGCGGCTATGCACCTGGTAGGCACCTTCAACCAGAGCGAACACCTCGATAGTGCGGCTTTCAGGGTCCACGATCCAGTACTCAGGCAAGCCAAACTGCTCGTACAGGGATTTCTTGGAAACTCGATCTCGTTGCCAGGTTCCCGTCGATATGATTTCGATGGCTAAATCGGGGACGCCGCGAATGTGCTTTTGGATAATATGTCGCCGCTGATTCGAGATAAAGAACACATCCGGCTGCACCACTCGTCGCTGGCTCAGCACGACGTCCAACGGACTAACGAACACCTCTCCCAGCTTGCGCTCAGTGACGAAGCGATTTAATCGTTCGCAAACACGAAGAACGATTCGCTGGTGATCCGCATGCGGTGAGAGCGACACAACTATCTCTCCATCCCAGAGTTCAAGAGGCTGAGCCGTTTCCGGCAGTTCGGCAAGCATTTCGTCGTAAGTCCAAAGCCGCTTGGGTTTGGTCCTTGGCAGCGCGATTGATGCCATACTAATAATAGGGCCCCTTAGTGGCTTAAAATCAAAATTCGGCTCGCTTTTGTTAGCCTCCGGTATCCCTTCACCCTTTTGCGATCATGCCGCCGAGCAGAAACTGATTGATCGACTTGGCCGCCCGTTTGCCGTCGCCCATGGCCAGGATCACGGTAGCCGCGCCGCGGACAATGTCGCCCCCGGCAAAAACACCGGGCAAGCTGGTCATCCCGTTGTCGTCGACAATGATGTTGCCCCATTTATTGAGCTTCAAGTCAGGACAAGTTGCCGTGAGCAGCGGATTGGCACGTGTGCCGACAGCGATCACAACAACGTCGCAGTCGACGATAAATTCCGAACCGGCAATGGCTCCTGGCCGCGCCCGGCCGGTGACATCCGGTTCCCCCAATTGCATGCGGACGCATTTGATCCCGGTAACCCATTTCTTGTCGTTGCCAAGAATTTCCAGCGGGGCAACCAGGAACTCGAACTGGATTCCTTCCTCTTCGGCATGGTGAATTTCTTCGGCGCGCGCGGGCATTTCGTTTCGCGTGCGGCGGTACAGAATCATGGAAGACTGCGCGCCCATGCGCTTGGCGGTGCGGGCCGAATCCATCGCCACGTTGCCGCCGCCGACGGTGGCGATCCGTTTGCCTCGCAGGACTGGAGTGTCCGAGCGCGGGAACTGGTATGCGGCCATCAGATTGACGCGGGTGAGGTATTCGTTGGCTGAATAGACCCCTTTAAGGTTCTCTCCGGGGACATTCATAAAGACCGGGAGACCTGCCCCGTTGGCAATAAATACCGCATCGAATTGATCGCGCAGTTCCTGCAATGTGTACGTTCGGCCGATAACCGTATTGCAGACAATTTTGACTCCGGCGTGTTCCAGCCGGCCAACTTCCGCCTCGACGATCTTTTTCGGAAGACGGAACTCGGGGATGCCATAGACCAAAACACCGCCGGGTTTATGCAGTGCCTCGAAAACGGTGACGTCATGGCCGGATCTGACCAACTCGCCCGCCGCGGTGAGACCTCCCGGGCCCGACCCGACAACAGCAACCTTTTTGCCGCTGGAGCGTCCCGCCTGCAAGGTTTGGTTGCCAAGGTTCCCCCTGGCCCAATCGCCCACATAGCGTTCGAGATAGCCGATGGCGACCGGAAGGCCTTTGTGCCCGCGAATGCATTCGACCTCGCACTGGGTTTCCTGCGGACATACCCGGCCGGTGACCGAAGGCAGAGCATTATCGCTGAGCAAAGATTGGGCGGCTTCGGCCAGGTTGCCTTGAGACAGCAACTCGATGAAGCGCGGGATATTCACCATGACAGGACAACCGGAAACGCACTTAGGATCCTTGCACTGCAGACACCGCTCCGCTTCAAGGAGGGCAACTTTCTCCGCTAAGCCAAGGTTGACCTCCGCAAAGTTGGCGTTGCGGATGAGCGGGTCCTGTTCCGACATCTTCTGGCGCTCGATTTGGAGCCGCTGTTTGGCTGAAAGCCTCTGATTCAATTGAAAAATGATTAATGTGTTGTAGACAGGCCGATCTTGCAGGTTCCGGCGTCACAAGCGGCCAGGGCCTCTTGCTCGTACTCGCGATAGGTCGACAAGCGATCCATCAGTAGATCGAAATCAACCAGGTGGCCATCAAATTCGGGACCATCTACACAGGCAAAGAGGGTTTGGCCACCCACCGCCACACGGCACCCACCGCACATGCCGGTACCGTCGACCATTACCGGATTGAGCGAGACAATCGTGTGGATGGCTGCCGGCTTGGTCACGTTGACCACGGCGCGCATCATGGGAACCGGTCCGACGGCGTAAACCACGTTCCAACTGCCTGCAGCCAGCGCGTCTTTGGCGGCATCGGTGACGAATCCGCGTCGGCCATAACTGCCGTCGTCGGTGCAAACAATGACGTCGCCCAGGCGGCGCAACTCCTGCTCGAAAATAACCCATTCCTTCGACCGGCCGCCAATGATGGAAGTTACGGCCACGCCTTGCCGGCTGAGACCGTGGGCAATGGGATGGACAACCGCGGTCCCCACTCCGCCACCGATACAAAGCGCGCGCCCCGCCTGGATCAGTTCTGTGGGCTTGCCTAAAGGCCCCGCGATACCGGCGATGGACTGGCCTGGCTCAAGGGCGACGAGTTCGCGGGTGCTTTTCCCCACAGCCTGAATCACCAGGGCGATCGTTCCAGCAGCCGGGTCCGCGTCGGCAATGGTTAGCGGGATGCGCTCGGCGTTCTCGGCCCGATACACAATAACGAATTGGCCCGGTTGCCGGATTTGAGCGATGCGGGGCGCGGTAACGTCCAAGCGGGTCACGTTCGGGCTCAGCCGAGCCTTGGAAATGATCGGATGCATGGGCCGAGAGTCTAGCGGGTCAGTCGATAGTAGCGAGCCGGCAGATTGGTTGCTGGGTCGGTAAACTGGATGGGCGCCACGTTCGTTGAGATCGCTTGCCAGGTGGTGAGATCTGTGGAGGCTTGAACGATGTACGCCAAACCGGAAGTACCCGCTCCGCTGAGCTGAACCGCGCCGTTCGTAGCCCGACTGATCGAGAGGGTGACACTGGTGGCATTGGTGGCCGGTCCGATGGCCCCAAGCTCAAACGCCCCGATGTCGCTCAAATTGTCGGCGGGACGAGGAAAACCGCGTTGGTCGGTTGCAGGACCCTGATCCGGTGGAATCTGGTTAATGGCCGGACTATTGGTCAACAACGCCATGGTCAGAGTTGGACCTCCGTTGGCAGAGAGGGTGCCCAATTTGGGATCTGTATTCTGGAGGCTGGAGGCGCCGAAAGATTTAACGGAATCCGAGCTGAGATTATGGCCGGCGTCGATCAAAGAACCGAACACATTCATTCCCGACAGACTGCCGGTGAGGATGGAGTTCAGGAGGGTGAGTGGGCCGCTGACGGTCGCTAGGTTGCCTCCTTCAGCATTCCCTCCATTCCCATTGGCTCCCGTGAAGTTTCCCGTGCCGGCGACCCCATTGGTACCGCCGAACGCAGCGCCGGTGGAGAAGGTGCAGTTAACGATGGTAATGGTATTGGCGTTGTCGAGGGAACCTCCCACGCCATTGCCGCCATTCCCGCCGTCGCCCGGCACACCAAACGTTCCTCCACCGGGTCCCCCATTGGCGCCCGTTCCGCCAAAAACGGTATTGGTGTAAAAAGTGCAATTGGTAACCACCGCCCACCAGCCATTGTAGAGAGCGCCGCCGGAAGCGTTGCCGCCTTGGCTGCCGGTCAAGCCGGTGCCGTTGCCGCGCGTTCCGGCAGTGGCGCTGTTTCCTCCGCGCGCGGCGTTGGTGGAAAAAGTCGAACCAAACAGGGTCAAGTTGTTGGCATTAAACACGGCGCCTCCCGTGGCCGCCCCGCCGGCGCCGCCGTTACCCGGTATCCCGGCAGAGGTTCCCGCACCAGCTGTGCCGCCGGCGCCTCCGACGCCGCCGGTGACCTGGTTGCCTGAGAAGGAGCAGTTGATCAGCGTGAGATTCCCCAGATTATAAACCGCGCCGCCGAACCCCACTCCCCCCGGCGCACCATCTCCGCCGTTGCCGGGAACGACAAAGGTGCCGGTGCCGTTGCCTCCGTTGCCGCCGGCGCCGCCTGCCCCGCCGGTGGCCGTGTTGTTGGTGAGCGTGCAGTTGACCAAAGCGACATTGCCCAGGTTATAAATCGCGCCGCCCAAACCCGAAGCACCTGGGGTTCCACTGGCTCCGTTTTCACCAGTCGCGCTGGACGAGTTGGTAGCGCCGCTGGCTCCGGCAAGTCCATTGGATGCGGTAACCGAGTTTGCGCCAAAAACGCATTGGCTTGCGACCACTGTGACGCCCGGTTGAACATACAGAGCTGCCCCGGCGTTAGTGCTGAATCCGTTGACCAGGCTCAAACCGCGCAGAACCAGGTTAGTAGCTACTTGGAACAAGGGCACCGAGTTGCTCCCGCCGATCACCACGTTGTGCCCGCCGGCGTCAATGGTGGTCTCCGCCTGGCTGATGATAATCTGCTGGCTGAGGGTGATCGTGCAGTCCGACGAAAAGGTGACCTGCCCGCCTCCGTTCAAGGCCGCCCGAAACGACGCCTCGTCGCAAGTAGTCACCGCGCCGCCCGCGCGAGCCGCCAAGGGACTGAGCGCGAGGATCAAACTGACCATCAGGCGGGCAGAGACCTCTCGCAGTACCCGCCTTTCCCTGTGTGTTTGAAAAGTCCGGGCGGCGATAGACATGCCAGGCGCTGGCGCGCGCCGGCGAGCGCACAGCCATAGATGGTCGGTTTGGTTCAAAGGCTTGGTGGGGCTGTCCTCGAATCACTGATCCTGCCCCAGCTTCTTGTGCAGCTGCCGAAGATGCGCGTTTTCCTCGGCTTTGATTTCGTTTTCCATTTCCGTAACTCCGGGCATTTTATCCTTCTCGGCTCGCGCGGTCAGGGCGGCAACTTCCGGGGTCGGCAGAACAGTGGGGCGGAGCAGGACGATGAGCTCGCTGCGCGTTTCGTCTTTCTCCGAGCTGCGGAACAGGTACCCCAGCAGAGGGATATCCTTGAGGAAGGGCACGCCCGAGTTGTTGGAATTCTTGTCGGTCTCAATCAAGCCGCCGAGCATAATCGTGTCGCGATCGCGGACAGCGACTTTCGCGTTGGCATTTTTCGAGCTCGTCACCGGCACATCTCCCACGCCTTGGATGGTGACGTTGCCTTTGAAACTGTCGATTTCGGTTTGGATGTCCATGACGACCAAACCATCCGGGTTAATCAAGGGAGTCACTGACAACGAAACACCGATTTGGAGTTGTTGGATGGTCGAGTAACCGCCGAAGGCGCCGCCCCCGTAGTAACTGCCCGAAGGGTAGGGACGGGATTCGCCAACGAAAATGCTGGCCGGAACGGCATGGGAAGTTTGAATGCGGGGTCGTTGAAGAATCCTGGCACGCCCATTGGCGGAGAGGGCCGTCACCGAAACATCCAGGTCGCTGTTGCCCAGGCTGGCCAGGTAACTGAAGCCGCTGGGCAGGTTGCCGGCTGCGTTGGTTGCGCCGTTGAGGATATTGAAACTGCCCGGTGACAAAACGTTTCCATTATTAACAGCCCCTTGCCCAATGAAAGAATTGCCAAATCCATGTGGCTTGTTTTCGAGGTAACTAACGCCCAGGGTGGTCGAATTGTTCAACGAAACCTCGATGACCACGGCTTCAATCAAAACCTGCGCCAGCACAACGTCCAGTTTGGCCACGATGTCCTTGATGATTTTCATGTCTTCGCGCGACGAATAGATCAGGAGCGAGTTGGTGCGTTCGTCGGCAATCATCTTGGTTTGGCCCAAAACCTGGATTTCGCCGGAAGTCGCCGCCTTATTGATAATATTCCGCAGGCGGTCGGAGAAGCTGCTGGCTGCTCCCGGTTGAGTGGTGGCCTGAGGGGTGGCGGTGCCGGGATAACCGCCCAGTCCGGTCGTGCCGGGATAACCGCCTATGCCGCCGCCCAGGCCAGTCGTGCCGCGGTTCATCCCGCCCATGCCGCCGCGCCCTCCTCCCCCCATCGTGCCGCGCGCGCCACCGCCAGCGGTGGCGCCGACGGTCATCGCCCCTCCTCCGGTGCTGAGACTGTTCAGGGCGCTGGCGATATCCGAAGCCAGAGCGTATTTAATCGGGATAACCTCCGAGATGTACTCGGAAGGCACGAGTACATCGATTCTTTTGACCATTTCCAGCATGCGCTTGACGTTCTCGGAATAATCGCGAATGACAAGGATCTGGCTGGTATCGATCGGCAGGATGCCATTGGCTAAGCCAGGGCTGGCAAAGGGCGTCAACGCGGGCACCAGCTCACTCGGTTTGGCGTTGGTCAGTTGCAAGACATGAGTCACGAACTGGCCTAACTCGGGCAGCTGATCGAGCTTTTCCTTGCTAAAAGGCGCGCCGACCTGGCCGGCTTGAGCCATGGGCACCACTTTAACGAATTTGTCCCCAACGTTGACCGTGGCGATGCCATTGAGCGCCAGCACCGCGTCGAAAGCTTGAATGGCTTCGCGCCGGGTCAGTGGAGTCTGGGTCTTGAGCGTGATCGTCGGCGCGGGTAAAGACGTGGGCCGCAGCACGGTTCGACCGACCAGTTCAGAGTAGATCTGAAGCACCTGGTTCAGGTCGGTGGCCGGGAAGTTAATCGTGCCGGCCGGCAGAGTTTCTTCGGGAGATGCGTTCGTGCTCGCCCCTGCCGCGGTTGCGGTTATTTCTCCCGGAGGTTTGGGCTGGCCTGGTGTTGGCACGGTGGGCGATGTTGCGGCCGGGCTCCCAGACGGGACCGGCGCTGGGCTGGTGTTTCCCGGGGGTTCAACCGGTGTGAGAGCTGTGCGTGAAGAAGGACCCGGGACTGTGACTGGTCCGGGCGCGGGAACCACCGCCGTTGGCGCGCCCACCGTGGTTGGGGCGTTGGTCTGGCTGGGCGCCGCGCCGGAGGCGGCAGCTTTTCCGTTGAGGGCATCGTGCAGGGCCTGCTGCAAGAGCGGATTGCGATTGGTGTTCGGCTCGGGCAGGGGCGCGAAGCTCCCGCTGCCGGCCGGAGCGCTCGAAGTTTGAGCCCAGGAACCGGCCATAGTCAGCAAGAGCGTCAGCAGGATGGTTTTCACGATCGTTTAGGGGATGTTTTTTTCAAGCTCTACGGAGGAAGCGAGTGGCATTCCGGACGCCCTATCGGAGGCGGCCGTGCGCCCTGCAGTGGATTGCCCGGGACGAGCCGCCGGCCTGGCGGTGGCGCGTTTTTGATAGCTGGCCACCAATTTGACCTGGGCCAGAAGTTGCTGTCTTGGCGGGTCTGGCCGAACGCTCAGGTCGCGTACCCGAATCTGGGAGTTGCCCGACCCGAGCTGAAAGAGAAAATCCACCATTTGTTCCTCGCCGCCTTGCACGCTGAGACTTTGGCTTTTCTCGAGAAAGAATTGGTTGGTTTGGGTGTTGATGTGAGAGTTGGAAACGATGTGGACGCCGCTTTGCCCAGCCTGAGCATTCACCGTGTTGGCGAATTGCAGCGATTGATCCTCGGCGGGGACGTCCGCATTCTCGCGCTCAAATTGCCGGAGGCCCGCCAGGTAAACATTGGTCTGCGCGATCTCCGCCTGAAAACGGCCGAGTTTGCGCTGAGCCTCGGCATTGCGCTCGCGAACGCTCGCCAGGTCCGAGAAATGCGGGATCACAAACAGGAAATTCAGCACGATAAAGAAAATCGCGCCAACCCCAACCAGCACTCGCTTCTCGAACGGCCGCAGGTTGTTCCAATAACCGTTCATTGAACCTCCGTGCGTTTGAGCTCCAGGCTCAGGGTCCATGTCGCCGTTGCCCCCCGCACCTGGAATTGAATGCTTTCACCCTTATTCGCATCGAATAAGGCCTGCCCGCGGACGGTGGCTTTGCGCATGTCGCCCTCGAAAGCGTAGAGATCCTTGGCCTGGTCGCCCGGAGCGGTTCCCGACAGGGTCAGGCGCCTGCCATCGCTGAAGTTCATGCTGTCGAGAGTCATATTCTCGCGCAGCAGGCGCGCCGTCGTGCTCCAGCAATCCAAACCCGCATACTTCAGATCATCGCGCTCTTTGAGGACTTTGAAGCGGTCTCGCAACTGAATGGCATTGGTGTACGTGGGGCCGAGCAAGGCTAACTGATGTTCGACACCGTTGGTGCGAACATTGGCGTAGCCCAGGACCAGCATGTAAATGGCAACCCCAAGCAGGTACAAGCCGCCTAGGGCAAACAACCCGCGCATCCATAGCCGATCAACGAATTGTTGATGATACCGGGTAACGAACTCCACCGGCATCAAGTTTGCCCGCGCCTCGGTTTGCGCGGATCGCCGCGCCGTCAATGCC
>Ga0210409_10003884_pt1 | contig 16409 bp, 16 predicted proteins | sample IncBWH17MmetaG_FD_161649 | JGI IMG/M metagenome (GOLD analysis project Ga0210409, IMG submission 161649) | Forest soil microbial communities from Barre Woods Harvard Forest LTER site, Petersham, Massachusetts, United States - Inc-BW-H-17-M | ecosystem: Environmental > Terrestrial > Soil >...
AGTATTCGTGGCCTGGGCACGATTCCAGCGCCGGGTGCAGCACCTTCTCCACTTCCGCGCGCCCCGCTAGCCATTTCGCAATCGCCAGCGCGGATTTTTCGATCGCCTCCAGCCGCACGCCCAACGTCTGCAAGCCGCGCAGCGCCAGACTGCAATCGTCCGGCGAAACCGCGCAGCCGACCATTTGCTGCGCCACGCCCAATTTCAGGTGCAGCCCGTCGTCCCGCACGCTCACCGACCCCAGCAGCAAATCGCTGTGGCCGCCAACGTATTTCGTCAGCGCCTGCAGGGTCACATCCACGCCAAGTTCGAACGCATCCAGCAGCACACCGGCCGACCACGTGTTATCCAGCACCACCCGCACATTTTGCGCATGTGCCGCATCTACAATGGCTGGCAAGTCCTGGACCTCCATGGTCAGCGAACCTGGACTCTCGCACCACACCAGCCGCGTTTTTTCCTGAATGAGTTTGGAGATGCCTCCGCCGATCAGCGGATCGTAAAACGTGCAGGTCACCCCGAATTTTGAAAGCAGTTGCGTGGTCAATTTGCGATTGGGGTAGTACACGCTTGCGGGCACCAGAATGTGATCGCCCGCTTGCAACAGCGCAAAATTGACCAGCGAAATCGCCGCCTGTCCTCCCGGTGTGATGATGGTGTGCTTCGCGCCTTCCAACTCTCCCACGCGCGCTGCCAACTCCAGCACCGTAGGCGTTCCGTACAATCCATACGTGTATCCCACGCGACGCTGGTCCCACGTATCCCGCACCGCCGCCGCCGAAGGAAACACCGTCGTCGACCCGCGATACACCGGCGTCGCCAGCGATTTGTAGCCTGACGGAATCTTCGTATCCGTATGTATCAGCTTCGTCTTCCAGCTTTTTTTCATAACTAAGTTCTCAGGCGTCGTGAGAATCCATTTCCCTCTTTTTTCTGCGCTTGAACGCGCCAAGTTTAGCGCACCGCCGTCGGGAATCCTCCAGTTCGTGCTTCAGTTTCCGATAACCGCGTCATCAGGCATTCCCTCGACCCGAAGATGGCTCAAACACTCCTCTTCCGTAATGATGAAAGCAGAATGTTCAGGACCGCCACTCCCAAGCCAACTTTTAGGAAAAATATAGAAGCCGGTCCGGTGTAAGCGATTATTTGATTGGCTCTCAGCCCCGCGTCTGCCGTGTGAAAGCGGGTTGTGAAGGCAATAAAAAGCGACCCGCAGAGTACGACTCCGCTTAAGCACAGAAACAGTCGGAATAGAATCGTTGACCCTTCTGGTTTACCGCGCAATTGAACAAACCCGAGCAAGCCGACGGCAGCTGCGAGCAAGAAAATCTTAGTGGCTGGCGATAGAGCAAAAGCAATATTGGTTTCGAAGTTGCCACTAGAATGCGAAACGCCATGGTTGAAATGGTTATAGACATAAACTCCAGGATAAATCGCATAAGCAAGTCCCAAGGCGGCAAACAACCAGACAGTAGCCCACAGGAATGTTTTGTCCAAGCTTCTCGGCCTCAGTGAAGTGGAATGGAAAGGCACGCCCTATCGTAACTCGTAGTCAGTCGAGCAAGTAATGAAAGCAATCGAACTCAGGAGAGCGTTCGGCTAAGTCCTGGCAAGTCGTATTACCGGACAAGAGTCCCGAGGCTAGGATTTGTGACCCAGAAAAATAGCGCGGCGCGGACCGCCTTTTTTCACGCGGCCACGCACGCGATGCACCTGGACGTCGAATCCTCCATAGCGCAAGCGCTGCTCGAATTTTCGATCCTCTCGCGCCGCCCAGACCGCCAGCACTCCATCCTTCTTTAGAGCTGTGCGGGCGGTGGCTATTCCGTGCTCGTCATAGAGGCCCGCGTTGTCCGAGGCGGTAAACGCCGCCGGACCGTTGTCCACGTCGAGAAGCACGGCATCGAATTGGCCGAGTCGCGAGCCGAACGTAACCGCGACATCCTCTGTCTCCACCCGCACGCGCTTATCGTTCAGCGGATGACCCGCCAATGGCCCGAGCGAGCCGCGATTCCACTCCACCACCGCGGGCAGCATCTCCGCCACGATAACTGTCGCATCCACCGGGAGCAGATCAAGCGTCGCGCGCAGCGTAAACCCCATTCCAAGCCCACCCACAAGCACGCAAGGCCGCTTCAGTGCCCGCGCTCGTTGGCACGCCAACCCGGCCAGCGCCTCCTCCGAGCCGTGCATGCGGCTCGACATAAGCACCGCGCCGTCGGCGAGTATCAGGTACTCGTCGCCGCGACGAACCAGCTTCAGCGCGCTCCCGTCCGGAGTCACCGCCTGGCCCAGCAACTCAAAAGGTTTCACGTCTGCGATGTTACAGGAGTTCGTAACCTCTCAGCCTTGGTGAGCCAAATAGGCATATCCTAGGCTACGCGGAACTGTTGGGTAAGACGATGCTCGTTTTTATCGATGAATCCGGAGATCCAGGAATGAAAGGAAAGCAGGGTTCTTCCCGGCTTTTCATCGTGACCGCTATTCTTTTCGAAGAAAATGAGGAGGCGGAACGTTGTGATCTGCGAATAGGGGAAATAAGAAGGGAACTCCAAGTTCACCAGCGTTTTGAGTTTCATTTCAACAAATGTTCAGATCGCTACCGGAGAGCATTCCTGTCCGGAATCGCGGGCTCAGGGTTCTTCTACCACTCCGTAGTGTTAAATAAGTCCAAACTCTGGGGCGAGGGCTTCAAAGACAAAGACTCATTTTATAAATATGCAGCCAGCCTCGTTTTCGAAAACGCGAAAGCCCATCTGCTTCAAGCCAAAGTCGTTGTAGATAGATGCGGAGACCGTGAATTCAGAAACCAACTCGCCAAATATCTCAAGAGACGCATGAACGACGGCAATAAGGTGCTTATACGAAAAGTCACAATGGAGCCATCGCACTCCAATAACTTACTTCAATTAGCAGATATGGTATGTGGCGCGGTCTTTCGCTCTTTCGATACCACAAAGAATAACCGGATGGAATTCAGGAAGTTGTTAAACGCGAAGGAGCTTAGGGTGCAAGTCTGGCCTAGATGAAAATTGCCCACCCCTCTATCCCGATTTCTCGGGAACGCTCACCGTACGGTGACAGTTCAAGGAGCGGGCTATTCCAAGGCCATTCTAATATGCCGCAATTTTTCCGTCAATCAAACCTTGGCTCTCGCGTTTCCAAAACGTCTTCCTGGTTTGTCCGTCGTTCGCCGCAAAGCTACCCCGTTTCGTTGACGGCCCCTCTGCGCGAATGTTATAACTAAATATTCTGTGAGGCAGCATTTAGCCCACCGTATCCTCCTCCCGGGTCGGGGATAGGCGTGGCTGCTCTCCTGAAATTTTAGGCGACACATTCAAATGTCAGAATTGGTTCACCAAATAGGCGAACTGTTCCTCAGGGCTGTGCCTGTAGCCCTCATCGTCCTCATTTTCTATTTTGTCCTTCGCTTTCTTTTCTTTAAGCCCCTGCTCAAGGTCATGGCCGAGCGGCAAGCTCGCACCATTGGCGCCAAAAAAGCCGCCGAAACTGCCCAGTCCGCTGCCTCGGAGAAGATCAAGCAATACCAGGACGCCTTGAGACAAGCGCACGCCAAGGTTTACGGCGAACAGGAAGCACAGCGCAAGAAGGTCCTTGAGGAACGCGCCGCCTTTCTGAAAGAAGCGCGCGCAAAAGCCTCCGCCGAGGTTACCGCCGCAAAAGAACGCATCGCCGGCGAAACCGTCGCGGCGAAAAAAGATCTCGAAACCGGCATCACCCAGATCGCCACTGAAATTGCTCAGCGCGTGCTGCAATCTTCGTCAGGCCCCGCCAGCCCAGCGCCCGGTAGTCCAACGAGAGATGCGCGATGACCCGCTTCCGCCTATTTCTTCACCTGTCAATCGCGCCCGCACTTTTCTTTTTAATTGCGATTACCACCCGCGCCGCGGAAGAAGGCGGCAACGCGGCGGAACAGCCTGTCGGCATGACTTTCAAGTGGATACATTTCGTCATCATCGCCATCATCCTCGTGTGGCTCTTCGGGAAGGCATTGCCTCCCACCTTCCGCCGTAACGCAGAAACTATCAGCTCCGCCATCACTTCCGCCACCGCCGCTAAAGCGGAAGCGGATCGCAAACTCAACGAAGCATCTTCGAAACTCGCCAGCCTCGAAAAAGAAATCACCGCCTTCCGCGCCACCGCCACTAGGGAGGCCGCTGCGGAAGCCGAGCGCTTGCGCAAAGCCGGCCAATCGGAAGCGGAAAAAATCGCCGCTGCCGGACGCGCCGAAATTCAAGCCGCGGAGCGCGCCGCACGCCTGGAACTCCAGGCCATCGCCGCAAAAATCGCGGTGGACCGCGCCGAAACGCTGGTGGCGCAGCAAATGACCCCGGCCACCCAGGAATCCTTGTTCAACAGCTTCGTGCTGACTCTCCAAGGGAGGCTGAATTGAAATCCGCCAGCCACCAATACGCCAACGCGCTCGCGGATATCGCCTTGCAGCAGGGTGCTGCTGACCCAGTCCTCAAGCAACTCTCCGAAATCGGCGCTGCCTATCAGGAATCGCCGGAACTCCGCAATTTCTTCAGCAGTCCCGCGGTCCCGCGCGAAGCCAAACACGGCGTAGCGGAAAAGCTCGTCGCTCGTATCGGCGCGTCCCGAATTCTTCGCAATTTTCTCTTCGTCATCATCGATCATCGCCGCACCCAGGCCATCCCGGAAATCGCGCAAGCGTTTCAAGAGGTGATTCAGCAGCGTCAAGGCCTGGCGCAGGCGGAAGTTCTCTCGGCGACTCCTTTGAACGAGCCGCAAAAGGCCAAGCTCCTGCAAGCCTTGGAGCGCCTCACCGGCAAAAAGATTCAACCGACGTATGCGTTGCAATCCGATCTTCTTGGCGGAGCAGTTGTCCGTATTGGCGACACCATCTACGACGGTTCCTTGAAAAACCGTCTGAACCAGATGCGCCAGCATTTAGCGGCCGAATAGATTCCAGGTATTGGAGCAGGCATGGCAAATATCAAGGCAGACGAAATCAGCAAAATACTTCGCGAACAAATCGCGAACTACGAACAAACGGTCTCCGTCGACGAAGTCGGCTCGATCATCAGCGTCGGTGACGGCATCGCGCGCATTCACGGCCTGGAAAAAGCCATGGCTGGCGAGATGCTCGCGTTCCCGCACAACGTTTTTGGAATCGCGCTGAACCTCGAAGAAGAGCAGGTCGGCGCTGTGCTCCTCGGCGAATCTTCCGAACTGAAAGAAGGCGACACTGTTCGTCGCACCAACACCATTATGTCCGTCCCGGTCGGCCAGGAACTCGTCGGCCGCGTCGTCAATCCGCTAGGCGAACCCGTCGACGACAAGGGCCCCATCGCCACCAAGCTGCGCAATCCCCTGGAGCGCATCGCTCCCGGCGTTCTCGATCGCCAGCCCGTTCGCGAACCTCTGCAAACCGGTATCAAAGCCATTGACGCCATGATCCCCATCGGCCGTGGCCAGCGCGAATTAATCATCGGCGATCGCCAGACCGGCAAAACCGCCGTCATTCTCGACACCATCATCAATCAGAAAAACAGCGGCGTTATTTGTATCTACTGCGCCATCGGGCAAAAACGCTCCACCATCGCACAAGTGGTAAAAATTCTCACCGACGCAGGAGCGATGGAATACACCATCGTCGTCGCTTCTTCCGCAGCGGAGCCGGCCTCGCTGCAATACATCGCTCCTTACGCCGCCTGCGCCATGGGCGAATATTTCCGCGACAACAAAATGCACGCAGTCGCTTTCTACGACGATCTTTCCAAACACGCCCAGGCCTATCGCGAAATCTCGCTGCTCCTTCGCCGGCCTCCCGGACGCGAAGCCTTTCCGGGCGACGTTTTCTACCTGCACTCGCGCTTGTTGGAACGCGCGGCAAAACTAAATGACAAGCTCGGCGGTGGCTCGCTCACCGCTCTGCCGGTAATCGAAACGCAAGCAGGTGACGTCTCTGCGTACATTCCGACCAATGTCATCTCCATCACCGACGGCCAGATTTATCTCGAAGCCGACCTCTTTAACGCCGGCATTCGTCCCGCCATCAACGTCGGTATTTCCGTCAGCCGCGTCGGCGGCAACGCGCAAATCAAAGCCATGCGTCAGGTCGCGGGCACTCTGCGACTGGACATGGCGCAGTTCCGCGAACTTGCCGCCTTCGCGCAGTTCGGCGCCGATCAACTCGACAAGGTTACCCAGGGTCAGTTGGGCCGTGGTCAGCGGCTCACCGAAGTTCTCAAGCAGGATCAGTTCGTTCCGCTCACCGTGGAAAAGCAGGTAGTCTCGCTGTACGTGGCCACCAGCGGTTCTCTCGACGCCATTCCCGTTAACGAGGTTCGCCGCTTCGAAACCGAATTCCTGCAATTCATCGAAACCAACAATGCAGGCATCCTGCAGGAAATTGCCAACAAGAAAGCTCTCGACGATGGTATCCGCGGCAACATCAAAACCGCGCTGGATGCCTTCAAGGAACGCTTCACTGCCCAGCTTTCCGCTACCGCGGCAAGCTGACGGAGCCACTGACCAGCGAACATGCCCACACTTCTCGATTTTCGGCGCCGTATCCGCTCGGTGAAGAACACCCAGCAGATCACCCGCGCGATGAAGTTTGTCGCTGCGGCCCGCTTGCGCCGCGCACAGGAAGCCGCGCTGGCCGCGCGCCCCTACGCGATGGAATTGGCGCGGGTGCTTCGATCAACAATGGCGCGCATTGAATCTCCCGAACATCCGTTGCTCGCCAAGCGCCCCGAAGAACGCATCCTCGTCATCGTTCTCGCCGGTGAACGTGGACTCGCAGGCGCCTTCAATTCCAACATCCTGAAAAAAGCTTACGAGTTCATTCGCTCCAAGCCCGGCAAAAAGATTGTTACCGTTCCTCTAGGCAAAAAAGGCCGCGACTCCCTGCGCAAAGCGGGCTTCGAATTCGCCGCGGAATACGTCAACGTTCTTGCCCGCGTGGATTATGCAACGGCCCGTGAAGTTTCCAAGCTGGTCACCGAGCTGTACGCCAAGGAAGCCATCGACGCCGTGTACATCGTCTTCAGCGAATTCAAGACGGTCATGACCTCGAATCTCACCGTCGAAAAACTTCTACCCGTCGAAAAAATCGAAGGCGGCGAAGAAAAGCTAGCTTCTACCGAATCCGACGGGAAATCTGCTGAAACCGCGTCCAAGGTTGGCGGCGAAATCGACTATATCTACGAACAACCCGAAACCCAAATCCTCGGCCGTCTTCTTCCGCGCTACGTGGAAACGCAAATCCTTCGCGCCATGCTGGAATCTTCCGCCGCCGAACACGGTGCGCGCATGACCGCCATGGAAGCCGCCACCAGAAACGCCGGAGAAGTCATCGAAGCCCTTACGCTGCACATGAACAAAGTTCGGCAAGCAGCCATCACCAAAGAAATTATTGAAATTGTCAGCGGAGCATCGTACACCGCGTAGGAGAACGCATGGCAGAACAATTAGGCGCAATGGGTCACGTCGTCCAGATTATCGGTCCCGTGCTCGATATTCAATATGACGCCGGTCATCTTCCGGCCATCTACAACGCCGTTCGCATCACCAGTGAAGGCTTCAACGTTCCTTCGCCCATCGATGTCACTGCCGAAGTGCAGCAGCACCTTGGTGAGGGACGCGTCCGTGCCGTCGCCATGGAGCCTACCGAAGGGCTCGTGCGCGGCATGAAGGCGCAAGACCTCGGCAGGCCCATCGAAGTGCCCGTTGGCCGTGCCACCCTTGGCCGCGTGATGAATGTGCTCGGCAAGCCCGTCGATCAACTCGGCCCGCTCACCAGCCCCACAAATTATTCGATTCACCGGCCCGCCCCGAAACTTGAGGATCAATCCACCACTCTCGAAATGTTCGAAACCGGTATCAAGGTCATCGACCTCATCCAGCCATTTCTAAAAGGCGGAAAGATCGGCCTCTTCGGTGGCGCCGGAGTCGGCAAAACCGTGCTGATTCAGGAGCTCATCAACAACGTGGCCATGCAGCACGGCGGCGTTTCGGTCTTCACCGGTGTGGGCGAACGCACCCGCGAAGGTAACGACCTGTGGCTCGAATTTCAGGAAGCCGGCGTCATCGTGCCGGGCAACTCCGAAAAATCCCGTGCGGCCCTCATTTACGGCCAGATGACCGAACCGCCCGGCGCGCGTCTCCGCGTCGGGCTCACTGGTCTCACCGTTGCCGAATACTTCCGCGATGTGGAGCATCTCGACGTGCTGCTCTTCATCGACAATATCTTCCGTTTCGTGCAAGCCGGTTCCGAAGTCTCTGCGCTTCTCGGCCGCATGCCTTCCGCTGTGGGGTATCAGCCCAACCTAAACACGGAAATCGGCGAACTCCAGGAGCGCATCACATCCACAAAATCCGGCTCCATCACTTCCGTGCAAGCCATCTACGTGCCCGCCGACGATTACACCGACCCCGCGCCGGCCGCCACCTTCACCCACTTGGACGCCACCACTAACCTCAGCCGCCAAATCGTCGAACGCGGTATTTACCCCGCGGTCGATCCGTTGGCCAGCTTCTCGCGCATTCTCGATCTGCGCGTCGTCGGACAGGAACATTACGCAGTAGCCCGCTCGGTGAAGTCCGTGCTGCAGCGCTACAAAGACCTGCAGGACATCATCGCCATTCTCGGTATCGAAGAACTTTCCGATGAAGACAAGCGCACTGTTGCCCGCGCACGCCGCATCGAAAGATTCTTCTCGCAACCCATGTTCGTCGCCGCGCAGTTCACCGGTCTCGAGGGCAAATACGTCAAGATCGAAGACACCGTGCGCAGCTTCAAGGAAATCGTCGAAGGCAAGTACGACGAAATTCCGGAGCAGGCGTTCTATATGGTGGGCACCATCGACGACGTTTTGAAGAAAGCCGAAACCATGAAGTCCAGCGCGTCCAAATAAGAAAATAGAAAATGCTTCCCGATTCCATCGAATTGATCGTGGTCACTCCCGAACGGCAGGTTGTTCGGGAGAAGGTCGTTGAGGTCGTAATCCCCGGCCTCGACGGAGAACTGGGTATTTTGCCCGGCCACGCCCCGCTCATCACCGAGCTTGGCATCGGAGAGTTGCGCTATCGCACCAGCGCATCCGCAAATCCAATTCCGCTCGCTATCATCAGCGGGTTCGCGGAAGTTCTGCCGGACCGCGTTACGGTGCTCGCGGAAACCGCCGAGCGTCCCGAGGAAATCGACCTCAGCCGCGCTGAAGCTGCGCTGGCACGAGCGCAAAAACGCGTCGCGGCCACCAGCGACCCCAACATCGATTGGGACCGCGCCTCCATTGCGCTGCAGCGATCGCTCATCCGCATCCAGGTCGCCCGTAAATATCGCGGCGTTCCAGTCGACTCCCGCTGACATGGAGCCAATCGTCATCTACAGCACCGGCTGGTGCCCCGATTGCCGCCGCGTAAAAAATTTCCTCCTGCAGCGAGCCATCGCCTTCAACGAAATAAACATCGAGGAGGACGACGCTGCCGAACAAATCGTCATCCTCGCCAACAACGGCAAACGCAAAGTCCCCACCCTAAAGATCGGCGACCGCTATTTCTCCTGCAGCCCTTTCAACGCCCAAGCCCTCGCCCAGGAACTCAACATCCCTCTCAACAAATAGTCGAGTGTGATTGTCTCCACATTCCAATGTGGAATCTGACATCCAATCTGGAACCACCATTCTTAATTTCGTAACGTCCGTACATCGCCGCAATCTTCTTGCGAATCCATGTTGACGCGTTAACTCCAATCTCTGCTTGGACATTTCTAAGATTCTCGTCCGCCCCGGATATCTTTCCCGCACCGGCGATCTCTGGCAGCCCACCTGCACTCCCCCGCTGCATTGCACCGGCTGATTTCAATGCATCGCGCATGGTTCAAAAACAACGCATCCGCTAGGACACTCAATGCGAACAAGAATCTTGGTCGTCACAATCTTGCTGTTTGGCGCGAGCCACCGGGGCGCATTCGCTCAGGCGACTCCGAGCAGCGAAGCAGCACCTGCCTCGGCCGCGCCGACCCACTTTGTAGTTGTCCCCGTATCACCCCCGCGAGCTGACTCCACTCCCGCTGCACCCACACCCGAGCAACTCGGCAAGCTTCTCTTCCCCCGCGAAAAAGAGATTCAGAGCGAAATTGTACGCAGGAAGCCTATCGTCGAAACCTACATCCAGCGCACCAAAAGAGATGAAGCGTTGGGTCTGAGCACCACCCACGACTTTTATTTCCTCGGGCAGGCCGATTTCACCAAGCACGTTCGTCTGCTTCCCATCGTGCACCACCCCAAAACCGGAAACTTTCTCTGGTCCTTCGAGCCGCTCGGTTTCCTCTCCATGGCCTTTCCCGATTTCGGCGGCTTCACCGCGGATAATTACCAACTCGATTACCGCGGCCGCGAATTCCTCGGCGAAGTCCGCTGCTATGTGATCGACGTCACACCAAAAAGACACAAGCACGGCAGGTTTTTCGTCGGCCGCATCTGGGTCGAAGACCAGGAATTCACCATCATCCGTTTCAACGGGGTTTTCACTCTGGAGCACAGCCTCTCGCCAACCTTGATGGAAAGCCACTGGTTCCACTTCGATTCCTGGCGCACCAACGTGCGCCCCGGCTTGTGGATGCCCAGCTACATTTTCTGCCAGGAAATTAGTAAGGAAAAAGACTTCATCGTCCCGAGTTCAAATCGCAAACGCGCTTCTGGGGCTATGGCCGGGCCGCCAATTCTCAACAGGAAGAGTTCAGCCGTATGCTGCTCGAAACCGATTCCGTGGCCGACGAATCCGCCAACAAGGACAATTCGCCCCTCGAAGCCCAACGCGCCTTCAATCACGAAGCCGAACGTAACGTCTTGGAACTCCTGCAGCGCGAAAGCCTGGTCGCTCCGACCGGCTCCGTCGACAAAATCCTGGACACCATCGTCAACAACATCGCGGTCACCAACAACCTGGAATTTCCCACCGGCTTGCATTGCCGCGTGATGCTCACCGCCAATCTTGATCTCTTTTCCATCGAAAATACCATCGTCATCACCCGTGGCCTCCTGGACGTTGTTCCCGATGAAGCTACCTTGGCTGCGCTGCTAAGCCAGGAAGTTGCCGACGCCCTGCTCTCCAAGCCTTACCAAAGCCGTTACGCCTTCAGCGACCTCACCCGAATGGACGTCACTGAAATTATCAAAAGACTTTCCTTCCGCGACACCAAACAGGAAGCCGAAACAATCCAAGCCAAATCCTTCGAGCTGCTGCAAAAATCTCCCTATGCCGGAAAACTCGCTCCCGCCGGACTTTTTCTCGCGGAACTCAGCCGCCAGTCCAAGGATCTTTCCCAGCTCATCAGCCCGCGCATAGGCAACCGCATATGGCTCGCGGATCAAATTCGCAGTTCCGCGCCCAAGCTGGAGCCTGCCAATAAAACACAGCTGGCCGCGCTGCCCATCGGCGCGCGTATCCGCATGGACGCCTGGACCAATCAAATTGTCTTCATGAAAACCGCCAACGTCCCGCTCATCTCCGCCGGCGAAAAACTCCCCCTGGAGATCGCCCCATTCCGCCCGTACCTCACGCGTTTCCAGCAAACCGCAGCTTCAATCTTAAGAATAGACTCCAACGACAGCCCGCCGTTCCCCTTGCCCACTACATCGTCCGATAAAAGTACCCAAACATCTTCATCGCGAAACGATCCATAGAAGCCTGCACTCCTATTATTCCCGCTCCCCATTGACCCTTCCTGTCGCTGCCTCTACCATTTCCTTGATGCTGCCAAGGGGAATCTCCTGGCGCAGATAGGCCCTCATCATGCGCAAATTATTCATCTTCGCCATCATTCTGCTTCTTCCCTGCGCCCTTCTGGCACAGACTGCCGATGAAATCGTTACAAAATATCTTGCTGCGCGTGGCGGCCACGACAAAATCAAGGCGGTTCGCTCCGAACGCGTCATCGGCACCATCTCTTTTGGCGGCGGCGTGGATGGCCTCTTCCTCGTCGAACGCGAACGCCCTCTGAAAATGCACATGGAGGTCAACCTCAACGGAGCCACCATGGTCCGGGTCTACGACGGCAAATCTGCCGGCTGGATTTACAATCCCTTCACTCCCAATCCTGCCGTCCAGCCAATGACCGAGGACGACTTACGAAATATATTTGACGAAGCCGATTTCGAAGGCCCCTTCGTGGACTACAAGGAAAAAGGCAGCCAGCTTGAATTCGCGGGAAAAACGGATGTCGAAGGCAAGCCTGCCTACAAAATAAAACTCACCAACAAGAATGGAGACGTCAGCAACTTTTCCTTCGACGCCACAACCTATTTGATCCTGCGGTGGCAAGGCAACCGCAAGGTTGGTGACAAGGATCAGCCCGCGGAATCATTTTTTCGCGACTATCGTGAAGTGGAAGGTATCAAGTACCCTTTCCTGATCGAATCGCACTCTCCCGGCACCGATCAGTCGCAAAAGCTTCTCGCCAACAAAATTGAAGTAAACGTTCCCATCGACGCCGCTCACTTCGCCAAACCAAACCCGCCTCCCTCGCCGGCAGCCCCGCCGCCGTCCGCGCCGGCGGATCCCGCGAAACCCTGAGCATGTCCGCCCCACCCGCCGCCAAACCAGACACCAATTCGAAGTCCTTGGGTCTTTGCGCCACTTGCATGCACGCCCGCTTGATTTCTTCCGCCAAAGGTTCGCAATTCCTCCTCTGCCAACTCTCCCAATCCGATTCCGCATTCCCCAAGTACCCGCGCCTGCCTGTTCTCGCCTGCCCCGGCTATTCCGCAAAATCTCCCACGTAATATCCTCCGCTTCGCGTAGTGGCCGGTCTTCAGATCGGCTCCTGGGTTTCTCGCTCTCCTCTTGCTTTTGTAGGGGCGGCTTTAGGCCGCCCTCCTTGGGTTCTAGACCCAAAAGCGCAAACTGTGTAGCGGCCGCTTTTTCGCCCTGAGCGCAAGTTGCGGAGGGCCGAAGCGGGCGCTTTGGGGTTTCTTTCCCCGCTTTTTCTTTAGGAGGCCGGGACTTCAGTCCCGGCGTAACGGTCTCAATGAGGATGGGCTTTAGCCCCTGCGCCAGGTCTTAACGCGACGGCCTTATTCTCTTTTAATGAATAGTATTTATAAGTATACTGCCGAGGCTGGGGTCCTCTTATGCCTCTACATTTACCTCTTCGTCCCTTCTTCTTCGTTTCGTTCTTCCTCTGCACATCCGTTCCTCTCCCCGCGCAATCCCTCACAATCACCAGCAACCCTCCCGGCGCCACCGTCGAACTCGACGGCGTTCCCTCCGGCACCACGCCCTTCGAAAAGAAATTCCCCGGCGGCTATTTCCATCGGACTCTCACTGCCCTCGGCGCCAGGCTTGAACACCCTCTGGTAGTCCGCGTCTCTCTCCCCGGCCACGTCACCCGCGAGATCGCGCTTACCGAAGGTCCCATGGATTGGGTCGATCTTCACGGCCGCCATCACGGCCAGTATTGGCTTATCAAATCCGACCATTTCCAGGTGGATCTTCCGCTGGCATCCGACACTTTCACCGGAAAAATCAACGCCAGCCTGGTCGCGCAACCAACCGGCAGCGTCCCCGTCTTGTCGCTCGAAGAACTCGTCGAGCGCGCCAAGCCCGCGGTCGTCTATCTCAAGGCCCTTGATCGCGCGGGCTCCGGCTTCTTCGTCACCGGCACCGGCGTCATCGCCACCAACGCGCATCTAGCCCGCGGTGAATCTTCTTTTCTCGCGGTACTTTCCACCGGCGTTCAACTCGAAGCAAAAGTTGTTTACGTGGACGCGGATCTGGACATCGCCCTCGTCAAAATCAATCCGCCTTCTCCGGGCTTCCTGTTTCCTTCGATCTCCCTCGCGGATGCCGCCAACGTACATCAGGGCGAAACCGTCCTCGCTATCGGCAATCCCGGCGACGCCATGCTTTTCAGCGTCACACAAGGTATCGTCAGCGCCGTCGGTAAATTTCCCTCCGCAGGACCGGGCACGTGGATCCAAACTGACGCACCCATCAATCCCGGCAACTCCGGCGGACCGCTGATGAATTTGCGCGGCGAAGTGATCGGCCTCAACACCCAAAAACTCATCAAGAAAAACGTCACCGGCATCGGCTTCGCCCTGAGCGCCACCGACCTGCTCGACGTTCTCCACCGCTTCTATCCCGATAAAGTCGAAGAAGCGCAAAAGCTATCCGCTCCACTTGGCAACGTTACTTCGGAGGACAGCTCCACAGGCACAAAGGGCTTCGGACAAGTTGATTTCTCGAAGCCCGTCGATGCAGGAATTTACGTGGACGGCAAATTTGTAGGCCAGGTGCCCGCTTCGCTCCGCCTGATCGCAGGCCGCCATGAAATCATCTTCCGGCAATCCGGTCAGGCTGATTGCATAAAATTCCTGCACGTTGTGGCAGGGAGCCAGACCAGCGTCACTGCGGACTGTTTCCCCGCCGCGCCAGCGCATTAGTTAGACAAGGCTGCGCAAGATCTTTTCTTTAGGGGGCTGGGGCTTCAGCCCCAGCGTAACTCAGCTATTCTCAATTGCGCTTTAGCCCCTGAAGAAAGGTTGGCGCTTTTTTCCGCAACGTGTGCAACCGAACTTTCGCGCCAAAAAAGAAGGGCGGCCTAAAGCCGCCCCTACAAGGTTAAGGAAAGGATGTAATGTTGCGGCGCGTTCATTCGGGCGCACGCGTACATTACGATTGTTTTACGCCTTGGCCGCCGCGGCTTGCTCGCTCATCTGCTTCATCATCTGCCTCATGGCCGCGAGGGTTCCCGGCGAGCGGCTCTCCATCCACGTTTCGTAGCGCTGCGCGGCTTTTTCCACGTTCGCCAGGAACATCTTGTTCGAGAATCGCTGCCGGCCTTCCGGCATGATGTGCTTCAGGCTTTCCCACACACCGAAGAACTCCCCATTATTTTCAAAGAACAGATCTTCGTGCAACAAGCCGTGGTTCAAGTATGAACACGCCTGCTCCCAGTAGCTCATCACCATCATCGCCAGCGCTCCGTTTTCCGTTCCCGGGGCCGCAAGCTTCATCGCTTCATCGAAGGTCTTCACGTGATAATTCTTGAAGAACCAGTCGCGCGCTTGTCGCAGCTTCGCTTCACGCCGCAATTCAAAGATCTCCAACTGCAACTTCCCTTGTTCGTACGTCGGTTGTGCCATGATGTCCTTCTCCTGTCTCCTGATGTTGTGGCCGGTGGAATAAGTCTGCCTATATCACTTGTTAAATGCAAGTTAAAGTCTCGCGTAAGAGTTCGGTCCAGCTCGCGAAACATTACCAGCGCATCCACGAATCCTAATCTAGGGTGCTGGAACGCGCCAGGCAAGCGGCCCACGGTTCGAAATCCACAGCTCTCCCACAACCGCACCGCTCGTTCGTTCGTGTTGACTACAAAATTGAACTGCATCGACCGAAATCCGCGAGCCTTGGCATGTTCCAGCGAATGGGCGCACATTTTCCGAGCCACGCCGCGACCTTCCGCGCTCTTGGCCGTCACGTATCCGCAGTTGGCTACGTGTGCTCCTCCACCCGTCTGATTTGCCCGGAGAAAGTACGTCCCCAACATTCGGCCATGCTGATCCTCCGCAACAAACGCTTCGTGATTGTGCGCCATCCAGAATTTCAGTGCATCCGCTTCGTTCATTTCTCGCGGCAGCGGGTACGGCTCTCCCGCTCGAATCATCGCCTCAAGAATTTGCCAAATGCCCGAGACGTCCGATGTCTCCGCTCGGCGAATGCGAACTTTCCCTTGCTGACGTTCCCTATCTGGTGCCTCCATTGCCCCCTCCATTCCCCTGTGCTAGCATCCGCTCGTTAAGAAGAGCGGACCAGGGATTTTTCGATTCTCCTTCGCCCCGCTTCGCGGGACCCAGGGTAGGGGCCGCGCTCTCCTTCAAAAAAACCAACAGTTTCGCCAGGCGCAGGCCCGCGCCTGTTTTTCCTTCGGCGGACCATTCGCCCGGTGAGCTTGCTGGTCTCACCTTCGCGGAGGTCTGTGATGAAAATTTATACCACCAAGGACATCAGAAACGTTGGCATTGTAGGCCACGGCGGCACCGGAAAGACGCAACTGGTGTCGTCGTTATTGTTCACCGCCGGAGCCACTCCACGGTTCGGCAAAGTTGCGGAAGGCACCACCACCACCGACTGGGACGAAGAGGAAATCGCCCGCAAAATTTCCCTGCAAACCGGACTCGCGCACGCCGAATGGCCCTGCACTCTGTGCGGCGGCAACACCGTTAAAATTAATTTCCTCGATCTCCCCGGCTATTCCACCTTCATCACCGAATCTAAAGCCACGCTCATCGCCGCCGATGCCGCGCTCATTACCGTCGACGCCCACGTCGGCCCGCAAGTCACCACCGAAAAAGTTTGGGATTATTGCGCCGAATACGATATTCCCCGCGCCTTCGTGCTCACCTGGATGGACC
>Ga0210409_10003885_pt1 | contig 16402 bp, 11 predicted proteins | sample IncBWH17MmetaG_FD_161649 | JGI IMG/M metagenome (GOLD analysis project Ga0210409, IMG submission 161649) | Forest soil microbial communities from Barre Woods Harvard Forest LTER site, Petersham, Massachusetts, United States - Inc-BW-H-17-M | ecosystem: Environmental > Terrestrial > Soil >...
CAGGGACCCGTGCTACTACAATCTCCGCCGATGCGCGGGTTTCTCGACCTTCATTGTCACTGGATCGCCGCCATCGATGACGGCGCCCGAACGCCGGAAGAGGGCATCGAGATGTTGCGGCGCCTTCATGAGGCCGGCTTCGACAGGGTCGTGGCGACCCCCCACATGCGCCCTGGCATGTTCGACAATGAGAGGGCCGATCTCGAACGCGCCTTTGGGGCGATGCAACAGACTCTCTCAGGGGCCCCGGGAAACCTTCCTGCCGTGGACCTTGCCAGCGAGCACTTTTTCGACGACGTGGTGTTCGGTCGCCTCATGCGCGGCGAGGCGCTCCCATACCCCGGTGGCAAATGCGTGCTGCTCGAGTTCGGACCGACCGCGTTTCCACTGCGTGCACAGCACCGGATGTTCGATCTACGCCGCGCCGGTCTCGTACCCGTGCTGGCGCACCCGGAGCGGTATGAGCCTGTGTGGAGCGACGATGCGTGCCTCGACCCGTTGCTCGACGCGGGGACCATGTTACTGCTCGATGTGTGCGCGCTGGTCGGCAAGTATGGCCGCGCTCCCCAGCGTGCAGCCGAAAAACTCCTGCAAGAGGACGCGTATGACGCGGCCTGCTCCGACGCGCACCGGCCGCTCGATGTCGACGATGTCGAAAACGCCATCGATCGGCTGGTCGAACTGATGGGCGAGGGCGAGACCAAACGGCTCCTGTCGGATGGCCCGCGAGCCATCTTGTCCGCATCCGCTGGCGCGTCATGACAGAGCGCATTGCGGTCATCGGGCTGGGCTACGTCGGACTTCCGGTGGCACTCGCGTTTGCGCGCAAGTTCGGCTCGACGGTGGGCTTCGATTCCAACCGACAAAAAGTCGAGGAGCTGACACGCGGGTACGACCGCAATCACGAGCACTCGGCGGATGTCCTACGGGCGACGTCGCTGAAGATGACGAGCGACCCGAAGGATCTGATGGGGCGGACGTTTTTCGTGATCGCTGTGCCGACACCGGTCGACCGCAACAACGTCCCCGACCTGAGCGCCATCGAACGAGCGAGCGAGACTGTGGGGCGATCGCTTTCGGCCGGGGCGGTCGTCGTTTACGAGTCCACCGTCTATCCGGGCGTCACCGAGGACGTGTGCGGGCCCATCCTCGAGCGAGTGAGCGGCTTGAAACGTGGCGTCGATTTCACGGTCGGCTACTCGCCGGAGCGAATCAATCCTGGCGACGCGGAGCACTCGCTGGAGAAAATCACCAAGGTCGTGAGCGGCGAGGATTTGCCCACGCTCGAGCGCATCGCCAGCGCATACGGCGCCATCATCGACGCAGGGGTGCATCGCGCGACGAGCATCAAGGTCGCGGAAGCGGCCAAGGTCATCGAGAACACGCAGCGCGATCTCAACATCGCCTTGATGAACGAGCTCGCCATCATCTTCGATCGCATCGGCATCCGCACGAGCGACGTCCTCGCGGCGGCGGCCACCAAATGGAACTTTCTTCGCTTCAAGCCCGGCCTCGTCGGGGGACACTGCATCGGCGTCGACCCGTACTACCTCACCATGAAAGCCCAGCAGCTCGGCTATCAGCCGGAGGTGATTCTGGCGGGACGGCGCATCAACAACAACATGGGGGCGTACGTGGCATCGCGCCTCGTCAAGTTGCTCATCGACGCCGACATCGCGGTGAAAAACGCCCGTGTGGGCGTGTTCGGCCTCACGTTCAAGGAAGACTGCAGCGACATCAGGAACAGCAAGGTGCCCGACATCGTGCAAGAGCTGCGCAGCTTCGGCGTTCAGACAATGGTGCACGACCCAGTAGCAAGCGCGGAGGACGCCATGCTCGAGTACGGCATCAAGCTCAGCGCCATCGACGAAATGGTGCGGCTCGACGCGCTCGTTCTCGCGGTCTGCCACAAGTGGTACTCCAACTGGGGGCAAGACCGCCTTCTGGCGACCGTGCGCGACGGCGGCGTGGTCGTCGACGTAAAGAGCGTCCTCGACCCGGCGCGCATCAAGCGGCCGATTCGTCATTGGAGCTTGTAGTCCAAAAGGTGATGGGAAGCGCGTGTCTCCGACCTCGCAGCGCGTGCTATAGGAAATGCGTTGGCCTCGCAAACCCAGCCCTTGACTTCGTCTTCCGCGCCCCCCAACCCCCAAGGCTTCCTCCGCCGGCACGCCGTCAAGCTGGTGGCCTCCGCCGTCATCACGTGCCTTGTGCTCTATACGGTCCACAAGGGCGGCCTCAAGCTCTTGCCGGAAGCGACCGACTTCCGAGGCGTGCGCTGGTGGGCAGTGCCGGTGTACCTGCCGATGCTGGCTGCGATGACTTGGTTTCGAAGCGTCCGCTGGCGGTTTCTATTGCGGTCGATCGCGGAGGTCCCCAAAAAGCACCTGCTCGCGGCATCCGGCGTCGGCTTTCTGGCCATCTTGGTGCTGCCGTTCCGCATCGGTGAAATCGTCCGGCCATACATGGTCCGCACGCCGCCGAACGAACGGCGCCCTGGTGAGCGGACCATCACCCTGACGGCGGCGACGGGATCCATCGTCGCCGAGCGAGTCATCGATTTCCTCTACGTAAGCATCGTGCTCGCAGTTGCGCTCGTCTTCGTTCCGACCGTCCACCCGCTGCCCGACCGCGTGGTTGGCATTCCGGTTTCCGTTCACCACGTGCGCATGAGCGGTTACGCCATGCTCGTCGTCTCCTTGTCCGTCTTCGTGACGGTCACCATATTTTACTTCGCGCGATCATGGGCTCAGAAGATGACTCTCACCATCTTCGGCAAGGTCTCGCGCAACCTTGCACAACGAATCGCAGGGCTGTTCGCGAAGCTTGCGGATGGATTGCATGTTTTCGGTCGTGGCAAGGACGCGTTTTGGTTCTTCGTCGAGACGACCCTCTATTGGGGCTCAAACGCGCTGGGCATGTGGTTTCTCACCTGGGGATGCGGGGTCCGGCACGGCGACGGCTCCGCAGCGACCTTCGGCGAAGCGTGCGGGCTCATGGGCATGCTCGGATGCGCGGTGCTCATCCCGGCACCGCCCGGACTGCTCGGCGTTTTCCAGGCCGGCATCTACGCGGGCATGACCATGTATTACCCGACCGACGTCGTCATCGGCCCGGGAGCAGCGTACGTCTTTTTGCTTTACATCGTGCAGGTCGTCCTCACGTTTCTCATGGGCAGCTGGGGCCTCTGGTACGAGGGAGGCCGGCGTGGGCTGCGGGGAGGCTGGCGCGCGCTCGAGGAGGCGGAAGGGATCTCCATCGCGCGTGCGGACGCGTGAGCCGGCACAAACTTGGCCCGAACCGAATCACTTCGATAAGCGTGTGACCCATGGATTGGGGCCGGTACGTAGGCGCCCTGACTGCAATCGGTTCTGTTTTGGTGCTGACGGCTCTCGGCGCGCAAGCGAAGTCCTCGTACGAGTCGCCCTACGGGTACGACCGCACGTGGAACGCGGCGCTGCGCCTCGTGCGCGTCGACAACGGCTGGAAGATCACCGAGAAAGACGACGCGAACGGGTACCTGCTGTTCGAGTACGCCTCTCCCGAGAACGCCAAAACGACGCCGGGCTCGATTGAGCTCGTGCGCGGACGCGACCCGGACAGCCCCGTGAGCGTCCTCGCGCAGCTACCGCGCATGCCGCACTACCACGAGCAGGTCCTGCTCGACGCCCTCGCCTCCAAGATGCGCCGCGAATACGGCGACCCGCCGGCCCACAAGAAAGCCCCACCCTCCGAGCCGGCCCCGGACGGCGGCGTCGACTAGCAACGGTGCTTCTCTATTCTTCCGCGAGGCGCACTTCGCTGGTTTCCACATCCAGTGCGTCAGAGCAGCAGCGGAATCCGATTTGGTAATAGCGGAAGGTCTCGTCGTGCGCCGTGGTCATCGGCCGGCAGCGGGTTCGCACGGGCCCCCAGTAGCCTCCTTTGAGGCCGCTGCGGAACGGCTTGGCGCCCTCTGACTCGTTTACGACCCATTCGTCGACGTTGCCCACCATGTCGTGCACCCCGTACGGGCTGACGCAGGCGGCGCGGGAGCCGCTGGGTTCGCGCTGGTCAAGACGAGCGAGCTCCTCGTCCTGGCGGCGGGTGTCGAAGATTCGCTCGGGGTGAGGCCAGATGTAGGGCTTGTCGATGTTGCAGGCCGTGTCGTCTCGGACGTAGCCGTCCCCGTATGGATACGGCTGGCGTTGCGGGCCCTCGCAAGCAAGCGTCCACTCGGTGTCGGCACATAGGCGCTTGCCGATGCTCTCGCAAGAGAGCTTCGCCTCGTTCCAGCTCGTCATGTAAACAGGCATTGCACCGCGCTTGTTCGGCCACTCGTAGCGGTCGATGCAGAAGCGTTTGTGCTGCGTTTTTGTCGAGCAGCTCGCCATCGGCGGCGGTTCCCCGGATTCGGCCGGGCGCGTCGGAGGCGTTGCGGTCGCCGCCGCGTGGGCGAACTCGGAGCACTGAAGCATCTGCGGGTCCATCCAGTGAAGACATGTCTGAGCCACATAAGGGCAATACTCCCCTGCGACTTCCACCATGTCCGACGGGCACGCTTCGTCGTTCGGAAGCAAGGTCGGCACCGGGGCTGGCTCTATCAGGCTGCCAAAGATCACCGCTGCTTCGTGCCCGGGCGAGACGGACGGTTGTTGTGGAACACCCGGCGCGATCGGTCCGGCCTCGTCACCCGAAGGCGGCTCGAACACCGGTTCTGCCCACGGGCCTGGGCCCGCCGCGTCAGAATGGGAGCTGGCTGTGGCGATCACCATGACCGCCAAGAACCCTGCGAAAATCACCCACGCCCGACCGCGACGCATAGAAATATCCACCAAGCGCGTTTTCAAGCACGCGCAATCCCCTTGCCTCAGTGGCTTCCGGCGCCATCGACTTGGCGCGTCACCCGAGGCCCTTGACTCTTTTATCGAGGACCCTTCACACCAAGGCCCTCGGCGCGGGATTTAGCAAATTACAAGCCGCCAGGCAAGCGCGAATTATCACGCAAATAGACCGCACCGAAACAACCTTGAAATCAGCAGCGCCGTCGGTAATCAAACAGCTTGTATTTGGCGGCGACCGTGCGGCGCTGTAAGCGACTGGCGATCGATCCTCTGGCGTCTCTAAGACGCCTCGTCAGAGAAGCGACGTATGCGTCAGCGCGAACACAATATCGCGTAGGCAGCTTCGCGCCCGACCGATGCGGCGTCGTCGATCGAGGCGCCTTCGGCCGAGCAACCTCTCGCGCATGACGCGATTGCTGCGTGCGCGTTGCAGTCCACGACGGCCCCGGCAGCGCAGCGGAAGAGCTCCCCTTCCTCGCAGCTCGCAAACGCGCCGGCTGCCGGCCTGTCCACAACGAGACGTCCGGCATCCGGCTCAGGCACGCAGAGCTGCGCTTCCGCGCGCGTCGGCTCCATGACGAACTGGACGCCATCGACGACGCACCCTCGCACGCAGGAGGCCAAGGGGTCCCATAGGCAAGTGCATGCCCCTTCGGGCCCGTTACAGGGGAGGCTGATCTTCGCCAGACGCGAGACCTCCACCTCCCCGTCGATGCAGCGCGCCAAACCGTCCGGGCAATCGACCCCGGTCAGCGCAAGTGAGCCTGGGGCCATCCGATGCCGACCGGACACGACGCCGTGATCGCGCAGCCACTCCCTGCCGCAGCCTCGCTGGCAGCCGCTCGAAAGAGACGAGTGAGCCGCCAAGGCGCCAAGCACGCCAAGCGCGCCAAGACACGCGCCAAGAGAGGGATGCTGGAATCCCATAAAATCCCCTTGGCGCGGAACTTGGCGTTCTTTGCGGCTTGGCGGCTTCCACTCTCGGCCGCTCTGTCAACGGTCTGCTAACTTTCGATGAAGCTTTTGAGCTGCTTGCTTCGCGATGGGTGGCGCAGCTTGCGAAGAGCCTTCGCCTCGATCTGCCGGATGCGCTCCCGCGTCACCTCGAAGTCCTGACCGACCTCCTCGAGGGTATGGTCGCTCTTCTCGCCGATGCCGAAGCGCATTCGCAGCACTTTTTCCTCGCGCGGGGTCAAGGTCTTGAGCACCCTCCGCGTCTGCTCTGCAAGGTTCATGTTGATGACCGCCTCTGCGGGCGAGACGACGCTCTTGTCCTCGATGAAATCGCCTAGATGCGAATCTTCCTCCTCGCCGATGGGCGTCTCGAGGCTGATGGGCTCCTTTGCGATCTTGAGGACCTTCCTCACCTTGTCGAGCGGCAGCTCCATCTTCTCCGCGATCTCCTCGGGCGTCGGCTCCCGACCGTATTCCTGCACGAGGTAACGGCTTGTCCGTATGAGCTTGTTGATCGTCTCGATCATGTGCACTGGAATGCGGATGGTGCGCGCTTGATCGGCGATCGCGCGCGTGATGGCCTGCCGGATCCACCAAGTGGCGTACGTCGAGAACTTGTATCCGCGCTTGTACTCGAACTTTTCGACCGCCTTCATCAAGCCGATGTTGCCCTCTTGAATCAGGTCGAGAAACTGCAGGCCCCTGTTCGTGTACTTTTTCGCGATGCTGACGACGAGGCGCAAGTTGGCCTCGACGAGCTCCGCCTTCGCCTTGTCGGCGATGCGTTCTCCCTCGCGAATCGCCTCGTAGGTCCCGCGCAGCTCCTTCAGGTCTAGCTGCAGTTCTTCCTCGACCTTTTTTAGGTTCTTCTGCGCAGCGGAATGCGCTCCGAGCACGTCGTCGGGCGTGATGCCGAGGCCCTTCTTGAACCTGCGCTCCTTGTTCGGATCGCCACGCGCTTCGCGCGCTCTCTTTCGGAGGTCACTGACCTCGATGCCGGCGCGTTTCGCCAACTCCAAGATGCTGCTCTCGGCGCGCTCGATGCGTTGGATGAGCGACCGAAGCTTGATCACCACTTTGTCGATCGTCTTTTTGTTGAGACGCATCTCTTCGAGCGTCTCGACCATCTTTTGGCGGTTTGCGTCGATCTCGGCGTCGATCGCCCGCCTTCTCGATTGGGCGCACGTGACGAGGCTCTCTTGCAGATCCTGCGCAACCTTGTCGAGGTGCTTCACCTTGTCGATCAGGCGCAAAATGCGGCGATCCGCCTCTTCCTCGTCGAACTCGCCGCTGTCGTCCTCGGCGTCGCGGATAATGTCCTTGACGCGGATCTTGTGCTTTCGCAGCTTGTCGCCAAGATCGATGATCTCGCGCACGGCCACGGGCGAGTTGAGGATCGCCGAGAGCACCATGTGCTCCCCCTGCTCGATGCGCTTGGCAATCTCGACCTCTCCCTCGCGCGTGAGGAGCGACACGCTCCCCATCTTGCGCAAGTACATGCGAACCGGGTCGTTGCTCTTGGCGTAGTAGCCGTCGAGCTCCTCGTCGTTCTTGGAAGGAGGCGACGTTTCGCGCTCGCGGGCGATTTTCTGCTCCGCATGCTCGTCGGCGATGCGCTTGGGGGCGATCTTCACCTGCGTCGTCGCATCGACGATTTCGATGTCCTCGTCGCCGAGCACGCCGAGCACGTCGTCCATCTGATCGGCGACCATGTCGGCCGGCAAGGCGTCGTTGACCTCATCGTAGGTCAGAAAGCCTTTGGATTTTCCGATCTCAATAAGTTGCTGAACTTCCTTGCGGTCACGATTCTTTGTCGCCATCGCTCCCTCGGTGCTTCTGCCCCACTCGCGCGCCGGCTTCCGTCGTCAGGATCGAGCGGTCGCCTGCATCCCGTGTCCCCATCAGCCCCTGTCGTTGGCGAACCAGTGCATCCACGTGTTTCGCCAGCTCCACTTGCGTATCCCAATCCCCGATGACTCGATGCTGCTCACGAACTATCTCGTTGGTCTCTCGAGCAATGTTGATCTCTCGAAGCTTCTTTGCGTTTCCGCTCACGGCCGTACGAGCCTCTTCGATAGTCTCGTATTCGGGGGCCGCGAGGCGCGCCGCCGCAAAGGATTGGATCGCCGCAGGCATTTGCGCAAGGAATTCGGAGCTGTCCAGGACTTTTTGGCCATGCGCGTCGATGCGCATCGATTTGGCGACTCCTGACACGATCCGTGCCGACTCCCCTTCGAGAAGCTCGATAGCGTGCCGCATTTCAGAATCGTCCAGAAGTATCGGAAAATCCAGAAAAGCGCCCACGATGGCTTTTCGTTCTACCAAACCGGGACGCCCCGCCCGGACTCGCGCTTCCCACGGCCGAGGCCCCTGCCCCTGCCCCCTGTTGGGTCCACCTGCCGCCCGTGCAGCTGCAAGGATAGCGCGTTTGAGCGCACGGAATGCATTGGGTGCCGAGCGTACCAGATCAAGACGGCCCGCGGCCCGGTCCGCATAAGTCTCCGCCATCGCGCGCCTCACCGGGTCTTTCTGACGCTCGAGCAGGATCACGATCCGCTTTACACGTGCGGCGCGTTCGCTCCCATCGGCCGCATTGAACGACTCGTCGAGATCGACGTCGATTAGGTATTCGAAGAGCCCACGGGCATGTGCGATAAGGTGTCTGAGTGCGGGCTCGCCGCTGTCCTTGTCACGCTTGTCACGCCGCACGAACTGGTCTGGATCGGTGCCATCTGGCAAGACAGCGACTCGGACGTCGAGGCCCGCGTCCTCGCACGGGCCTTCCGCCGCGCGAGCTGCTTTTCGCCCTGCGTTGTCGCCGTCGAAGAGCAGCGTGACCGAGGCGGCATATCGTCGGAGCAGCTTGGCCTGATCTACCGTAAAAGCCGTCCCGAGCGGAGCGACGACGTTTTCAATTCCGCGCGCGTGAAGGCTCACGACGTCGAAATTGCCTTCGACGACGATGGCCGTTTCTCGCTTGCGAACCTCGTGGCGTGCTTGCCAAAGGCCGAAGAGGCAGGCTCCCTTGACGTACACCGGACTCTCGGGGGAGTTGATGTATTTGGGCGGTGGCTCGGGCGGCGGTTCCTCCTCCGCGATCGGAGCGAGCGCGCGACCGCTAAAGGCCACGACGCGTCCTTGCACATCGACGACCGCGAACATCAGGCGATGACGGAAGCGGTCGTAGTAGCCGCGATCGCCGCCGCTCGCGCGCGGCACCAGGAGGCCGATGCTCTCGCCGAGCGCGGGGGACACTCCTTGTTTCTTGAAAAACGAGGCGAGGCCGTCCCACCCGCAAGGCGCGTAGCCGACGCGGAACGCCTTCACGGCCGGGTCCTCTGCGTTGAGTCCTCGGCGATTCAGCTCCTCCAGGGCGTACCGGCGTTGCGCGTGGACGCGAAGCTGCTCCTCGAACCACGCGGCAGCCATCTGCAAGGCCTCGTAAAGTGCCTCGCGGTCCTTTTTTCGGCGTTCGGCATCATCCGGGATAGCCCCGCGCTCCTCGAGAATCTCGACGCCGGCGCGCTCCGCGAGCGTCTTGACCGCTTCGACGAAGGTGTACCCCTCCATGCGTTCGAGGTACCGGAAAGCGTCGCCGCTCTCTTTGCATCCAAAACAATGATAAAGGCCGGTGTCCGGGTTGACGTGGAAGCTCGGCGTCTTCTCCTGGTGGAACGGACATAGACCCACGAATCGGCGCCCTCGCTTCTTGAGCGTTGGAACGCTTTCCGACACGACCGCCACGATGTCGATGCGGTCGCGCACGAGCGAGATCGTGTCTTTGGAGATCATCGACAATAAAACCCCCACCCTGCCACCTTGATACCTGCGCGAGCGCCGCGGTCAAGATAAGAGCCCCCGAAGTCGCCCTTCGAACGCGCCGCTTGATACGATTCGCAGCGAGCTCGCCTCGAGCTTGCCTGCCAATGTCGCCATTTCGCCCGTCCCGCGCCCCTTCCAGGCCGAAACGCAAGCGGATCGCAAGGGCGCCGCGTGGTGACCCCTGGTCTGCCGCGTCTGCCGCGTCTGCCGGGTCTGCCGGGTCTGCCGGGTCTGCCGAGCAGGGGCTCGCGCTTCGTCTTGTGATTGGTCGCGACGGAATCGGCCTCGAACTCGCGCGGCCGGTGCGCTTTGAGTGCCTGACAGTAACGGAGTTGACTGCCACCCTTCCCGGTATCCGATTTCCCGTCGACGTTTCCGGAGGAGTCCCGCGTTTCAGGCATCGGCGCGGGCGGCTGCACACATTGCAAGTCGAGGTCGGAGCCCGCTTGGTCGAGCGTTGGGCCGCTCCGCGGCTGCTCGGCATCGTCGGAGCGCGCCCGCCCGACGTGTGGATTGGCGTTCGCCCAGCGGGCGCAGTCGTGGGTGTCGCCGCTCGCGTAGACGCAGAGGAAGAGAAGGGCGACGGCAGCGTGCCTGTTGTGGCGTTCGACCTCGACGTCATCTGCGAGCGCGGCGACCTTCTTTTCATCGTGAGCCGTGCGCGCGGCACCGACCTCCCTGCCCCGGCGACGGCCATCGCCATTGCATGCGCCGACGCCATATTTCGCGGCGCGGCCAAGCGCGAGGGGTCGCTGCTTCGCTTGCGCGATGGCGCGAACGCGTTGGCACGGGAACTCTTCCCGGAAGCGGGCGCACGCGCGCCAGACGGCGATGCGGTCCATTGGGCTTCGATCGGCGCCGATGCAGACACGTGGATCGCGCATGCCGTTCACGATGCTCTTTCGGCGCCGGCAAGCGACGAGGCGCTGCGAGCCAGAGAGGTGGCGCTCATGCTCCGCGATGTGGACGATGCGCTCGTTGCGGGCGAGCTGGAACGTGCGCGCACGCTTTCCCTAGAAGCACTCGAGCGCGCTCCGCGCCATAGCGAGATTATTCGGCGTGTTCTGGAAATAGATTTGCGGGCCTCCGAGCGCGCCGAGGCTGCCCTGGCGATGCTTGCCGAGGCGTCGTTTCGACACCGTCCAGGCGAAGGCGGCGACGAGCCCTCCGAAGCGTGCTTCGGGACCGGCCCGGGGGAACTGTTGGCGCGCACCGGCGACGTGGACGCAGCGCTCGCGAGCCTGGAGCGCGCCGGCGATGCTGAGCCGACGCCGGCGCTGGCGGCGCGGGCATTCGAGCGCGCTGCTCGACTGACGCCCGATGCAGAGGATGCGGGGCGCTGGCTCGATCGGGGCTTGGCGAGGGCGCCGCGCTCGACGACGGCTCGCTGGCTGCGCGTCGCGAAGCGACTACAGCTGGGGCGGATCGAAGACGCCCTGTCCGATGTCGAGCATCTCGAGGCGCTCGCGCGCGGTAACGCGGCGAAGCATCTCGTGTGGTGGCGGGCTGGACTCTCGTGGCAAGCCGCGGGGTTGACCTCGCGCGCATCTACCCTCTTCGAGCACGCGCTGCGCTATGCCCCGGAGGAGCCGCGCGCACTGGCGGGACTCGGTCAAGCGCTCGTGGACCAGGGTCGCGAGCAACGAGGGGTCGCCGCACTGACGCGTGCCATCGAGCTGGCCGAAATGGGCTCGCTGCCGACGTCGGGGATGCTCCTTGCGCTCGCGCGCGCGTTGGCCGAGCGGCTTGACGATTTGCCGGCCGCGATTGCCCGCGTTGCGGCTGTGCCGGCGGATGCGTCCGAGGGGCCGGTTGCACGCGGCCTGGAAGGACGTTGGCGCGCGCGACTCGGCGATGTGGCAGGCGCGGCGCTGGCCTTCGCGCGACTCCGGGAGATCGCCGCCTCACTGCCGGAGAGCGGGTCCGCGATTGCACCGGAAATCGTTACCCTCCTTCTGGAGGGCGCCGAGCTTCAGCGCCTGCGACTGCAGGACCTGCGCGGAGCGCAACGGTACCTGGCGGCCGCGCTCCGCCTCAAGCCTCACGACTCCGAGTTGCGTCGGAGGTACCGCGAGTTGGGCGCCTTGCTCGTACGAGGCGAAGGCCCCGCCCCTCCCCCTGCGCATGAGACGCCCGAGTCGCGCGTCGAGGAGCTCTCGCAGCGACTTCGCGCCGACCCTCGCGACGACGCGACGGCCGACGAGCTGGCGTCGCTGCTGGAGTCGCTCCACCGAGGGCACGAACTCCTCGCGCTCCTCAGTGCGCGTCTGGAGGATGCGACGCCAGAACGACGCCGGGCACTCGCTCCCCGCGCTCGCGCCGCGCTCGAGCGGCTCGCCGTCGAGGCCGAGGCCGCAGGCCGTCTCGACGAAGCGGCGCTGTACCGTTCGGCAATCAGTGCCACAGCCCAACGCTGATGGACCAGCCAAGGTAGTCACGCGCGCCATCGACCATCCCGCCGAGACGCCAGGCGGTCCAGTCCTGGAACAGGCCGAAGACGCTCCAGGAAAACACCTTCGCGTCCACGCCGAAGGTGCCATGAAGGCGCGGTGACGAGTTCGAGAAACGTGTGGGCTCGTAGTAGCTTCCGGCACGCACCCTGAGCCAGTAGGGCACGACCTCGGACTCGACCCCCAATCGCGGCGTAACCGACAACGTCTGCCCGGACCGATCGACCTTCTGGCTCAGAAAGGACTCTACGCCGACGGCGTCGCTCACCGGGCCCGTCAGAAGGAGCGACGTCGTCACCAGAACCTGCTGGCGCGGGATTGCTTCGTAACGTCGCTCCAGGATGCGCGCGGCCGTGGTGTTTCTGTTCTCCGGCTCGCCTCCCGCGGGAGGCGGATTCGCTTGGCGCTCCGCTTCGATTTCGGCGTCGGTGACCCTGCGTCGGTCCGTCCAGGACAGGTTGAGTGGGCGAGGCCCGAACTGGACGGCCACGCCCGCTTCGATCTCCCATGGCAGCACGATGCTCGACGGGATGAAGAGCGGGCCTGCGAGCGTGTCCCCCTGCGCGTTGGGTTGGATCTCGCTCGTCGGCTCCGGATTGCCGTCCACGGGCGAGCGCCCCGCGACGCCGAGTCGAAACGGAAACGGACGCGGCGCCCACACGACCCCAGCCTCGAACCCCGCGCCGGACATGGACAAGAGCGTCCTACTTCCGAGTCCTGAACCGTTGGCTGTCAGCGAAACGATGCGCGCGCCGACGCCTGCGTAGAACTGATCGTCGAAGAAACCGTACGCGGCGAGGACGTGACCGGTGGCGAGGGAGAGTTGAAGTCCTGAGAACGACGGGAGGTTCGCGTTCGTGAGATTGTAGATCTGGAAGTTCAGCGTCGCGCCAAGGCCCCAATGGGAGTGCTGGAGATTGCCGCCCCCGGTGAGGAAGACGAAATCGTTGTAGGCGAATCCCTTGGTGCCGCTGTTGTAGAAGTCGGTAGCGCTGAGCGACGCAGGCAACGTGAAGCTGCCGGTGAGGTCGTAGTCGGTCGGCAAAATCGAGTACGGAACGCGAATCGCGGGCGATGCGGGGTTGTACGGATTGCCGTCGGAGAGTTCCGCAAGCGCGACGTAGGCACCGGCCAGAGCCGTGATGCGGCTCGAGGCGAGCACGGGGCCCTGGAAGAAATCCACCTTGTACGAAGAAGTCGTGATGGCCGAGCCCTGAGGACCGATGGGGCCGCTCGAACGCGCTGGAGTCGACAGGGAAAGCGACAGAGCCACCGCCGCTGTTGTGGCCCCCGCCCGTGCTCGCACGGCAGCGACGATACATCGTTCACGAAACGTTCACGTAACGACCTGCCGCGCGGTCTTCCGAAGCGCGCGCGTAGGTTCAGTGCGGCAGCGGCCAGGCTGCAAGCTCGGGCTCGGGGGGGCTGTTGACCGTCGATCCAACAATCGCGAGCACGTTGCGGGAGTTCGCGACGATGCCGTAATTTGCATTGCCGACGCCCATGGTCGAAAGCTGAGCGGGAATGCAACCGGCATCGGAGTCGACATGACAATAGAAGACCGTGCTCCCCCCGCTAGGGAAGGTGCTCCAATACACGACGCCGGCCGAGGCAAAGAGCTCGACGGGGCTGCTCCCCTGATCTCCCAAGGGCCAAATTCTAACCGCCGAGCCGTCCGTGTACGCCGCGCCGTCTGCGTAGATGGCGCCGAGTTCATTTCGGTTCTCCCAATAAAGGTCGCCGGAAGTTCGGTCGATTCCCATGGCGTTGGCCGCGTGAGGGGAGCCGAGGTCGATCACGCTGGTGTCGACGTGAATCATGGGCCCGCCGTCCGCCCATGCGAGCGTCGACGGGCCTGCTGTGACCAGACCCGCTCCTTTCGATGCCGGCAGCGTCGTCGGAGTGCACGAATCGAGCGGGATAGAACATGACTCCACGCCCCTTCGGTCGACCCAAACGACTGCCGTGTCGCTCGCGGCGATCGCTTGCGGCATGTAGGCCGAGGGCAGAAAGCCACATGCGCCCCCGTCGAGCGCGCAAAAGTGGATTCCGGCGGTCACCGTCCCGCTCACCGTCCAGAACACGCCTGCGGCGCTCACCGAGACGCCATTGCGTTGCGGGACGAAGACCTCGTTTGGATCCGCCATCCAAAGGGTCGAGAAGCCCGAGTTCGTGCCGTGAGCAACCTGGACCTCGCCGTGATAGCCGACGACATAGACAGCGTCGCCATACGCCGCGATTGCATAAACGGGAGAAATGCCCGAGTCGACGAGCCTCCACGCCTTTGCGTCACGCGCGCCGGCATCGCTCGCCGCGCCGCTGCCTGCACTGGCGTCGCTCACCGTGTCGGTTTTGTACGGATTGCTGAGCGCCGCCCAAATCGAGCAGGCGCTCACCCCAGCGATGGCAAGCGCGACAAGAGGACGCGCAAAGCAAAGCGCTCGCATCGCCGTGAACGGATTTTACCACACGGGCGCCGGACGGGCCGGCAAGTGCGCTGCTGCCAGCGCTCTACTTCTCCGGCCGGTCGCGCAGAAGCTGAAAGTAGCGACGGGCAATGCCCGACGCTGCGGCTGCTTGCGCGACGTTGCCTGCGTGCGCGCCGAGAGCGCGCGCCACGTACCGCCGAATGAACGACTCGAGCACCAAACGCCTGGCTTTGGGAAAAGGCAGGTTCATCGCGAGCACTGCGGCGATCTCGGCGTCGTGACGAACGGCTCCTCCGCTTTCATTGGGGCCAGGATCGATCGCAGCCGGCGGGGCGCTTCCCTGGGTCGGTTTCGAGATGTGATCCAGTTCGCCGAGCGCAATGCGCCGCGCCACCGAGTTGCGAAGCTCGCGCACGTTGCCGGGCCAATCCATTTCAGCCCACGTGTCGACCAACTCTTGCGGCGGTTCTGCAGAGCCACCACCCAACGTGCTCCAAAAGTGGCGCGCCAGCAGCGGGATGTCCTCGCGCCTCTTGCGCAGCGGCGGGAGCTCGACGCGTGCCACGGCGAGCCGATGGAAGAGGTCGTCGCGGAAGCGCCCCTGCTGCACTTCGCGCTCGAGATCGCGTCTCGTAGCCACCAGAAGCCGCACGTTGCATAAAATAGGCTTGGATCCGCCCACCCGCCGCACCTCGGAGCGTTCGACCGCGCGGAGCAGTTTCGCCTGCAGAGCAAGGCTCAGGTCTCCGATTTCGTCCAGGAGCAGTGTTCCCCCCTCGGCGAGCTCGAACATGCCCGGGCGTGCAAAGGAGGCTCCCGTAAACGCGCCCCGCTCGTGTCCGAACAATTCGGACTCGACCAGACTCGCCGCGACGGTCGTGCAATCGAACACGACGAAGGGACACCTTGCGCGCGGTCCAGCTTCGTGAATGGCCTCCGCCAGGGCTTCCTTACCGGTGCCGGTCTCGCCTTCGATGATGACGGGCACGTTGGTTTTCGCGAGCCGATCACACAAAGGGTAGAGGCGGCGCATCGCGGCGCTTGCGCCGATGACACGCGCAAAACGCGACGACGTCTGGTCCTTGGATTCTCCCTTGCCGACGCCCGCGAGCCGCTCGACCCGCAAGCTCGTCGATCCGAGGCGCAGGACCTCGCCGCCGCGTGCATAGGCGTCGACGATCTCGCAGTCATCGAGACGCGTGCCGTTGGTCGAGCCCAGATCGGTGATCCTTAAACGGCCGCGGTCGATCTCGAGCGCAAGATGCCTGCGCGACACGGCCGGGTCCACCAGCTTGAGATCGGCAGTGGGTCCTTTGCCGACAAGCAGGCGAGACACCTCCCCTCCGTCGATCCGAAGTTCGCGTCCCGTGTCCGGCCCTTCTAGGACGTACAGTCGAAAGCCAACCGGCTCGGACTCTTGGTCGCGAGGAGGCGACGGCGCCGCCTTGGTGATTTCTTCGAGGGTGGGTCCTACACGCGGAGAAGTCATAGCCCTGGTAGCATACGTGTTCGTGGGCGAAGCCGAAAACGTGTACAGCCGGCGAGCGGTCGGTCGCTACCGTCTGTACGAGCCCATTGCCGCGGGGGGGACGGCCACGGTGCACTACGGACGCATGATTGGGCCGGCCGGCTTTGCGCGGACCGTCGCGGTCAAGAGGCTTCACCGCGAGTACGCACGTGACCCCGAATTCGTGGCCATGTTCATGGACGAGGCGCGCTTGGCCGCTCGGGTCCATCACCCCAACGTCGTACAGACCCTCGACGTCGTCGCCGACGAAGGCGAGCTACTTCTCGTGATGGAATACCTGCCGTCGGTATCGCTATCGCAGCTCATTCAGGCCTCTCGAGCGCGCAGCGAACGCCCTCCAGCACCGATCGGCGCGGCGATCGCAAGCGGCATATTACGAGGGCTGCATGCCGCGCA
>Ga0210409_10003886_pt1 | contig 16399 bp, 15 predicted proteins | sample IncBWH17MmetaG_FD_161649 | JGI IMG/M metagenome (GOLD analysis project Ga0210409, IMG submission 161649) | Forest soil microbial communities from Barre Woods Harvard Forest LTER site, Petersham, Massachusetts, United States - Inc-BW-H-17-M | ecosystem: Environmental > Terrestrial > Soil >...
GCGGACGCGCGGCCAGCATCAAGCTTGCAATATTGGCGCACGCGATCAGCAGCACGAGTCCCACTACGCCCATCAATATATGGAGAGGCTGCGTAAATTGCCTGCGCAGATAAGAAGTGCCTGTCGCAGCGGGAATGGTCTGGAACGACCGTTTGAGAAAGTCTTGTTGATCCTTGACCTCCCAGTCCTGCGGCAACGCTGCTGCAAAGACCAGCGGCGAAACCACGCCGAGCCGCGCCATCAATTGCTCCGATGTCATGCCAGGTTTGCTGCGGCCCGCCACGCGCAGCCACCACCAGGAGCGGCGGTCAAGCCGCGATTTCGGCCCGTCGAAAATTTCGGCGGCACAAACCGGAATGGCGACGTCAAACTTGTTGCCCACCTCCAAGCCGAAAAATCCAGGTGCGCTTACCCCGATGACGTTGAAGATGTGGTTGTCGAGAGAGAGCGTGCTGCCCACGGCGCTCTGCGCCCCGCCAAAATGATCCTGCCAAAAACCATAGCTCAATACAGCAACGCCTGGGCAGCAGCGCTTGTCGTCAGCTGCCGTGATCAAGCGGCCGGCTGCGGGGCGGATACCCAGCGTCGAGAAATACTCGCCGCTCGCAAACATGCCGTTGACATCATGCACGGCACCGCCTTGCGAGAGATCGAATTGCGTCAAGTTCCACGCGAAAATGCCCGAGAAAAAATCCTGCCGGTTTCGCAGCTCCTCCCAAAGGGGATTTGTGAATGTGGAATCAGGCTCGTCATTTGGCGCTCTCGGGTCCCGAATCCGCACCTGCATCAGTTCGTCGGGCTTCTCCACGGGAAGGATTCGCAGCATCACCGTGTCAATCAAGCTGAAGATAGCCGTGTTCGCGCCGATGCCAAGCGCAAGCGAGAGAATGGCCACGCAGGAGATCACCGGTGTGCGCCCGAGAATGCGCAGCCCGTAACGAATATCTTGAAAGAGTGTCTCAATGAGATTCACGCCGTGCGCCTCGCGGATTTCTTCCTTGAGCTGTTCGTGTCCGCCAAAATCAATCCGCGTCTTCCGCAGGGCTTCTTCTCTCGTGAGCCCGGATTTCATGTGTTTCTCGACTTGTTTATCGAAGTGAAAGCGCAGCTCCGCGTCCGCTTCCGATTCGACGGTATCGCGGCGGAACAGTGAACGAAGGCGGAAGAACAGATCGTTGAACACGGAGCCTCCTTACGCCGTCTCGAGAATCTGGGCGACGGCTGCCGCCAGTTTTTTCCAGGAATCTTTCTCAAGCTCGAGCTGTTTGCGCCCCGTTTTCGTGAGTTCGTAATATTTCGCGCGGCGATTGTTCTCTGACGTGCCCCACTTCGCTTTGATCCACCCGCGGCGTTCGAGCCGGTGTAGCGCCGGATAGAGCGAACCCTGCTGAATCAGCAAAACGTCGCTCGAGATCTGGTGGATCCGCTCGGAAATCGCCCATCCATGCTGGGGTTCAAGCGCCAGCGTGCGAAGGATAAGCAGGTCCAGCGTCCCCTGCGGAAGCTCAATTCTCTTTTGCGCCATCAGCGGGTTCCCCTGTCACTTCGACAAGAGACATTACGCCCACTCTTGTCGAAGTGCAAGGGGAAAGAGACCTTTGTTAAATGGAGTGATGTACGGCTGGCCACGTCCCGCTTCGGCCCTTTGTAAGACGTTCTAAGGGCGCGGCTTTTTCGCTCTGAGCAGCGAAGGGCCCCGTCCGCGTTGCCTAACCCCGCGTGCGTTGGAACTCGTGCATAAAGCACGTGAGAGCTTCGACGGCGCCTAGCGTGACGGCGTTGTACAGCGATACGCGCATTCCGCCCACGGAGCGGTGGCCCGGCGTGCCAACGAGGCCCGCCTCGGTGGCTTCCACAGCGAATTGCTTTTCGATGTCTTCATTCCCGCCAGCAACGCGAAAAACCACGTTCATTTTTGAGCGTGAGGAATTTTCGACTGGGCAGCGATAAAACCCATTGCTCGCTTCAAGCGTGTCGTAGAGGAGCTTTGCCTTGGTGTTGTTGCGCTTTTCGATCGCGGTGATGCCGCCTTCAGCATCGATCCATTCCATCACCAGGCCTACGATGTAGATCGCGAACGTCGGCGGCGTGTGATATAGCGACTTCTCCTTGATGTGCGTGCGGTATTGCAGAAGCGTCGGCAGATTTTTATCCGTGCGCTCGGCAAGGTCCTTGCGCACGATCACGACGGTGACGCCACTTGGCCCAAGATTTTTTTGTGCGCCGGCAAAGATCAGCCCGAATTTCTTCACGTCGATAGGCCGTGAAGCGATATCCGAAGACATGTCCGCAACAAGCGGCGCGCCGCCTGTGACAGGCATCTCCGTCCACTGCGTGCCTTCGATCGTGTTGTTCGTACACATGTGAACATACGAGGCATCCGGCGAGTACTTGATCTCGTCCTTGCGCGGAAGCCGCGCGAATTTGTCCGCCTCGGTCGACGCCGCGACGTTATGCAGAATTCCCTTTTTCAATTCGCCGAGCGCCTTCGCCGTCCAAGTCCCGGTGTGAATCAGATCCACAGGCTTTCCCGGCAAGCAAAGGTTCATCGGCGCCATCGTGAACTGCATGCTTCCGCCGCCCTGCAAGAAAAGCACCGCGTAGTCATCTGGAATCGCGAGGTGCTTGCGCAATCCCGCTTCCGCCGCCGCATTGATGCTCTCAAATTCCGGCGAGCGATGGCTCATCTCCATCACAGACATGCCGCTCCCGCGCCAGTCGAGCAGTTCTTCCCGGATGCGCTGAAGCACGGGAAGCGGCAACGCTCCCGGCCCCGCGTTGAAATTGTGGACGCGCTTAACGCCGCGCTCGGAAACTGTGGACGTACTCACGGTAGATAGTTCCTCACTCTCTCGAAGGTGGCGGAGCCGCAATGGGGGGCGGCCGCTCTTTAGATAGCTCCTCAGAATAACAGAATCTCTCAACGCTTCAGAAACACGACTCTGTACGCGATTCGAATCGTCTAGGGAATCTCGGCGATCGCGAACTCCACGCGCCGCCGCATCGGGTCAATGCGCTCCGCTCGAACGTGTACGCGGTCTCCCAGATGCCAGGCACGCTCCTTTGTCACAGCGCCGCGCCCACGACGCGATCCAACCGCGCCGCGCCGCCCATCACCTCCGGAGAGAGCCACAATGGCGTGATCACTTTCGCGAAATACGACACGCGCCCCCGCCGCATCTTCAAGCGCGTTGATCGGCAGCAATCCCTCGACGAAAACTTCGAACAGCTCGACAAAACATCCAAACTTCTGCACCGAAATAATCAACGCTTCGTATTCCTCGCCAAGATGCGCTTCCATGAATTGCGCCGTCTTCCAATCCATCAACTCGCGCTCGGCCCCATTCGCGCGCCGCTCCGCTTCCGAAGTCTCCGACGCAATCTCCTCGAGCTGCGTCTGCGAATAAAGCGTCGCTTCCACGCCGCGCGCCGCATGACTTGCAGTGGGCGCAGCCGCGTGCGGATGCTCCAAAGCCCACTTCAAAATGCGGTGAACGATCAGATCGGGATACCGCCGAATCGGCGAAGTGAAATGCGTGTACTCGTCAAACCCCAGCGCAAAATGCCCAAGCGGCTCGGCGGCGTAGCGCGCTTGCTTCAGCGAGCGCAGCATCAAGTAAGAAACAATGCGCTCTTCCGGCTTGCCCGCTAATTTGCGCAGCAATTTTTGATAATGCTGCGGCGTAATCCGCAGCTCCGTCGAGCCAGGCAGCGCCACCTTCATCCCACGCTCACGCCCATGACCATAAGAATCCGGCCGCCCCGCTTTCGCTGGCGCAGGCACGCGCCCGTGCCGCACGGCCACCTCGCGCTGATGCAAATCCGCCACGCCGAGCGAATAACCAAACGCTTGCGCCAGTTCTTCGAACTCCAAAACTTTGCGCGCATCCGGTTTTTCGTGCACGCGATGCAAGGACGGGATTCCGCGCTTGAGCAGATATCCGTCCACAGCGCGGTTCGCCGCCAGCATAAACTCCTCAATTAACCGGTGCGCAATGTTGCGTTCGCTGCGCACGATGTTGGTCATGCGCTGCTGCTCATCAAACTCAATCACTGGCTCGGACAAATCGAAATCGATCGAGCCATGTTCGTTGCGCCGCTTGTTCAGCAGCAGCGCCAACTCTTTCATGTTACGAAAATGCTCAGCCAAGCTCGCATAGCGCACCGTCGCATCCGCGTCGCCCTCGATCACTTTATTCACGTCGGTGTAAGTCATCCGCTCCGCCGAGCGAATCACGCCCGAAGTCATCCGGGACTTTTGCATGTTGCCAGCGCCGTCAAATTCCATCAGCGCGCTCATCACCAGCCGCTCCTCGCGCGGCTTCAGCGAACACATCCCATTCGACAGCGCCTCTGGCAGCATCGGCACGGCGCGGTCCGGAAAATACACCGAAGTCCCGCGCAGCCTCGCTTCCTGATCGAGCGCCGTCCCCGTTCGAACGTAGTGCGCCACGTCAGCAATATGTACCTGAAGGTTCCAGCCGCCATCCGCCCAGCGCTGCACATAAACAGCATCGTCAAAATCGCGCGCCGTCTCTCCGTCGATAGTCACAATGGGCAGGTTACGAAAGTCCTCCCGCCCTTCGCGCTCGGCTTCGTTCACCGGCGCAGCACGATGCTCCGCCTCCTCCAAAACAGCGCGAGAGAATTCGTGCGGCAGATGATGCTTGCGAATGATGATCTCGATGTCCACACCGAGATCGCCCGGCCGCCCAAGAATTTCAATTATGCGTCCTGTTGCAGGCGCTCCGCCGCGCGGATAACGCAGCAGCTCCACATTCACCACTGCGCCTTCCAGTTCAGACAGTTGCGGCAGTCGTTTCCCGCGCGCGCCGCCCTCTTTCGCATCGCCCCCCAAACCCAATTTCTCCCGCATTGCCGCGGTCAGCTCCTCTCCAGGAGGAATCTCGATTTCGTGCTGGATCCGGTTGTCATAAGGCAGCACAACATTCCCCCGCGGCCCATATCGAAACAATCCCACGACCGAAGGATGCGCCCGCCCCAGCACGCGCACGATCCGCCCTTCCGCGCGTTGCCCCCCCCGCGTGCCTCCGCCGCGAAACTCGCTCACGCGTTGCAGCTTCGCCACCACGCGGTCGCCATGCATCGCATCTCCGATAGCGTCGCGCGGAATAAACACGTCGCCATCCATCTGTGGCATCGGCACATCCGGCACCACAAATCCGTAGCCGTCGTGATGCAACACGAGCCGTCCCCGCACTTCATCCCGCGCCAGCGAATGCGGCTCCGCAGGCCGCCGAACGTTGCTCGCTGAGCCTGGCCCCGCGGAACTCTGTTTTATGGAATCGCCTCCCGCAGAACCAGCAACCATGGACCCTTGCGTAGTCGAACGAGTGGTCTTGCCTCCCGATTCCACCTCGTTTTTCCGCCCCGCAAGCCGGTAGCGTCCCCCCGGCAATTCCTCAATCGCCCCCCGCTTCTTCAATTTAACCAGCATATTCAACAAAGGTTTGCGGGCCGCTTTCCCGATGTGCAGCGCCGCCGCAATTTCGTTCGCTGACACTGCCTCTCTCGTAACTTGCAGAAAACGGAGTATGTTATCTAGGCTGAGCTGAGTTGGGCGGGTCATAGGTCGGTTGCACCAGCTGCCCGGTGCGAACTTCCACAGGGATTTTGTCACTTTTTTGCATTTTTTCCGGAACTTTTTTCGTTCTGCCGGGATTAAGTAGGTAGGCCAACACACGACCGGCTAGCCGCCCTCCGTCAGGCTAGCCGGACTTCCCCGAAAGGGGACATGAGGAGGCGGGACGACCTGGCCCGCCTCCTCTTTTTTCGCCTGCTGCGCGATTTCTCAATCTGCGGGTGACTCACACGTCGGTTTTACAAGCGGGGCTTTTGATTTTGTCGGTTCGTTTTCTTTCGTTTCTCTCGAACGTCAGAAAATGAGATGGCCCGTCCGTAATAGCGCTTGAGTCCTTTCGGCAGCGAACGACTATAGACCGATTCGACCCATCGGCGGATTTGCTTGAAGTGGCGGCAGAATACTGCGACGAATCAAGTCAGCCGAGCAAGGCGAATGCTTTGCGGAATTTGCAAGTCATGATCAGACGAGAGCCTAGTTGAGCAAGGAATTGCACCGGAGAATGGCGCAACACCTGAAAAAGGAAGTAAAGCACCAAGTTTAGTCGTAAGTTCCAGAGCTTGTTGCGCTCGCTCCGCTTTCTGGTGCGTCTGTTTTATCTGACGAGACTCTGACCGCTTCGACTTGCAACCCCTTGTTCGCGTCGAAGCGCTGCTTGCGGTCTAGAGCCTTTACAAATTCTCTCGCAGCCTTCGCGATTGCACCAGCGATGCTAGACGCATCTACCTTGACGGTCGCTCCTTCTGTTCCCTTGCTCCGGTCTTCATAGCGAATTTTTACGCTGTATGTGTTCATGCTTCTACTTTGCGCCAGGTTTCAGTTATCCGCAAGCACAACGATCGGAATCTCCAAACTTGTATAAAAGCGAACAGCGCGTACCTTTGACAGTCTTTAAGATGCCCGGCGGATAGCGAGATGGAGCGATACTGGCCGATACTCATGGCTGAGCCGGACGGGATCTCTCATCTCGCCGTTTGACTCGTCTCGTTGCGTCAGTCCTAGAAGGTGCCTTTCATGTTGGAACTCAAGGGCGTTCTCGTTTCTGAGAAGTGGCATAGGCCTTATGCTGAAGCTCTGATCGAAGCTGATCCGGCCAAATCAAAACGGCTAATCGCCGTAGCGAAACGTGCGATCTTTACTCGTTACTTGGAGTTGTGTGTCTCTCCGGGTTCCCAGGATCAATATCTCGACCTTCGGCAAGCGGTAAATGAGTTGTCAGAACTGCAGGAAATCAACCCGACTGGCCCGACGCGCCAGGATTTGGTTGCGTTAAGTCTCGTACAGGGAAGACCCGATTGTTTGATGCGCCGTTGCCCAGTAGGCTGACTGCAACATAGCCTCTGAAACAGCCGAAAGCGGGTGCTTGCCTGGACACAGGCACCCGCTCTCTCTTCCCCTGCGACTGAAGCTGATAACTAGAGTTGCCACGCTCGACTACTTATAAATGTGAACTTTTCCATCCGCAACGACCGCGATGTATCTTCCGTTTTCGAGAAATTGCAAGACGTGTTTGCCCTCCCGTGCTAGCCCGGCCCGTTTCGATTCTTCGCGATCGTTAAATGCTTTTCGGTCCCGCCCCGGCCGCTGCCGCCCGCGAAGAGCTGTTCTTTTCGGCTTCCTTCGCCGCGCTTCTGTCGATTTCGATCGAGCCCTTAAAGTCGGCGCCGTCTTCGATCATGATTTGTGCCGTCGTCAAATTCCCGATCACCGAACCGTCCTTCCTGATCTCGATCCGGCCTTTCGCGCGCACGTTCCCTTTCACATAGCCGTACACCACCACGTCGCGGGCGCTGATGTCAGCCGTTAGCTTCGCCGTCTTTCCGACCGTCAGTTTCCGTTCATCAAGTTGGATCAGTCCTTCAACCGAGCCGTCGATCAGCAGATCCTCGGTACCGATGATGTCGCCTTTTACATGCAGGCTCGACCCCAGCCACCCCGTCGCGTCATTCGCTGCCACATCCGATGGACGCATCGCACCTGCGCTCTCTTTATCTGTCAGCAAGTTTTTCGCTTCCGAAGCCCCAGCTTGCTGCATATCCGGTTTCTTCTTATCCCACATCGGACCTCCTTAAGGGACAGCACACCCCACGCAGATTTCCCGCCAGGGTGCATCAAACTCAATCCCCCGCTCCAGCTTACAGAAATTCGCTGCGAGTTTCAGCGTCTTACGCTACGGGGCCATCTTCGGCCGGAGACTGAGCCGCCCTCCGTCAGGCTAGCCGGACATCCCCGAAAGGGGACATGAGGGACGACCTGGCCCGCCTCCTCTTTTTATCTAAAACATTTTTAATCACTTACAGCGATGTATTTTTCGCGTGCCCGGCGCGTGACCTTCGTTTAACGTAGGGCATGCTCCCCTTGCACCGAAGACATCTGAAGACGTGCTCTTACCGCTCGCTCACATAGCCGAGAGGGAGAGAAACCGTGGCCTCTAGATTCGTGAAGGGAACGTACGTAAATGGCCTCCAACACTCGGCCATGCAACCGAAGCTGTACCAACACTTGGGATTGGAAGCCCCGGCGCAGGACATTTTTTGAGTGGTTCTATGACCGGGACGCGCCTCAAGACATATTCGGCAAGCGCCCCGGGTCATGAGGCGAGGGCCTTGGGGACAGTCCCCAATTTTCAAAATACCTTGGGGAGGGTCAATGAAAATGAATCAGAGAATGTCAGCCCTCTTGCGACAAGCAGACATTCCCGTACCATTCGTCGACGGCCCCGCCCTAAGGACACTTTCCATGCCAGCCCTTTCAGAGGTGGGTGAGTTTGTTTTGTTAAAGAACAACTATGAAGCGAATAAGCATGTCAAACCCGCACATCATGAAGATAAGACTGGCTTCGAATGCTTTATCAACCATATCCACCTCCCATTCGATGGGACAGCCACTTCGCTCAAGTCCTGCCTAAGCTACGCAATCGCATTGCAGAAGGGTTTGGCCCGAATCGCGAAAAACCGCAGCTTCCAGGTGATAGTCGCCGTGGAGGACCACGGATGTTCGGTCAGATTCCATCAACTTCGCCAAGGCGAGGCTTGGATAGCGGAAGACCTTGAGGGATACGCCGATGACGCGGTTCTTCTCCTTGAAACTGACTAGACGACGGCCTAGAGGCGGGCGGGTAGTGTAATGTATTTACAGACTGGCGGGTGCCGTTCAACCCGCCCTTTTTAGACGCGGCGTAGCGGGGCTCGAATCAAGTGTGGGGCGCGTTCATTGACGGCGATCTTTCGGAGCTTTGCTTCTAACGCGCCATCTTCTGAAGCGTGTACAACAGAAGTTTGCGGTCGTCCTCGGTAGCCTTGCCCAACAGTCGGCGGAGTTTGTTTAGAAACTTCGCGTCCTTGCCGGAAGCGCCCCAAATGAGATCGTCTGAGGACTTGCGCTTTATCAGAGTCGGGACCTTTGGCGGTTCCTCACCGTCGTAAAACAGTTGATACACTGGCACTTCCAAAGCACGCGCAAATTTTTCCAGTGTCTCGACAGCCGGAACGGTATGTCCATTTTCCACACGAGAAACGTAGCACCGCAGAAGTCCGGTGCGCTTTTCAATGTCGCCCTGGCTGAATTTCTTTTGTTCGCGAAGTTCGCGGAGTCTGTCGCCTATAATCATGCCGGGATTATTTCACTCAACCGGACAGAACGCAACAGCGCAAGTTAGAAGCCGAATTGAGGGGTGACTCCTCCCGGCCCCACGCCAAGTCCCTCACCGTTAACGGGCCTTCAATCACGGTGCGGACCCTAAAGGCAGAGTAGTCTGTGAAGGCGCAACTTCATTGCCAGCCGAAGAATTCTTTTAAAGACTATGAGGGAAAGGGACTTACTAAATGTTTCGTGGGTGAACGCCGCTGCACCACGCGTACTAGCACTGGAAATTTCTTTATAGTTGTACGCTTGTCTTGGGCCGAGCTGAGGGGTGCTCATCCCGGCCCCAGCAATACCCATCGCCGCTACTGTCCCCACATTAGCGTGTGGGTATGGTCTAAGAGAAAAGGGAGATCAACCACTGATTTAATATAGTCAGGGTAGTCGGGGGCGTCAGGGGGACAGGAACGTGTGAAGAAATTGGTTTTGAAACGAAACCAGCTGCGCGCAACGGTACGGATGCGCAATCTTCGGCGATTCTTTCCTCTGCATTCATTTCCGTTCTAACCACTGCGGCACTTCTGCTTGCTTAGCCAGCGGGCGCGGGCTGCGCTTGCATGCGGCGCAAGCCGAACCAGCGCATTAGGTTGTAAGTCAGGCAGGCCCACGTAGCTTCCATGGTGGCTTTCAACCGGCCGCGGCAGCGGAATTGCCGCAGGCCGCAACGTTCCTTAATCCAGGCATGCGCGAATTCCGCCACCCGCGAGCGTTGCGCGTAAATTTGCCGCGCTGCTTCCGTCTTCATTTTTGTTTTGAAGGCCGTCGTCTCCCATGGCTCTTCGATACGCGTGATCGATCGCCTCCAGGCGGGCCGCGCTCCTGGCGGCGCACACTGCTCACGCAGGGCACAGGTACGGCAGGCTTCTTTCGGCGCGCGGTACACGCGAGTGCCTACGCCGTGTCCGCGATTCAGCACCACGCGTTGGCGCAGCGCTTCTCCCGCCGGGCAGCGGAAAACATCCTGCGCCGCATCGTAGGGAAAAGCGCTACTCATAAACGCCTCACTGCGACCCTGCGCGTCGCGCTCCGTCGCCTTCCAACTGTCTTGCCACGAACCGTAAAAATCCACGCCGTGCGTTGCGGCCGCCTGCACCGATGCGTGATTGGTGTAATCACCGTCGGCAACGATCTGCCGAGGTGCACAGCCGAATTTCTGTTTGCAACGCTGCAGAGCAGGATCCAGTTGGCGATAATCGATAGCATCGGTGGTGGCTTCCACGTTCACCACCAGACCGTGCTGCGTGTCGGTCACCAGTTGCACGTTGTAGCTCGGCACCGTGCCGCCTTCGCCGTTCCGCATCACGTGCGCTTCCGGATCGGTGCTGGAGGCCCGCGCCACAAAGGTTTTGCGGTCGTGCACCTTTTCGCGCTGCAGTCGTTCTACTTCCCGCAAAGCCGCTTCCAGCCGACTGGCTCGCTGCCGCGCCGCACGCCGCTTGGCTGCCGCCTGACGTTTCGCCAACTGCTCCTCGTTCTCGGCTTGCTCGTTCAGAACACGTACCTGCTCGCGCGCCGCCGCCAGATGTGCCGTGATTTTCTCGCGGCCACGGAAAGTGTTGCCGCCCGCGTTGGCTTTAATCTTGGTGCCGTCCAGCGTGACCCGTTCCAGAGTGATCAGACCCTCGGCGCTCAACATGCCCAGCACTTGCGTGAATAAATCGTCGAGTGCGGTTTTGTTGTCGGAGCGAAACCCCGATAAAGTGCGATGACTCACAGACTGCAACCCGCACAGCCACTGGCAACCCGGTTCGTATTCGCACTGCCGCGCCAGTTCGCGCGCCGAACTGATCCCTCGGCTATACGCGTACAGCCACAAACTGATCAGCAGTTGCGGGTCGGTGTGTTCTCTCCCGGCACCACCTTCCACCGCCGCGATCTGCGCGTAATACAACCGCAAATCCAGCCGCCCGACCAACTCCCAGATCGAGCGCACGCAATGTTCGTCCTCCACCAACTTCTCTACATCCACCGTTCGGAGAAAAAGTTGCCGTCGATCAATCGCCACTAGTCGTGGAACAGCCGGCTCGTCGTTGCTCATGCCCGCAGTCTACACAATGCAACTCCGTCCTACGCGTCAATTTCTTCACACGTTCCTGTCACCGATTTTCCCGTCCCGATTTTCCCGATTTTCTGAGCCGGCTTACCCGCGTAAGTTTTCAAAAACAATGTAACCGGAGATAGTCTCCGGGAATCGAAGGATTCGGAGACACTCTCCGTTTTATCGAGTTTGTGCCGGCCCGTCAAATATCGTGAGAAGCCAGATGCGAAACTTGAAAGGGCTGGCTTAAGGAGGAAGAAAATGGCGAATGCATCTAGGGCGAGCTCAACAAGATTTGGGGCAACATCAACAACCGACGAGGTTTTGGCGGGCGTGAATCTGCGCGGGAAACGAATCCTCGTAACGGGCGTTTCGGCTGGACTGGGTGTGGAGACGGCGCGGTCACTTGTCGCACATGGCGCGCAGGTTGTGGGCGCGGCTCGCGACTTAGCCAAAGCGGAAGCGGCGACCGCCCAGGTGCGCAGGGACGCTGCGGCCAATGGTGGCGGCTTCGAGCTGGTAGAACTCGACCTTGGTAGCCTCAAGAGCGTGCGAGCTTGCGCCGACAAGCTGATCGAGAAGGGCGAACCGTTCGAGGTAGTCATCGCCAATGCCGGAGTAATGGCCACACCATTTGGCCAAACTCTGGACGGTTTCGAGATGCAGTTCGGCACCAATCATCTCGGTCACTTCGTCCTTGTTAACCGAATCGCGCCTCTCATCCGCGCGGGCGGCAGGCTGATCAATCTTTCTTCTGCAGGCCATCGTTATTCCAACGTCGACCTGCAAGATCCGAATTTTGAGCGCACGCCTTATGAGCCTTTCGTTGCCTATGGCCGCTCGAAGACGGCGAACATTCTTTTCGCCGTTGCCTTCGATAGCCGGCATCGCGCGCGTGGCGTTCGCGCTGCGGCCGTGCATCCGGGAGGCATAAAAACCGAACTAGGCCGCTACACGGACCCAGCCCGCCTTGAAAAGCTGGTCGCGCAAATCAATGAGCAGCTTGCCGCACAGGGAAACGCACCCTTCCAGTGGAAAACGATTCCGCAGGGCTCCGCGACTTCGGTGTGGGCTGGCGTCGTTGCTCCAGCAGATGAGGTCGGCGGCCGATACTGCGAAAACTGCCATGTCGGCAACATCGTCCCAGACGACGTCACCATTACCGCAGTCAGCGAAGGAGTTCGAGCCTATGCGCTGGACGCAGCGAACGGCGAGGCGCTGTGGAAGAAGAGCGAAGAAATCGTTGGGGAGTCTTTTTAGAAGCCGGGGACAGGAACGTGTGAAAAAATGCAGATTCGCGATTCCAACGGAATCGGCGGCCAAGAATTTATGGGCGACGTTTGCGACGTCGGGATACACTTGGATCACCCGAAAAATTCCTAGGATCGATTTCTTTACGCGTTCCTGTCCCCCGGTTTCCCGGTTTCAAGCGAAAACATTTAGGAAAAGTCAAAACCCGCACCCTCAAAACCGGAGGGTGCGGCACCCCGTCAGTCTCTGCGTCACCCGCCCACCTGGAGGGCGGGGCAGCCACCCGCCTTTTTAAAGAGATGATGGCTGGATTCGAGGAGGCCACAAAGCGCCGCCGGAAGCAGACCGCGCGCGTACGAGTGTCGCGCTTCTCTCCGGGTGTGGCCACCCCGCGGCCAAAAGAGCTCTGCAAATTCGCAAAAAAAGCCTTGAAAAATCCTTGACAACAAAAGTTGTCAAGGCTAGCATCTCCTCGTGCTCGACATCCAAATCATCGATGATCCGGCAGCGGCGACCGCGGCTTTGGGGCCCCTGCGGAGTCGACTCCTCTCCGAGCTGGTCGTGCCCGCCTCGGCGGCGACGTTGGCCACGCGGGTTGGCCTGGCTCGGCAGAAAGTCAACTACCACCTGCACGCGCTGGAGGCGCACGGGCTGGTGCGGCTGGCCGAGGAACGCAAGTGGGGCGGGCTGACGGAACGGCTGCTCGTGGCGACGGCCACTTCCTACGTCGTTTCACCGAGCGCCCTGGGTCCGGTCGCCGCGGATCCGAATCGGGAAATCGATAGGCTGTCCGCGAGCTATCTCATCGCTCTGGGCGCACGGGTCGTCCGCGAGGTGGGCGATCTTGTTCGTCGTGCGAAAGAGGCGGGCAAGCGCCTGGCGACCCTGGCGGTGGATACCGAGGTCCGCTTCCGGTCGGCGAAGGACCGGGCGGCTTTCAGCAACGAGCTCACCGAGGCCATCACGAAACTGGTTTCGAAGTACCACGATGCATCCGCCCCCGGCGGCCGCGCGCATCGTCTAGTGGTTGTGGCGCACCCTCTCCCGCAAAAATCCGATTCCCTCAAAGACAAGGAGCCATCATGAGCGTGAAGAAAGAACCCTCCGGACGTCGTTATGTCCAGGTCGAAGTCGAGGTTCCCGGCACGCCGGAAGAAGTCTGGCGGGCCATCGCCACCGGGCCGGGTATTTCGTCCTGGTTCGTGCCGACGGAGTTCGAGGAGCGCGACGGGAAGCCCGTCGCGGTGAAATTGGACTTCGGTCCGGGCATGGAGTCCCGTTCCGTAGTGACGGCTTGGGATCCGCCGCGGAAGTTTGCCGCTCAGGGCGAAGGCTGGGGTGGCTCGCCGCCCATCGCCGACGAGTGGAGCGTCGAAGCGCGCGCGGGAGGCACCTGCATCGTCCGCGTGGTGCACAGCCTCTTCGCCAGCACGGACGACTGGGATAACCAGCTGGAAGGCACCGAGTCCGGCTGGCCCGGCTTCTTCCGCATTCTGCGGATCTATCTCACGCACTTCCGCGGCCAACGCTCTGCGATGATGCAGTGGATGGCCCCCGCCGCGGGAACCGAAGCGGAGGCCTGGGAAACATTGACCGCCGCATTGGGGCTGCGAGGCGTAAGCGCCGGGCAGCGTTGGACCGCCCCAGCGGGCGTCCCGGCGCTCAGCGGCGCCGTGGAACACGTCACCCAGAAGCCATACAACGCGCTGCTGCGGCTCGACAAGCCGGGGCCGGGCACCGCCGCCCTTAGCGCCGTCAACTTCGGCGGCCAGAGCATGGTCGCGTTAAACTTCTACCTCTACGGCGATCAGGCGGCCGGGACCGTCGCCCGCGAGACACCGCTCTGGCAAGCGTGGATTCAAGAACGCTTCCCGATGCCGTCGGAGACGAGCAAGAGCGAATGATCTCGTGATCATGAGAAAAAGGCGTAGTTTCAAGACTTTTTGTTTTTATGTGCTTTCGCTTGGGTACGCGCAGGCGCTTTGCTCTTCAATTTGAGCTGATTGTAATCAATGGCGGCACGGACGAGATTTTTTAGAGCACGCGCGTTGATCTTGTCGCCGTCGAAGAGATCGATCGCTCGCCACTGGTTGCCTCCGAGGCCCGCGTTAAAGAGCTTGTCAGGATCTGGGAGGCTCGCTCCGTTGGAAAAGGTGAGCTTTACCTTATCTTTGTGGGCGTTGCCGACCGCAATCATTCCGTCGCGAGACCAGACTGGGCTTCCCATCCACTTCCATTCTTCGATGATTCCGCGGTCGGCTTCAAGGATGCTCTTGCGGACGGTGGCGAGCGTTTTGCCCCGCCAGTCGTGAAGTGATTCGATCAGTTGGTCGATACGTTCCGTAGGATTCATTGGATCTTTATACTCCAATTCTTGCACGAGGCGCTCAACGTAGGCTATCTTTTGGTCCTCGGCGGCTTCGCTATGTTGAAGAGTTCTGCTCCCTCTTTTATCGTCGACGACTTGCGCGCGACGCTTTCGTTCTATCAATCCAAGCTGGGGTTCGACGTTCTTCGTAAGGGTGGTGGTGACGGAGACGGAGACGACTTCTGGGCCATCCTGGTACGCGACCGAGCCATGCTTTTCTTCAAGGCCATCACACCCGAGATCCATCCACAGCCGAATTCTTCGCGCCACGAATGGGCTCGCTGGGACGCCTACATCGGCACGGATGATCCCGACTCGCTGTACGCAGAGTTCGTAGGCAGGGAGGTGCCCATGCATCGAGAACTGGCCAATACGGGCGATGGACTCCGAGCCTTCGAGATCACCGACAACAGCGGATACGTGCTGTGTTTCGGGCGCCCCGTTGAAAAGTAGCTGCATCGTAAGATCATCAACCCGTGCTCGCCTGACCTGCAATGCTGCCGCGTCATCCGCCGGTCGAAGATCATAGGTTCGAGTGCGAGGCTGTGCCAGTCACCGGCCTACTCGTAAGAAGCCGTCGAACGACATGGCCTTTCCACATCCACAATCCCGAAAGGAGCAAAACAGGAACGAGAAAATACCGAACACTGGAGGCGTAGTTTGGAGTGTCCGAAGGTGAATCATAAATATAACCGAGTATAGGAATGCTAAAGATAATGTGAATCCAGCGAAAAATCGAACGTTTGGTTGCTTCTTTCATGACTACTCCTCCTCCTTTTATTCACTACTTTTGAGCCGCCTGAGGCGGCCAGTTGGGCGACTCAATACCGAACTGCTTGGCGTACTCCGCGTTGAGCCGCTGCCAGCCGCCGAACTTCATGGCATCGGGGCCAACCATGCGTCCAATCGGAGTTCCGCTGAGAAGGCGATCCAGCACATCGAAGCAAATGTGCCACCCGGCAGCACCCATGGCGATGAAGCGGTGACCGATGTTGGTCCACAGCGTCAGCCGCGTGCCGGCAGCCAAGGCTTCGAGTTGCCACCGCATATCGAAGCCACCCCACTTGTACTCAAGCACCTCGGGAGCGTCGGCTCGCGTCACGGTTGTTTCGGTAACACGGGGCGCGGGTGCTCCCACCGTGGTGAGCTTCACCGTGGTCCCAACCGTACCGAGGTTTCCATCGGCATCGAAGGGAGCCCACTCGTGCAGATGCGCGGGGTCAGTAAGCGCCTGCCAGACTCTTTCCGGTGAGTGGCGCAGTTCTCGGACGAGAATGAGCGTCCACTTCTCTCCGTCCTTTTGAATCTGTGCCCCGCTGGCCAGACCCGGTGTGTACTGCTCGAGATTGGTCATCATTCTTCTCCTTGTCGTACCGCGCCGCTCCATCCGCGACGACCAATGATGGTGACCGGGCGCCTTACCACTTTGCCAGTTGCGTCAGCTGAACAAGATTGCCGCAAGTGTCCTTCAGCATCGCGATGGTTGAGCCGGTCACGT
>Ga0210409_10003887_pt1 | contig 16398 bp, 13 predicted proteins | sample IncBWH17MmetaG_FD_161649 | JGI IMG/M metagenome (GOLD analysis project Ga0210409, IMG submission 161649) | Forest soil microbial communities from Barre Woods Harvard Forest LTER site, Petersham, Massachusetts, United States - Inc-BW-H-17-M | ecosystem: Environmental > Terrestrial > Soil >...
GAGGACGGCGGGCGCTGAACCGCATCGTCATCGCTTGGCTCGGGTGAGCAAACCGCGATCTTTCAGCCAATCGGCCATGCGTTGCGGCCAATTCTGGATGCTTGCGAGGGCCGAGCGGTCGCCCATGTTGAAACCGTGGCCTCCTTCTGCAAAGAGGTGCGCCTCCAGAGGAATCCGTGCTTGTCGGTATTTTTGAATCAAGTCGCTGACCACTGCTGCAGGCCCCTCGTCATCGGAGGCGGCGAGTGCGAAGGTCGGGGGCGCGTCCGGCGGCACGACGTCGGGGATGGCGTACGACCCGGGATAAATGAGGATCTGGAAGTTCGGTTTGGCGGCGACGCGTTCGATCGGATCGTCTGACCCCGGATCGCCCGGGCTCGGTCGATAGGCGACCATCGAGGCGACCTCGCCGCCCGCGGACCAGCCCATGATTCCGACGCGATTCGGGTCGAGGCCCCACTCGCCCGCATGGCTACGTACGACTCGCATCGCACGCCGGACGTCGGCGCCGGTGTGTTTTTCGAGGTCGTAGCTCGAACCCTCCTCACGCGTGAGGCGATACTTCAATGCAAACGCCGCGACACCGAGCTTGGCGAAATACTTCGCCGGTGCGACCCCCTCGGGTTCGAAGACGAGTTCGCGAAAGCCTCCGCCCGGCGCGATGACGATGGCGGTTCCATTGGCCAGCCCCCTCGCCGGGAAGAAGGCGGTCAATGACGGGTTGTGGACGTTCTTGACCCACCAGTCTTTTGCCTTCTCGGGCTCGTCGCGGCGGGCTTCCGACCCGGGCGCACCGTGTTGCCAGAGAGGGATCAATTTCAAAGTGGAGGTTTCTGTACGAGACGGCTCCTTGCCGCAAGCGAGCTCCAGCAACGTCGACGCGAGACCGGCAACCAGAGAATTCAGCCTTCGCATGGGCGCTCGAGCCTAGAGCGCTTCTCCATCCTGTTCCACGCGTCCGACCCAATCCGCCGCGGAGCCCCGGCCGTTATCATGCGCTCCTGGTCGACCGGATCGAGCGACGGCGATTGTTCCAGCACGTGCTCGTCGGCCTGCGCCGTCGGCCCATAAAGGCGTTTGCGAAGAACCACGCGCGGCGGTATTCTCCTCGTGGAATACCATGACGGTCGCCAAGTTCGCCATCTCGATGCCGGAAGAGACCATGCAGCGGGTCGACCGCGCCGCGAAGCGGCTCCAGATGACGCGCAGCGGCTACATCGCGCTCGTGCTGGACCGCGTAGCGCGACACGAGCGAGATGCTGCCATATCGAGAAAGGTCGACGACGTTCTCGCGGAGCTCGACAAGCAGGACCTCGAGACCACCGCACACCTGCGCGCGGCGCGGCGCGACGAGGGGACACGTTGGTAGTGCTTCGCCAGGGCGACGTCGTATGGGTCAACCTTCCGCCTGCTCGCGGCTCCGAGCCGGGCGGGAGCCGCCCGGCGCTGGTACTGCAGCACGATCGCTTCAACCGTACGCGGCTCGCCACAGCCGTCGTCGTGGCCATTACGTCGCAGCTCAAGTACGCGGGGCTGCCAGGGAACGTGCGGCTCCGACGGGGAGAGGCCGGTTTGCAGAAGGCCTCCGTGGTCAACGTTACGCAGATCGCAACGGTCGATCGTTCGCTGCTGAGCACGCGCCTCGGCGCGCTCTCGGCAGGCCGGCTCGCGGAGGTCTGGGCCGGCGTTCGCCTCGTGTGCGAGCCGGACGCTCGGACGGCAGACCGATGACCGGGTCAGGGGCAGGCGCCTCCATCCTTATCGCTTCAACGGTCGTGCTGATGCGATGTGCCGCGTCGAGTCCTTCGAACGCGCCGATTCCAATCGACCAATTTTGTTCGCGGTTTGCGGCCTCGTTTTGCGCACTTCGTGACGCGTGCGAATGTCCCCTTTACCCTACCTGCACCAGCCCCGATGCGGGGGGTCCGTCCGCGCAGCAGAAGAACTGCCAAGACGAATTCTTTTCCACGCAGACGCGCGCTGCGATGGACGCGGGGCACATCCACTATGATCCCGGCGCTGCAGCGGCTCTCGTGACACGGCTCGATGCCCGTCCGCCCGACTGTAGGGATGCCGTTGCCGCGCTGGGACTGACATTTCGTAACGTAGGGACGTTGGCGGGTGTGTTTACCGGCACCCTTCCGGTCGGAAGCGCGTGCATGACCGGCTCACCTCCAAACGCTTCGAGTGGACTTTCCCCGAGCGATTGCGTCTCGCCCGCCTTTTGCAACTCGAGTGTTTGCACCAAGCCTGAGTTCTTCGGCGATCCGTGCGTCGGCCCCTCGATGACGTGCGTAGTCGAACCCGGATTCGGGCATGATGATTACGCCGCGCGGGCCCCCATCGCAGGGGCTGCTGCCCGAGTCCGGGTTCACTGTTCCCCGGGTTCTGCACATGCTCTACCTCGCAGCTGTGCGCGTCTCGGCAACGGTGTGGCGCTGGCTTCTGCGCGCCAATGCAATAGGGCCGGTTTCTTCTCTACTGCCTGCTGCGGTGTTGGACTCCATCTGAGCCTGCGCCGCCAAACGTCTCCGAGACTTCATTCGCGTGAAAATCCTCGCGGCAGCCGACGTACTCAAGACGACGTTAAGAAGAACAACCGCGGCCGCGCAAGCCACAAGAATGATGTTCTCGGAGGACATTGGTCTCGTTGCTTGGCGGTTAATGTATGTCAGCCCCCATTGTATGGCAGGCCCTAGTTTCATAGACGTTTCAGCCATTGGTCCGTTGAAATGTACCCGTCACTTTTCACTGCACGCAACAGCAGAACCGCGTCGGGGAAGCTGGGCCGAATCAAGCTACGACCTGCTCTTCGCCGCACGCTCGACAAAGTCGTGAAACCCCGACAAGAACTTCGTAAGCCGCGCGCGAACCGCCTCATCCACCATGCGCCCGTCCGAGTCGAAGACCCGGGCCGCGTCCGGCACATAGACGCGAGGACCGGGCCACAGAGCCGTACCCAGGGTCCTGAGAATCGGAAGCCAGGCGGCCTGGGACAAGATCGTGCCCCCCTGGCCCGGAGTCGCGCCCATCAGGGCCGTCGGCTTGCCGCCGAACACGCGAGCGATCTCCTTCGCCGGTCGCGAAAGCCAGTCAATGGCGTTCTTCATGACGCCGGGGATCGAATTGTTGTACTCCGGCGTCGCGAGCAACAGCCCATCGGCCGTCGCCACGCGGTCTTTCAAGTTGCGCACGGCGTCCGGGAAATTCTGCGCCTCAACGTCGCCGTCGTAGAGCGGAATGTCGCGGATGGACGCGATCTCGATTACGAGGCCCGGTGGCGAGAGCTCGATCGCCGTTCGAAGCAGCGCCGCGTTGTATGAGCCGCGTCGGAGAGCGCCGGAAATGCCAACGATTGTTGCCATGATCCAATAGCTACACGACCCCCAGCGGCCGAGGCGAAGGCAATCCTCCTCACGCTTACGCTACTTTAATGCACGTCAAGGAGGTCCGGTCACCTCGCCACGGGGCCGTGCCGAGAGCGCGACCTCGACCCAGCCGAGGATCGTCGACGACCACTCCTCGTTCGTACCACCGTGCTCTGGTTCGAAGATACGCAAGACCTTGGCGGTGTACCCGCTCCAAGGAAACGAGTCGCCTACCCGTAAGGCCCACGGTTCCTTGTCTTTTTCTACGGGCCACGTCTGGATTGCGACCTGCGGCTCGCCTGCGTCGCGTTGTCGCGGCAGCCCGCTCAGGTAGTGGACACTGTCCAGCGTTGCAAACCCTCCTTCGATCGGGACAAATACGCTCTCCGGCTCGGGTGCGATCTCCTGAGTGCCTGAAGGATGAATCTCGATGTCGGCGAAGGATCGGTCGGCTTGGTAGCAGTCGTCGAATCTCGCGAGCTCGCCGTGTATAGGAAAGACCGCGCCCGTGGCCGGAGACACGGTCATCTGAAACACGTGGCCCGATTCGTCCGGAAGCCGCCACGAAAGCTCGAACTGGCAGAACCTCGTTTCGTCATGGTGAACGAAGACATGCGTTCGTCCGACCACGGTGTACGGTCCTTTGATGCCCGAGTAGACTTTGAGAAGCTCCCCATGGGATGCGGAGCTCGCGCTGGCGTGATCTTTCGGCGAGGAGACGTCCTCGTCGTGCCGCGAGCCGGGGTCGTGGCAGCCGTGCCCGCAGGCCCCGAGGGCCAGCGGCAGAACGACGCACGCGAACACGGCCGAGGCGCCGGAGCGGCCATCGGGGAACCTCTGCGGCGAGCTCATGGGCTCGACTCTACGGACCCGACGTCGACCGCACAGAAATGAGCCGCGAGCTCGTCCACGGGAACCGGATCCGGATTCTTCATGCCATGGGGGTTGTGCAGCTTCACACAAAGCCGACCGTCGACCGTCGTCATGTCGCTTGCCGTGACGAAGTAGGCGTGGTCGCCGATCAGGCCGTATCCCTGAACGTTGCTCCGCGTGGAGAGCGTGATCAGTCGGCCCGCCTGCAGATCGCGCTGCAGGTCTTTGGCCCCGTAACTCTGCCAGCCGAACAGGCCACCAACGGTGGGGATGTGCGCCGCCGGAAGGCCCGTGAGGATTTGCATGGCGATGGAGGGCTGTCCGCCGTCTCGGATGGCGTCGTAGCCTCCGCGCAAAGCGGCATAGGCTCTCTCTACGACGAGCGGCCAGACCTCTTGATCGCCAGCCTTCGTCCGGCAGGAAAAGGCCGAGTGCACCGTAAACGACGCGTCGACGGTGACGGGCACGGTCGTGAATGTCGTGCGCCCGAGGCCCAGCAAGTGCGTCTCGGGCCGGTGCAACAGGACCGTGTACGACACGACCTGGCCATGGGGGTCGCGGTTTTCGACGATGGAGCGCTGGAGGAGCGCTCTCCCCGCATCGGAGGCGGCGAGAGCGCCCAGGGCGGCCAATAGATAACAATCTCCCAGCTGTCCCTGATGGACGTCGCTTGGTTCGACTTCGTGGACGTCGTTGTCCTGGCGTCCGAAGAGCGTGGCGTGCTCGACGGGGGCTTGCGGACAGCGATCGTCGTCATACACCCGAGGGTCATAGCTGCGACCGGCGGTGGAGAGTTCGTTACAGGGTATGGATCCGTGCACTGCGTTCGAAATGAGCTCGTCGAGGCGCGCGTGGGCGGCAGCGCGCTGAAGCCGGGCCACGACATCGCCGTCGCACACGGGCTCTGACGGGTGGTCGGCGCTGGACGTGTCTTGGGTGCTTGGACTCGGGCCTCGGATTTCCATCGTTTGAAAGCCCCATCGACCGCACTCTGCGCAAGGTTGCGTCCAATCGTGAGACAACCAAAATAATCTCCCCGTCTCTCCGTCTCCCTGTTCAAATTCTCCGACGTTTCACGGACTCAGGTGACTCGCGCGTGATGTGCCGTGGTACGGTGCGCGCCGCGCATGAGTGCATCCGTTCCAGTCGTTGCCGAGCAGCGCAGGAACGCGATCGCGCGAGCGCAGCCAGCGAGCGGGGGACCTGCTTCGTCGATTCGCAAATTCTTCTGGCTCGACTTGCTCGACAATCGCTATCCCGCGCTCCACGGGATGCGGGTGCTCGCGATCGTGTTGGTCGTCCAGTTCCACGTAACCCAATATTCTCAGGAGGACCCTGTCCTCGCATTCGATCCCGCATGGGCTGAACTATCGCATTACTTCTTCTTTGGAATGGACCTGTTCTTCGTTTTGAGCGGCTTTCTCATCGGGTCGATTTTGATACGCTCAATTGAAAGTTCCGGCTCGCAGCACGTGCGCCGGTTCTATCTCCGTCGAGCGTTCCGGACGTTCCCGTCCTATTACTTGGTGCTTACATGTTTCTACCTTGGTCGACTGTTCTATTGGCACGATCCGCCCCGTCAAAATGTTCTGCTCGAATATGCGTACCTCACCGACTACCTAGACCTTGATCACGCGGTGATGCCGTACGCCTGGTCTCTTGCCGTCGAAGAAAAATTCTACCTGTTGGTGCCTTTGCTCTTCTTTCTCCTTCCCAAGCTTCGTACGGATCGAGTTCGGATTGTGATGCTCATCGTGATGTGGGAGAGCGCGCTCGTGGTGAGACTCGCGATTTTGCAGAGCCATCCAGGGTGGACGCTCTCCAATTTCGCGAAGGCGGTCTATTTCACGAGCCACGCACGCTACGACACGCTGGTCGCGGGCATCATCATGGCCTATGTACAACATCGTTGGCGCGAACCAATCGCGCGATGGCTGCAGGGCCGAGGGGCACGCGCGATCTTGCGCGCGGTGATCGCGGCGTGCCTCGTTCCCCTGTTGGCCCCGCGCCTCTACGGCGAAAAGCATCAACTGCTCGTCCGCGCATTCAACTGGGGAACGGAAACAACAACTATGTACTTCGCGCTGATACTCTTGGTCCTCAATGGGCCTGATGGTTGGTTGCGGCGTTTCTTATCCGCAAAAGCCTTTCGTCAGCTGGCCACGCTCGGTTATGGCGTATACCTCGTCCACGTGCCCTCGTTCTTCTGGCCCGTTGGGCCCTTGGCGCGCTGGCTGCGGGTGAGTCGAGGCTGGTCGATGGGAGCGGTTTGGCCAACCGCGCTCGTCATGCTGCTCGCCGTATCGTTCTTGGGGGCGTATGGCCTTCACCTGCTTGTCGAGAAGCCGTCCTTGCGTCTTCGCGACCGGGTCGCGGGATAGTGAGAGGGAACCCGCCATGCCGTTGGATTCAGCGGAGGTCGTAGCGCTTCAACTTCTCGTAGAGCGTGCGGAGCCCGATGCCGAGCCTGGCGGCAGCGAGTCGTCTGTTGCCGCCGACGGCCGCGAGGGTGCGCTGGATCGTTTCCCGCTCCAGCGCCACCAATGACCCGTCCTGCGAGCTGCCGGCGGGTGCGTCCATCGGCGCGGAGTCCTTCTCGATCCAAAGATGCTCCGGTCCAATGATGGGGCCGTCCGCCAGGATCATCGCGCGTTCGAGCACGTTACGGAGCTCGCGCACGTTCCCTGGCCAGGCCTCGCCTTGCAGCCGCGCCTTCGCCGCGTCGTCGAGCGGGAGAGGCGTGGATCGCCCGGCCGAGGCGGAGAGGCCTGCGATGAGCGATTCGGCGAGCGGTACGATGTCCTCGCGCCGCTCGCGAAGAGGTGGGAGGCGAATCGGGAATACGGCGAGGCGATGGTAGAGATCCTCGCGCCATGTCCCTTCGTGCGCCATCGTACGGAGGTCGCGGTTCGTTGCGGCCACCCACCGCACGTCCACCGTGATCGAAACGGACCCCCCGAGCCGCTCGAACCGACGCTCCTCGAGGACGCGCAGGAGCTTGGCCTGGAGGGCGGGCTTGAGCTCGCCGACCTCGTCGAGGAAGAAGGTCCCGCCATCGGCGAGCTCGATCCGGCCGCGGCGTTGGGCGTGTGCCCCCGTGAAGGAGCCCTTTTCGTGACCGAACAGCTCGCTCTCGAGCAGCTCCTCGGTCAGTACGGCGCAGTTGATGGCGATGAACGGCTTCTTCGCGCGAGGGCTCGATTCGTGGAGCAACTGGGCCGCGACCTCCTTGCCCGTGCCGCTCTCTCCCTGCAGGAGCACCGTCGCTCCTGTCTTAGCCACCCGCGCCAGCGCTTCGACGACCGGGATCATCGCCGGTGCGCCGAAGGTGAGCCTAACCGACGATCCGTCCGGCGACGCGCGCGGTGCGCGCGACGGCGTGCCGAGCTTCGCCCGCCGCTCGAGTGCCCCGGCGACGAGTTCGCGCACCTGCTGGGGGCCCGCGCACGGCTTCTGCAAATAGTCGAACGCCCCTAGCTTCATCGCCTCGACCGCGGTAGGCACGTCTCCGAACGCGGTGATCACGATGACCTCGACCTCGGGCTGCTCGGTGCGGATGGTGCGGACCACCGTCATGCCGTCGGTACCCGGCATGCGGAGATCGGTGATGACGACGTCGAACGGCTCCTCGCGCGCGGCGTTGACAGCCGCGGCGCCGTCGCCGACCTGCACCACCTCGTGCCCGACACGCTCGAGCGCCTCCGCGAGGAAGGTGCGAATATCCTCCTCGTCGTCGGCGACCAGGACTCTACCGACGGTCTTGTCCGGGCTCTTCATGCAGGGCTCTCTGCCTTCTGGCGAGTGGGAAGAACGATCCTGAACAAGGCGCCGCCCTCGCCGTGCGTCTCGCCGGTCAGGGTACCACCGTGCTGCTCGACGATCCGTCGCGCGATCGACAAACCGAGCCCGGTACCCTTCGCCTTGGTCGTCACGAAGGGGTCGAACATGTGCACGAGGGCGCCGGGCGCGAGGCCAGGGCCATGATCGCGGACCTCGATGACGGCGTCGCGCGCTCTCTTGTGAATGCGGACCTCGACCGGCTCCGCTCTGCCCTCGCTCGCTTGGAGGGCGTTCTGGATGATGTTGCGCAGCGCGAGGCGCAGTCGCTCCCCGTCGACCTCCAGCACGTCGGGCGCTCCGGAGAGATCGACGCGGACGCGCTCCGCCGGCAGTGTAGGGAGCGCGCGCTCGACGAGGTGCGCCGGCGTGACTGCATGGACGTCGAGGGGCGCCTCGCGCACGAAGTCGAGGAGCACTGTCGTCAGGCGCTCGAGCCGCGCGGCGAGGTCGACGACCCGTTCCGCCTTGCCCTGCGCGGGTCCGGAAAGATCCTCTTGCAGCAGCTGCGCGTGGCCCTTGAGTGCGGCGATCGGATTCCGGAGCTCGTGCGCGAGAACCGAGGTCGCCCGCCCGAGAGCGACGAGGCGGCGCTCTGACTCGGCTTGCTGCTGGAACGCCGAGAGACGGCTCATCGTGGTGGACCAGGCGAACGCGAAGCCTACGAGCACAAGGGCGGCCACCGCAGCAACGACGGAGATCCACGTCAGGTCGTTCTGGAGCTGGTCCATCACGGGGGGCTCGAGCTCGACGACGAGGTAGGGCCGCTGCGCCGGAAAGCGTTGCGACGCCCCCGGCCTCGCGTAGAGGCGCGCGAGCGCGTCGACCAGCCGCACACTGCGGCCCCGTCGATCGACCTCGCCCGGCAGCTCGAAGGGCCTCGCGATCGCCGCCGTGCCCGACTCGGCGAGGACGTGGTGATCGCGCCCGTCGACGAGGGCCACGTAACGGAGCCCCTCGGCCTTGTGCTTCGCCAGCATGACTGCGAGAGACTCAGAGGTCACCGGCCATTGCGTCTGCCAGAGGTCGACGATCACGGCGCCGGTGAGCGCCTCCCCGTCGCCGCGGATGACGACGTCGGCAGCTCCGTCGAGCGCCCGCCACGCGAGGAGCACAGTCAGCGCGAGGGAGAACGCCGCGAGAGTTGCCATCGCGACGGCCCCCTTGGCCACCCACCACGACCACCGTCGGTGCTGACGCTCGCTCATCGGTCGCAGCCTCCCGGGGGAGGATAATGCGATGGCTCGGCGCGACTTGGACGGGCGGGCGAATTCGTACAGCAAGGCCAAGGCGACGTCGCAAGGCTCGTGCCCGGGAGTTTCACGCGGGAGGGGGCGTTCGCTCGGGCGAAGTGCGGATTCCGCACGTCCGAGAGTGCCGAAACCGCATGAACGCGGCGATCTGCGAGAGCGCAGCCCTTGTTCGTCGGCAAACCCGTGCGGCACGACGGTTGCCAACTCAGTCCGCGGCCCATGTGGATCATCGAGCTAGCGCTTAGGCGCCCCTACACTTTCGTCGTCCTCGCGATGCTCATCGTACTGATGGGCGTAGTGGAGATCGAGCGAACGCCAACCGACATCTACCCCGAGATCAACATCCCGGTGGTCGCAGCGGTCTGGTCGTACACAGGCCTCGAGCCGCGCGAGATGGAGGGGCGGATCACGACACAGTTCGAGCGCGCGACGACGACGACGGTGAGCGGCATCGATCACATCGAGAGTCAGACGCTCGCCGGCGTGTCTGTCGTCAAGGTGTTTCTGCAGCCGGGAGTGTCGACGGACGCCGCCGTCGCGCAGATCGCCGCCGCGGCCAATCCGATCATGAAGTCGATGCCGCCAGGCACCACCCCCCCGCTCATCATCCCGTACAGCGCGTCGAACGTCCCAATCCTCCAGCTCGGTCTTTCGAGCAAGACGCTCGACGAGCAGCAGATCTACGACATCGGCACGAACTTCCTTCGCCCCGGGCTCGCGAGCGTGAAGGGGGCGCAGCTTCCGCTGCCGCTCGGCGGACTACAGCGCGAGATCGTCGTGGACCTCGACACGCCCAAGCTCTTCGCGGCGGGCCTCTCGCCGTCGGACATATCGAACGCGGTGAACGTGCAGAACCTGGTGCTTCCCACAGGCACCGCGAAGATCGGCCGCCAGGAGTACCCCATCCTCGTCAACGCGAGCCCTGCGCTCGTCGACGCGTTCAACGGGCTGCCCATCAAGACGGTGAATGGCGCAACCATCAATCTCGGCGACGTCTCCCACGTCCGCGACGGATACGCGCCGCAGACCAGCCTCGTCGTGACCGACGGCACGAGGGGCGGCCTGCTCCCCGTCCTCAAGGCGCAGGGCGCGAGCACTCTCGACGTCGTCTCGCGGATGCACGCCGCCATCCCGCGCGTGCAGGCGACGCTTCCGGACGGGTTCGAGGTCAAGCCACTCTCCGACCAGTCGATCTTCGTGCGTGGGGCGATCGACGGCGTCCTACGAGAGGCCATCATCGCCGCCGGTCTGACGGGCCTCATGATGCTCCTGTTCCTGGGGAGCTGGCGCAGCACGCTCATCGTGCTCGTGTCGATCCCGCTGTCACTCCTCGTGTCGATCTCGGTCCTCGGATTGCTCGGACAGACGCTGAACCTGATGACCCTCGGCGGGATGGCGCTCGCCGTCGGAATCCTCGTGGACGACGCGACGGTCGCGGTCGAAAATGTGCACCGCCAGCGCTCGGTGATGAAGAAGTCGATTACCGACGCGATCCTCCAGGGGTCTGCGGAGATCGCCGTCCCAGCGCTCGTGTCGACCCTCTGCATCTGCATCGTCTTCGTCCCGGTCGTGTTCATCGCGGGGGCGGCCAAGTCGCTCTTCATCCCGCTCGCGATGGCGGTGGTCTTCGCGATGCTCACCTCGTACTTCCTCTCGCGGACGCTCGTCCCGACGATGATGCAGTACCTCTTGCCGCGGGAGCCCGCCGAGGGAGCGAGCCACGGACCTCTTGCCCGCCTCCGCGGTTTCATCGAGCGGGGGTTCGAGCGAATGCAGGAGGGCTACGCGCGCGTGCTTTCGTGGCTGCTCGGCCGGCGCCGCGCTTTCGTCGGGGCCTTTGCCGCGCTCTTCGTAGTCTCTGTCGCCCTCGTACCGCTCCTCGGTCAGGACTTCTTCCCGAACGTGGACGCCGGCGAGTTGCGACTGCACGTGCGGGCCCCCGCCGGCACCCGCATCGAGGAGACGGCGCGGCTCTTCGCGCAAGTCGAGGGTCACGTCCGGCACATCGTGCCGCCGTCGGAGCTCGACACTGTGATCCAGGACATCGGGGTTCCCGTCAGCGGAATCAACCTCGTCCTGGGCGACCCGTCGATGGTCTCGTCGGCGGACGGCGAGATACTCGTTGCGCTCAAGCCGAAGCACGCGCCGACTGACGGCTACGTGCGCGCGCTGCGCGCCGACCTAGCGGCGTCGTTCCCGGGCACCACGTTCTTCTTCTTGCCCGCCGACATCTCGAGCCAGGTCCTCAGCTTCGGGCAATCGGCGCCGATCGACGTGCGCATCACGGGCCCGTCGCGCAACGAAACGGCGAACCTCGCCATCGCGCGCGACCTCGTGAAGCGTTTCATCGATGTGCCCGGCGCCGTGGACGTGCACCTGAACCAGGTCATGGAGACACCCGAGCTGCGCGTCGATGTCGACCGCACGCTGTCGCAGCAGGTCGGGCTCTCGCAGCGAGACGTGACCAACGACATGCTCGTGTCCCTGTCTTCGAGCGGGCAGACCGCGCCGAACTTCTGGCTCGATCCGAAGTCGGGCGTCCAGTACCCGGTGGCGGTCCAGACGCCGCAGTGGAGGATCGACTCGGTCGACGCCCTTGGCTCCATCCCGCTCACCGCAGGCCCCGCGACGGCGCGCCCGCAGCTCCTTTCGAACGTCGCCACGACCTCCCGCGAGGTCGGGCCTACCAACCTCACGCACTACGACATCGCGCGTTCCCTCGACGTGCTGGTCGGCGTGGAGGGCACGGATCTCGGCTCGGTGGCTTCACCGGTGCAGCGGATCGTCGATGGCGCGCAGCGCACGTTGCCGCGGGGTACGACGATGTCGGTGCAGGGGCAGGCGCAGAGCATGAACGCGTCGTTCCGCGGCCTGGGCATGGGGATCGCGTTCGCGGTTGTGCTCGTGTACCTCCTGATGGTCGTCAATTTCCAGTCGTGGCTCGAGCCCTTCGTCATCCTCATGGCGCTGCCGGGCACGCTCGCCGGTATCGTCTGGATGCTGTTCCTCTCGAGGACAACGTTGAGCGTCCCGGCGCTGATGGGAACCCTGATGAGCGTCGGGGTCGCGACCGCCAACAGCATCCTCGTGGTCACCTTCGCGTCGGAGCGCCTGCGCGAGGGACTCGATGCGCGAAGGGCCGCGGTCGAGGCGGGCCGCGCGCGCCTGCGCCCCGTCGTGATGACGGCGCTCGCGATGGTCCTCGGCATGCTGCCGATGTCGCTCGGACTCGGCGATGGCGGCGAGTCCAACGCACCGTTGGGACGGGCCGTCATCGGTGGTCTCCTTCTCGCGACCCTGTCGACGCTGTTCTTCGTGCCGGTGATGTTCAGCGTCCTGCAACGCAACCAGCCGGCGAGGGTGGTGCCATGAATGCCGTTTCGCCTCCGTTCCACTTCGCCGGCGGACACCGTCGGCGCTGGCTCTTCGCGCTCATGCCCGTCGCGCTCGTACTCCTCTTCTTCGCCGGATGGTGGCCCCGACACGTCGCGCGGGGCAGGCTGGTCGCCGCGTCGAGCGCCGCTCACGAGCGCCTCCCGCGCGTGAAGGTCGCAACGGCAATCGCGGCCGACGGTGGTCGCTCGCTCACCCTGCCGGGGAGTATGGTGGCGAACCAGCAGGCGGCCGTGAATGCTCGCGCCACCGGCTACGTGAGACGCTGGCTGGTCGACATCGGCGACCGCGTGCACACGGGCGACGTCCTCGCCGAGCTCGAGACGCCGGAGCTCGATCAGCAGCTCGCCCAGGCGCGCGCGGCGCTCGAGCAGAAGCACGCCGCGCTGGAGCAGGCGAACGCGAACCTGGGCTACGCGCGGGCGACGGCCGCGCGTCAGGACACGCTGCTCGCCGCGGCTCTCGTCTCACAGCAGGACGACGATCAAGCGCGCGCACAGCGCGACATCTGGGTGGCGAACGTGCACGCCGCCGAGTCGGACATCGCGGCCGCGCAGGCCAACGTCCGGCAGCTCGTGCAGCTTGTGTCCTTCGGGCACGTCCTGGCGCCGTTCGATGGACGCATCACCGAGCGCAACATCGACGTGGGGAGCCTCGTCAACGCCGGCGGCTCGCCGTCGGCATCGAGCGCCCGGCCCATGTTCCGGATCGAGTCGACCGATCCGCTGCGCGTCTTCATCCAGGTGCCGCAGACCTTCGCGCTCAGCGTGAAGCAGGACGAGCCGGCGAGCGTCTCAGTGCGGCAACTTCCGGGTCGCGCCTTCGAGGGCAAGGTCACGAGGACTGCGGGGACGCTCGACCCGGCCTCGCGCACGCTGAACGCCGAGGTCGACGTTCCCAACTCCTCCGGCGAGCTCCTCGCCGGGATGTACGCCCACGTGTCGATCGCCGTCGCCGTTGCCCACCGCGTGGTGCGGGTGCCGTCGAGCGCGGTGATCATCGACGCCAGCGGCGTGCACGTCGCGACCGTGGACGGGTCCGGCCAGGTCCATCTGGTCGCCGTGCAACGCGGCCTCGACAACGGTCGAGATATCGACCTCGTCGAGGGCCTCGTTGGCGGCGAGCAGGTGATGGTGAACCCGGGCGGCGACGTCACCGACGGGATGCGCGTCGAAGCGGTTGCAGGACCGTGAGGGGTCTCAACGGGAATGCCGAGGGGTGCGCGCCGGCTATCTGCCGAAAGAGCTCATGAACGCAGCCCTCTCGTGTCGGGCCTTCGCGGTCGCCGTCGCCGCGCTCTGGCCGTTTGCCCAGGCGCGCGCACAATCGGCCTCCGCCACGCCGTCGCCGCCGGCGTCGCCGCCGGCGAAGCCCCCCCTTGAGCCGTCGTTCGACCTTGCGCCACGAAGAGCCACCGACACGGTGACGCTGTCGCTTGAAAAGGCCGACCTCCCGGAACTCGTTCGGACGATGAGCCAAATGACCGGTAAGCAATTCGTTTTCGCCGCGGCGCCCAGGTCATTCGAAGCGACGCTCATCTCTCAGCAAAAGGTCACGGTGGCCGAAGCGTACCAGGCATTCCATTCGATCCTCGCTGCCAATCATCAGTCGTTCGGCTTGCCGACGACGAGCTCCTCTGCAGCAAGTGCGCTGTCCTCGCTCGCAACCCTCGCTGCGCCGGCATCGGTCAACTACGCGAAGATAGGCCCCGAAATCAAAATCACCCCCCACCTCAACGACTCCGACGAGGTACGCCTGGATATTCACGAGACGATCTCGGATCTCACGGCCGATCCCCCGCAGGGCACGCTGGGAACGATCAACTACGTCGAACGCGCGGCCGAGACCACGCTCACGGTCAAGGATGGCCATACCGTCGTCATCGGCGGGCTGGTACGAGACAAACTCACGCGCACCTCGACGAAAGTCCCGCTCTTCGGGGACATTCCCTTGTTGGGCCTGCTTTTCCGTTCCAGCAAAGAGGCGGTGGAGAAGGACAATCTCGTTTTGATCCTGACGCCGCACATCATTCGGGACGAGGATGACATGCGCCGCATCTTCGAGGAGCGAATGCAGGAACGGCAGGAGTTTCTCGATCACTACTTTGTATTCCGCGACGAAGCGCCGCCCTATTTCGATCCTAGCCGCGGCAGTGGCCTGCTCGCCGCGCTCCGCGCGTCGCATCGCGACCTCGAGGCGCGCCGTCTGCTCGAGGACCCCGCCCCGCCGGCGAGCCCGCCCGCCCACAAGCCTCGCCCCGCACTCGATCTCCCTTCAAGCCAGCTGCTTTCACCTCAAGCCGCCCCCTCGCCGAGTGACCAGGGGACGTCCGCGCCAAGAGCAATCGAGAGAATGGAGAAATAGACGGATGTGCATGAAGAGACGCTTCTCGGCCCGCGCAAGCCGCCGGGTTTGGATCCGCTAGCGCGGGCACGCGCGTTCGCGGCGGCGCCTCGGACCGCTCGCATGCGTGGGGATGTTCCTACCACACTCCTGTGAATCGAAAGGGCGTAGCGCGTCACGCGCGTAGCTTGTCACGCACGGCTCAAGTGCCATTCGTGCTTCGGCATTTCCGACGCGCGTCTCCAAGCGCGTATGGATCCCACCACCAGGATGCGCTGGTACGAAACGCGCTTGCACGAGTTATCCATGATTCAACGAATTGGACTCATCGTGTTCGTCTTGTGTGCCGGCTGCGCGGAAACTGGCGGGACCGGCGAACAGTGCAAGTCGACGGGAATTCTAGGTCCTTGGGAATGCAACGTAGGCCTCGTCTGTAACGACAGCGTGTCGCCGCCGATCTGTGAAAAACCGCATGCGCGGAGTTTTGGAGACCATTGTTCGGGGCAGATCAACTGCGCCGATGGATGGTGCGGCCATCCCGAGAACGTCTGCAGGCCATTCGTCGAAGCCGGCGGCCCATGCCCCGGTGGGATCGAATGTATGCCGGAGCTCGTCTGCGTGAAAATCCTCGACGCGGCGACAACGCGCTGCGAGCTCGGCGATGATGCGGGCGCGGAGTAGCTCCGCCTACCCGACAGCACACTTGGGACGCGCTACAGTCGGTGCGCCGCGGCGGCCCCTGATTCGCCCAGAATCACCTCGTAAACGAGTTTCTCGCCACCACATCACGATGAGCAGTCCTGCTCCATACGGCCTGCAATCATGACATACGGCCTATACCTCTTTGACCTCGATGGAACGCTCATCGATTCCATTGCGCTCATCTTGGCGAGCTTCCATCACACGCGCCTCGTGCATTTCGGCGACCGCCTGCCCGATGAATCGTATCTGGAGACCCTTGGTCTGCCGCTCCGCGAAGCCTTCCGAAGCACGGCACCTACGCCGGAGCTGGCAGAGGCGATGGTGCGGACGTACGTCGAGTACAATCTTGCGCGCCACGACGAAATGGTTCGCGCTTACCCGGGTGTTGCGGACATGATCGAGCAGTTGGCGGATCGGGGCGCCCGCCTGGGAATCGTCACGAGCAAGATGAAATCGCATGCGGAGCGCGGCCTTTGCGTGGCGGGCCTCCGAAACGCGTTCGACGTCATTGTGAGCGCGGACGAAGTGACGCACGGCAAACCGGACCCCGAGCCCGTGTTGCTCGCGCTGCAGAGGTTCGGCCGGTCAGCGGATGAGACGATTTTCGTCGGTGATTCGCCACACGACAT
>Ga0210409_10003888_pt1 | contig 16397 bp, 12 predicted proteins | sample IncBWH17MmetaG_FD_161649 | JGI IMG/M metagenome (GOLD analysis project Ga0210409, IMG submission 161649) | Forest soil microbial communities from Barre Woods Harvard Forest LTER site, Petersham, Massachusetts, United States - Inc-BW-H-17-M | ecosystem: Environmental > Terrestrial > Soil >...
TCGCCAAAATCGCCGAAGCCATGGAAATTGCGCTGGCCGATTTTTTCCCCGGCGCGGAAACCCCGCGCGACCGCGACACTCAAAAAATGCTGGGCGAACTTTCCGAAGACGAAATTCGCTTCCTCTCTGAAATTAAGAAATACAGCACCACACTCTCCGACGGCGACAAGCGCCTGGTCCTGGCCATGATTCGCAAAATGGCCACGGTGATCCCGCCACCCCCGCGCAAAGTCGCAACGCGGCGCGCCGCCTACTAGTTTTATTCCCCAATTTAATGACGAGAGAATTCCGCCGGTTATTTTTGCGTGTTCACTGCGCCGAAGGTTTTCCCGCGGCCGTGGCGGCGAATCGAGAGTGTTCAACAATGGTGTGGAAGATGCGCCCCCGCCCGATCACGAAAGTTCCGCTGCGGGCCTCGGCTTCAAAGATCAGGCGCCGGCCGTCAATTTCCACCAGCCTGGAGACGACCAGTACGTTTGCACCGGCGGGCACGGCCTTCACGTGATCCACTTCGATGCGCACGCCAACGGTAATAGATCCTTTCGGCAACGCTGGCCGGATGGCGTGTGAACTGGCCATCTCCATCAGCCCGATCATGGCCGGAGTGGAAAAAACGGCCGGCAGATTTGGATCGATGTGGGCGAGGGTCCATTCCTGAAGCACAACCCGTTCGCAGCGCCCTTCCAGGCCCAGTTCAATTTTTGCGCCATTGCCGGCGGTCATTGCAGATTCTCCGACCCGGCGGCCGATGGGTTTTTCGCCAGGGACGGTTGGCCTTTCAAAAGGCTGCCTACGACTTCAGTGAGCGTGGTGCCGCATTGCGCCCATAAGCGTTGCTTCAGGCTGCAATAGGCTTGCGATCCGGCGAACACGTCCGCCATCAGTGCGCGAAAAGTCGGGCTGCGCTCAATGAACTGAATCATGCGCGTCGCGACGGCGCCTCCCAGGAAACGCCCGCGGTAGAAGCGGCGCGCAATGCGCGTCGCAAATTCGAGGTCGGTGGAAAATGCTGTGCGAATCCGCGCGGGATATTCTTCGGGCTTGTGCGCGATCAGGGATTCCGCCAGCAACTCGCCCGATCGCAGCGCATAGTACAGCCCTTCGCCCGTGATCGGGTCGACCCAGGCGGCGGCATCGCCTACCAGCGCCCAGTTTCGCCCCACGACCCGGCGCGAAGAAAGCGTCTGCTTCTGCGGCGACGGCAGAACGTGGCTGTAGAAGCGCGCGCCTTCGCGCGGGATGTTTTCGGATTCCATGAAAGCATGCAGGTGGCGGCGCAATTCCTGGCTGGTGTGTTTCGCCATGCTCCCGCAAATTCCAACGGAGAGATGATCGCAGCGAGGGAAGGACCACAGGTAGCCCTCAAAATGGCGCAGGAATTTTACGCAAATTCCTTCGGCCTGCGCCGGCACGAAATAACCGAGCGTCATTTCCAGGTCGTTGCGCGCGAGGGCGCGTGTGCCTGGGAGCAGGGAATTGCGCGCGCCGGCGGCGACGACAACGAAGTCCGCTTCCACGCGGGATTCTCCGATCCCTAGCGAGGCGCGTTCCTCAGCCGTGTCCAATTGACTCACCCGGGACCGCACCACGCGGCAGCCGGCTGCCTCGGCGCGTTCCAGGAGAAGGCCGTTCAGCACCGCTCGCGAATAAATGACGATCGGTTGATCGAGGGCCAGCACCGCGCGATTTCCCTTGCTGGAAATCAGTTCAATTGTGCGAATCAGTTTTTTGGGATAGGGTCCGTTCAGAAGGAAGGGATATGCCCGGATGGCCTTATGCGTGAGGCCGCCGCCGCACGGTTTTTCCCAGGCCAAGTGTTCATCATAAATGGTGACGTTATAGCCGGAGCGGGCCAGCCTCTCTCCGCACATGGCCCCGGCCGGTCCTCCACCCACGATCGCGATATCACGCATGCAAACGCCTCGATGAAAAGGGCAGAGCCTGGAAAAAGTACCCGGCGCTGGAAAAGAAAGGCTCGAATGTGCGAGGGGACTCTTCCCGCATCTTGGAACCCCGCCGCGAGTATAACAGAAAATATTGGTGAAACAGGGGCGTGATGCCTAACTGGTACGGACGATCCGCGAATCAACCCTCGCCTATCGCTCGCGCTAATGGTTTGGAATCTCGACGGCTGCCGTGATCACGCAAACCCACAGCAAAATTTCCGCCAGCCCCGATAATTTAGCGATGGCAGGAGCGTCCTGCGTCGCTCCCCAGTCGCGGGCCTTCCATTGGACGAAGATGTGCCAGAGCAACGCGAGTGGAACAAAAACGCCGAGCTTCCAGCGGAAGGCGACGTTGACCAGAAACGTCGTCGCGGTCGAGGAAAACAGAAGAAAACCGCCCAGCACGACAATGCAGAAGCCGATCCAATTCCAGGCGAACAAATCGTCCCGCAGCTGCGCGGCCGTTTCGCGCCGCTTTCCCAACCCGAGCAGCCGCAAGTCCAGCGCCAGGTTAGTCCCCAGCCAGATGGACAGCCCCGTGAAATGAACCAGCTGGGTGAACGGATACGCCCATAGCGACGTGCGCACACCGGTTCCCCACGGCGTACCCTCAAGCCATTTTGCGAAACTCACAAGCATTTCGTACATATCGGGCGTCCCCTTTTCTTTCGGAGTCGTGAAGTTCTACCGGTCGCGTCCCTGCCGCGACATTTCAGTCCCTATCCCAGTCCTTCCATCGCAGGAATTTCCGACGCGCTCAATATTGTTACTATCCAAAGAATTAGCGCAATCGCGCCGACAATTTTTGCCCAGTTCGGTATTTCCGGCGCCGCAGACCACTTCGGGGCCCATTTCTGGACAAGGAACGCGAACACGATAGAAAGGATGATCAATGCCAGCTTCCAGTGAAATACGCGATCGGGCGCCCAATCCCCTGCGTCTGTTGCGAACATTAAAAATCCGGAAATGATTGCCAAGACCAGTCCCGTCCACGCCCAGGGGAATAATTGATCGGCAAGTTCCGCCAAGTTTCTCTTCCGCGCCGCGATTCCCATGACGCGCAGGTCCACCACCGCCATCGACCCGATGAACCAAAACATGGTCAGGTAGTGAATGACGGAGACGCTGGCATACATCCAGCCGGTGCTGCCAAACGTCTTCACCCATCCCATTTGTTCCAATGCTTCCCACATCGCTGTTCCTCCCAGTTGAACGCGCGACTGCCTTGCGCATTCCCTATGCGCAAATACTGGAGTCCATTCGCGTTTTGAGCGATCCCTGCGCAGGAACAAAATCCACGGGATTTTGTTCGCACGCCCCCCCAATTGATGCTGGCCATACCCCGAAACACGCTGAGCATCTTTGAACTAAGTCACAAATGCAAGCTAATTCGATGAAAAGCAGGACCTCTCCGGAGGCAGTCAGATATTCGCGCGAACGCTGAGCCATCTTTCAGAAGTGTTTCTTGTAATTCGCCATTTGTTCCCGTATCCTGCTTGTGATGAAGCCGCTCCGCCAAGGCACTCCACATTGCTGTTCGTGTTGTGAATTCCGTGCGTGTGTGCCTAGAGGGGCGGGGAGGCTGAAGATCTAGTTCGCGGAATCATAACCCGGCACTTCTTAGACCCACCGCCAGAAACATATTTGGCCGGTGGGTTTTTTGTTTTCGGTTCGTCACAACCAAGGAGAATTCCATGTTCCGAAGCGAGAGTTTGAAGGGATTGGCCGTTCAGTCTTTCATTTTTCTGGCCTTCAGTATGCCTTCCGTGGCAGCGCGTGCGGGGGAGGCAGATGCCGTGACGCCTGCGAGCACCGTAGCCGAATCGCGCCCTGCTGGCAATGCTTCAGCGCCCGCCGAAGGCCGGCCGGATGCGCCGATGGCGACGCCCCTGGCGCGAATGCAGCTCGAACTTCAGCAATTGAGGGAAACCGTGGAAGGACAGTCGGAACGGATCGTGAAACAGGCTCAGGAACTCGAGTCCGAGCGCGCAGCCGTTCATGACGAACTCGATCGCATCGTCCGGCTTGAGGCGGAGCTGCATGCCCCGTCAAATGAAGCCCAGGATTTTCTCGCTTCGGCCCAGCACGCGTTGCCAACCCGTGGATCGGGTTCGCTCACAGATGCGAGCCTCGAAAGCGTGGCCGCCGTCCCGGGCGCACAGGAGAAGACTCCTACGGCGCAAGGCAGTGTCGACAGGCGGTTAGGCGAACTGGAGCAAAGGCTGAAAAAGATGGGCCCCCTGTCGTTTAGCGGAGACTTTCGTCTACGCGAGGACGCATTCTTTGGCGGTCCGAGCGACCGGTCCCTGGACCAGAATCTGCAAACCTACCGGCTGCGTTTCAATATTTATGTGCAACTCAATGAGGATCTCTCGGGAGGATTCACTCTAGCTTCCGGCAACATGAACGATCCCACCTCCACGAACCAGACTCTCACCGGATTCTACGCGCGTAAGCCCATTGCCCTTGACAAAGCCTTCATCCAGTACCATCCCAGACAATTCAAGCCGCTGACCCTGGTGGCCGGCAAGTTCACCTATCCCTGGTACAACACCGAACTTACTTGGGACAAGGACCTGAATCCCGAGGGGTTTGGCGAAACGCTGAATTTCCAGCTCAGCTCCACGCCGGTCTTCAAACGCGTTGCCTTCGTCGGCTTTGAGCTGCCATTTTCCCAGGTTGCCGGCGCCTCCTTGCAAAACAAGAGTCTTATGCAAACGGCCGTCTACGGCGGCCAGTTTCAAGCCGAGTGGCGGCTGGCCAATTGGCTGGAGCTAACCGCGTACAATGGCTTCTACAACTTCCACAACGCCGATCCCATGGCGCTGGCGTTGGCCAGGGCCAGCGGTAAGAACCCCGCGACGCCGTTTATAGGCCTGCTTCCGCTGGCGGGAGGGGGCGGCGCAGTGCAGAATTCAGTCGCCACGACGACTGCAACATCGGTGGTTAACGTCAACGGGACAAGCGAACCCACGGGAGTGACTTCGATTGCCAATGCGCAGTTTGCCTCGAAGTTCGCTCTATTCGATTCCATCGCGCGCTTTGACGTCAAGACTCCTTCCGAGCGTTGGCCGGTTGCCATTATTGGAGACTTCGTTCAAAACACTAGAGCCTGCGCAAACGTCGGGAATATTCTGGCGTCGCCATTAAACACGGCCACAACCAAATTCACGCAATCTGAGAATTTTTCCTGCGACCCGCGGCAGCGGCGCGGTTATTGGGCCGAGGCCGAGGTTGGCCGGATCCTTCAGACGCATGATTTGCAGTTTGGCTACACGCGCATGTTCATCGAGAGGGAGGCGGTCCTATCCAACCTGAACTACAACCAGATGTATCAGGGGAGCAATGTAACCGAACACCGCTTCAGCGTGTTCTATACCATCAGAAGCAACGTGATCCTCGATTTCATCGGGCTGTTCGGACGCCCTCTGAATTTCGGCAACACGAATCCGCCCATCGACACGCTCAAGCGGCTGCAGTTCGATGTCAACTACGTGTTTTGACGTTCTCCGGGTATCTCGACCACGACTAGCGCGGAGAGAAGTGCTGCGCCCTAACGGACTTCATTCGCGGAATCATTCGCAGGAAATGTAGCGACGCATCGAAGTTTTATCGCGGTTTTATCGCGAAAGTCTTCTGCCATTATAACGAGGTTCAAATTCGCTGACTGTGCAATAGGGGACAGTTTCAAATTGGCCAGATTGCTATCCTACGACTTGTGGTGGGCCTGATCGGAAGCCCCACACCTTCGCTGGAATACTACACCTGTATCAGCCCCTCCCTGATACTAGCTGAAATCAACCGGCGTGGCCGAAAGGTAGCCAATCGGATGTCAATGCTAGAGATAACGCCCGTGACGGAAATCCCGTCCCGCGTCGATGAAAAGCACGATCGTGTGGATATCCAGCTGGGTTCCTTGCTCGTCGAAGGGGGCTCAGAAACGCGCCTCCCTTCAAATATTCGCAGGGTGCTGCCGAGCAGAGTCGCCATTCTTGGGAATTACCTGCCAAGGCAGTGCGGGATCGCGACTTTCACCACGGACTTGTGCGACGCGATCAGCGCGGAATTTGGAGCGACGGAGCTTTTGGCGCTGCCGGTGAACGATACGGAAGAAGGCTATCGGTATCCCGAGCGAGTGCGGTTCGAGCTGTCCGAAGGCGAGGTATCCTCTTACCGCCAGGCCGCGGATTTTCTGAATTTCAGCAAAATTGATCTGGTTTGCCTGCAGCACGAGTACGGAATTTTCGGTGGCGCGGCTGGCGGCCATATTCTAGAACTGTTGCGCCGAATTCACATGCCAATCGTGACCACTCTGCATACGGTATTGCGCGACCCAAATCCCGATCAACGCATGGTGATGGACGAAATAGCGACCATGTCGGACCGCATGATTGTCATGAGTCAAAACTCCGCCGAGATCCTGCAGGAGGTCTTCCACGTCCCGGACCGCAAAATCGATTTGATCCCGCATGGGATACCCGACGTTCCTTTCATCGACCCTCACTTTTACAAGGACTGCTTCGGCACGGAAGGAAAAATCGTGATGCTCACGTTTGGCTTGCTGTCCCCGAACAAAGGCATCGAAAACGTGATTCAAGCTTTACCACGCATCTTAGCGCAAAACAGCAATGTCGTGTACATGGTTGCGGGGGTAACTCATCCCCACATCCTGCGCCATGAGGGCGATCAATACCGGCTATACTTGCAAAGGATGGCGCAAGATCTGGGAGTCGCGGCGAATGTCATTTTTCACAACAAGTTCGTCAATCCCCAGGAACTGATCGAGTTGATCGGCGCTGCGGACATCTACATCACACCGTACAAGCACAAGGAACAGGTCGTATCCGGAACGCTGGCGCGCGCCCTGAGCGCGGGCAAGGCAATCATTTCGACCCCGTACCTGCACGCGATCGAGCTGCTTGCGAACGACCGAGGCGTTCTTGTTCCCTTCGATGATCCGAATGCCATTGCGGACCGGACATTGGACCTTTTGCGGGACGAGACGGGACGCCACGCCATGCGCAAGCGCGCCTATCTGCATGCAAGAAGTATGGTGTGGAACCGGGTCGCCCAGGAATATATGAAAAGTTTTGAACGAGTCTATAACGAGCGCCTGCGGAATCCGCGGGCGACGTTTTCCGCCCAGAACACGGAAAAAATGTTGGACAAGCTTCCCGCGATCAAACTTGACCACCTGCATCGGATGACGGACACCACGGGAATCGTGGAGCATGCCGTCTTCGTCGTTCCGAACTATCCGGAGGGTTACACCACGGATGACAACGCGCGCGCGCTCATCGTATCCATTCTCCTGGAAGAGCTCGGAATCGCTGCCCCACCCGGATCCGCCGATCTGGCTTCACGCTACCTGGCCTTCCTCTGGCTGGCCTTCGATCCTGCGACCAATCGGTTCAGGAATTGCCTGAGCTTCGAGCGCCAGTGGCAGGAGCCGGAGGGTTCGGAAGACAGCCACGGCCGTGCCTTGTGGGGATTGGGCACTGTATTGGGCAGGTCTAAGTACAAAGGACTGCGTGGGGCTGCGGGGCGGCTCTTCGAGCTTGCCGTGCCGGCGGCCGTGAACTTCAAGAGTCCCCGCGCCTGTGCCTTCGCGATAATGGGCCTGCACGAATATCTGGACTCGTTTCCGGGAGACCGAGCTGCGCTAAGTGCGGCAGACGTCCTGGCCAATCGTTTGCTCGATTCCTACCGCGCTCACCATTGCGCGGGATGGGAGTGGTTCGAGAACAGTCTGTCGTACTCCAATGCCAGATTGCCGCAAGCCCTCTTGCGTTCGGCAGTCCGCAGCGGAAATGCCGAAATGGAAACGGCCGGTCTCCAAGCCTTGGATTGGTTGGTGACGATTCAACGCAGCGAAGACAAAGGTCACTTCGTACCCATTGGATCGCAAGGCTTCTATTCCAAGAAGACCGAGAAAGCGCGTTTCGATCAGCAGCCTGTCGAGGCTTGTGCGGTCGTTTCGGCGTGCTTGCAGGCTTATGGCATGACGCGAAAGAGCTGCTGGCGCAAAGAGGCGTGGTCCGCATTCAACTGGTTCCTGGGAGACAATGACCTGCAAATTGCCCTCTACGATCCCAGCACCGGCGGTTGCCGGGATGGATTGCATCCGGACCGGGCCAATGAGAATCAGGGAGCGGAGTCAACGATCTCCTTCCTGATGGCTTTAATGGAAATGCGCCGATTGGAAGGAACAGATGGCCTGGAGAAAAAATCGCTATGAGCATTTTAGTTGAGAAATCTTCCGACAAATCGCCCGCAAATAAATACGAGGTTCTATTTCACCGCCACCCCGGCAATCCTATCTTGACCGAAAAAGATTGGCCCTACTCCATGAACAGTGTTTTCAATGCGGGCGCGACACTCCTGCCGGACGGGTCGACGCTTCTCTTGTGCCGCGTGGAAGACCGCCGGGGCCTCTCACACCTGTGCGCAGCGCGATCGGTGAATGGCGTTGACGGATGGCAGATCGATCGGGAACCAACCTTGATTTCAAGCCCGGATCATCCGGAGGAGATATGGGGTATCGAGGACCCCCGGATTACCTACGTTCCGGAGCTGCAAAAGTATGCCGTGACCTTTACGTCGTATTCGCGTGGCGGGCCAGGGGTGTCACTTGCCCTTACGAATGATTTCCGCAGCTTCGAGCGGCTCGGCGTGATCATGTCGCCCGACGACAAGGATGCGGCGCTCCTTCCCCGCAAGATCAATGGATTTTGGACCCTGATCCACCGGCCCATGACGCCCCTAGGAGCCCACATCTGGCTCTCGTCTTCTCCGGATCTGCGGCATTGGGGGAACCACAAACTCATGTTGGAAGCCCGTCGTGGAGCTTGGTGGGACGCGAATAGGATCGGCATGTCACCTCCGCCGATCGAGACGTCCCGAGGCTGGCTCATGATCTATCATGGGGTTCGAAGGACACCCTCGAGTGCCATCTACCGGCTGGGCTTGGCCCTTTTTGATTTGCAGCAGCCGGAAAAGTGCCTGATTCGCGGGGATTCCTGGATCTTCGCGCCCGAAACGGAGTACGAGCATCAGGGAGATGTTCAGGACGTGGTATTCCCTTGCGGGTATACGATCGCGCCGGACGGGGATACGATCAATCTCTACTACGGGGCAGCCGACTCCAGCATCGCGTTGGCGCACGGCAGCGTCCGCTCTCTGCTCAGTTGGCTGGACGCCAACGGTCATTCCGACGAGCGCAACGATCGCCGGCACAAATAATCTGTAACAGCCAGTGGCGCGGGCTTCAGCCTGCGGGGTTTAGTCCTTCCATGGGTGAACCCCCGCAAGCTGAAGCCCGCGCCACTGGCTGTTTCCCATTTTCTGCAAGGGAACGCCCATGCCTCTCGCGTGATAATATAAATATGGCTTGGCTTTCGTACTGCCGCTCATCAGTTACGTGCGCGCTGCGTTTCCCATGGGGAAAATTATTTCGCAGGTTGAATTGATGCAGGTGACAGCGCGCGAAAAGCGCGCCGGCCGCCGCGTGGTCTTCACCAACGGCTGTTTCGATTTGCTGCATCCCGGCCACGTGCGCTGCCTGGCCGAGGCGCGCGCCCTGGGCGATGTGCTGGTGGTGGCGGTCAACAGCGACCGCAGCGTCCGCGGCAATAAAGGGCCCGAGCGCCCGCTGGTTCCCGAGCAAGATCGCGCGGAGGTTCTTGCCGCGCTTGCCTCGGTGGATTACGTAACGATTTTCGATGAACCGACCCCGCGCGAATTGATTGCCCGCGTGCTTCCGAGCATCCTCGTCAAGGGGTCGGATTGGGCGCCCGACCAAGTCGCAGGCCGCGAGGAAGTGGAAGCCGCGGGAGGACGCGTGGTTTCCATTCCACTGGCACCTGGATATTCGACTACGAGTATCGTCCAACGAATCCGAAACGCCGGCGCCGGCGTTTCGGCCGCTTCGCGCGACACCCACAACAAATCATGATTCTGTCTTCGGTTTCGGAAACTCTGGCATCGGTGAGCCGTCATCCCGCGCTGGAATCCGCGATGGCCTCGCTGCGGCGCGGAAATGCGCGCGAGCGCATCGCGGGTCTTACGGACACGGCAAAAGCCCTACTCGCGGCCGTCGTTGCGACAGAACTGCGCCGCCCCATGGTCGTACTGGTCGAATCCGGCGCGCGCGCGGAAATCTTCGCCGCTTCGATGCAATTCTTCTACACCGCTCTCGCCGGCCAGGAAGCCACGCAGGTGGCCGTTCTGCCGGCCATGGATGTTCTGCCCTGGCAAGAGGCAGCCCCGCACGCGGAAATTCTTGAAAACCGCGCGGTGACCCTCTGGCGATATTCCAGCGGCCAGGCGCGCGTCGTGGTTGCGCCGGTGACCGCAGCGCGCATGCGGCTCGCCGACGCGGCTTACTACGCCGAGCAGGCGCGCACGCTGGCGCGCGACGAATCCGTTTCGCTCGACGATCTGGTCGCTCACCTCCGGCGCGTCGGCTACGAATCCCACGATATGGTGGAAATGCCCGGCCAGTTCACGGTTCGAGGGGGAATCGTCGACATTTTTCCCGCGGAAGCCGAGCGGCCCGTGCGCCTAGAACTGTTCGGAGATTCAGTCGAATCCCTGCGCGAGTTTGATCCCAACACCCAGCGCTCCGTTCGCCCGATCGAACATGTCACCCTTCCTCCTCTCGTCGAGCAACCTTCCAACGGTTTTGGCGAAAGATACGGAAGCTCAGCCGGCGCGGAAGGCGCTGTTCGCGCGCATTCCTTGTTCGATTTGCGTGAAGACACCGTCGTGCTTCTGGACGAGCCCGCGGCCATCGAGGAAGCTTCACAAGCTTTTCTAGAGAGCGCGATGCAAGACCTCGAAACGAAAAAGAGCGATTCGTTGGAACCCATGTCCTCGTATTACTTCACCGGCGAATGGGACGCCCAGCTTTCACGACACCCGCGGCTGGAGCTCGAACACCTTGGCCTGACGCGCGAGGACTCCGAGACTCGAACGATTCAAACGCAACCGACCTCGAGTTTTCACGGCAACGTGCCTGCATTCATGGCCGAAGCGCGCGAGCGCATCGCCGCGGGCGAACGCGTATTGCTGGCCGCCGAAAGCCTTGGCGAACTCGAGCGCTACGCCGACTTGTGCCACGAATACGAAGTTCCTTTCCGCCTCGGTGAGCTGGAAGAAAGCGCCACCAGCGCGCGCCTCGCTGAGGATTCCTCCGCCGGCAGTGTTCCCGCGGTTGTCCTGTGCCGCGCTCCGTTTACGGAAGGCGTGGTCTTTCTCGACGCGCGCGTAGCCATCTTCGGCACCGGGGACGTTTTTGAAACCATGCTGCCGGGCGCGGCCAAGCGCCGCCCCAAGACGGCCAGCTTTTTCAGCGATTTTTCAGAGTTGAAGCCCGGGGATTACGTCGTCCACGTCGACCACGGCATCGGCCAGTTTGAGGGATTGCACCAAATCGAAAACGGCGGCGCGCGCGGCGAATTCATGCGCCTGCGGTATGCGGACGACGCGCGCCTCTACGTTCCGCTCGAGCGGCTCGACCTGGTGCAAAGCTACCGCGCCGTCGAGGGCGCCAAACCTGTCCTCGACAAACTGGGCGGAAGCACCTGGACGGCGCGAAAGGCGCGCGTGAAAAAGTCGGTCGAGGACATGGCCGACAAACTATTGAAGCTGTACGCCGGACGGAAAATGGGAGAGGGTTTCGCATTTTCGCCCGACGGCGCGTTCCAGCGCGAATTTGAAGACGCCTTCGAGTTTGAAGAAACGCCGGACCAGGCCATCGCCATCGGCGATGTGAAACGAGATATGGAGCGTCAGCTGCCTATGGACCGCTTGTTGTGCGGCGACGTGGGCTACGGCAAAACGGAAGTGGCCATGCGGGCTGCATTCAAAGCGGTCTCCGACTCGAAACAAGTTGCCGTGCTCGCTCCCACTACCGTGCTCGCCTTTCAGCACTTTGAAACTTTCCGCCGCCGCTTCGCTGCATTTCCAATTCGTGTCGACCTGCTCAGCCGCTTTCGCACGCCGCGCGAACAGAAAGCCGTTCTGGCCGGAGTGGAAACCGGACAGGTGGATATCGTCATCGGCACGCACCGGCTGCTGTCCAAGGACGTAAAGTTTCACGAGCTGGGCCTTCTGGTCGTGGATGAGGAGCAACGCTTCGGCGTCGCGCACAAGGAACGCCTCAAGGAACTCAAGCTCAATGTGGACGTCCTGACGCTTTCGGCGACTCCCATTCCGCGCACGCTCAATATGTCGCTCGTCGGTTTGCGCGACATGAGCGTCATCGAAACGCCTCCCAAGGATCGTCTGGCCATTCAAACCGTAGTCTCTCCATTTTCCGAATCGCTGATTCGCCGCGCGATTGAAGAGGAGCTCTCACGCTACGGTCAAGTTTTCCTGGTGCACAATCGCGTCGAATCGATTTATACCATCGCGGATCTGGTGAACAAGCTGATCCCCAAAGCGCGCGTCGTGGTTGGACACGGACAAATGAATGAGAAAGAACTGGAGTCCGTGATGTTCAAATTTGTGCGCGGCGAGGCCGATGTTCTAGTTTGCACGACAATTGTTGAGAACGGCCTCGACATCCCGCGCGCGAACACCATCCTCATCAATCGCGCCGACCGTTTTGGCCTTTCCGAGCTCTATCAGCTTCGCGGCCGCGTCGGCCGCTCCAACCAGCGTGCCTATGCCTACTTGTTAGTTCCCGAAGATGTTTCGCTCACGCCGCTGGCCGCGCGCCGCCTCGCCGCGCTGAAGGAGTTCAGCGCACTCGGCGCGGGATTCCGCGTGGCCGCGCTCGATCTGGAGCTGCGCGGAGCGGGAAACCTGCTCGGCGGCCAACAGCACGGACACATCAACGCCATCGGCTTCGATTTGTACGTGCAGATGCTAGAGCGGGCAGTAGCCACGCTCAAGGGCGAGGAGGTCAAGCCCGAAATGCGCGCCACGATCAACCTCGGGCTCGACATCCGCATCCCGGAAGAGTACATCCCCAACGAAAATCTTCGTCTGAGGACGTACAAGCGCATCGCCGGAATCACGGGAGAAGCCGAAAGGGAAGAGGTCAACAACGAACTCACCGACCGGTTCGGGGCGCCCCCTCCCGCGGTTGGCAATCTGCTGGATTACGCGCTGCTGAAAGGGCTCGCCGAGGGACTGCTGATCTCGTCCATCGAGAGGCGAGCCAATGAAGTGGCCATAAAATTTCATCCCGAAACGCCGCTGTCGCCGGAAAATCTGGTGAAATTTATTCGCTCCCAGAAGGAAGGATTGCGGCTGGATCCCAACGGCACGCTGTGGATACGTTTGGACCGCCGCGGGCGCGTGGCCGAAAGCGTCAGAAACGTGTTGCTTCCCCTGGAAACGAAGCGATAAACTGGACGCGAGCGAACCTTATGAAACCAAGCACGTGGCTGATTTTTCCTTTAATTTTTGCGGGCCTGGGCGTTTCCGCACGCGCGCAGACCAAAAGCACCGTGGTCGAGGAAATTGTCGCCCGCGTGAACAACGAGATCATCACTCGAGAGGACCTGGAGAAAGCGCGAATGTCTCTGGAGGGCGAAGCGCGGGACGCGTGCGCGAATTGCACTCCCGAGCAGGTTCGCACGATGGTCGCGTCGAAGGACAAAGACCTGCTCCGTGATTTGATCGATCAGTCCTTGCTGACGCAGCGCGCCAAGGATAACGGAATTAACGTCGACGCCGAAGTCATCAAGCGGCTGGATGCCATCCGCACGCAAAACAAATTGCCCAGCATGGAAGCGCTGGAGGCGGAGGTGACCAAGTCCGGCCAGGACTTCGAGGATTTCAAGACCCAGATCCGCGACCAGCTCCTGACGCAGGAATTGATTCGCAAGGAAGTGGGCTCGAAAATCATCGTCAGCCACGAAGACATCGTGAAATATTACGACGATCATAAGAGTGAGTTTGTCCGCCCGGAAACCGTCGTCCTTCGCGAAATTTTCGTCTCCACGGAAGGCAAACCCGACGCCGATCTCCCCGCCCTGCGCAAAAAAGCCGAGAATTTGCGCGACCGGGTCATGAACAATGGCGACGATTTTGGAGAACTGGCCAAGCGCTATTCGGACAGCCCCACGGCTCAGCAATCCGGCGAGCTCGGCGCCTTCCAGCGCACGCAACTCGACGCCAAGATCGCGGACAAAGTGTTCGCCCTCAATCGCAACCAGATGACTGAGGTCATGGAAACCAAAACAGGTTTTGAAATCCTGCAGGTCCGCGAGCGGTACGAGGCGGGCGAGCAGCCCCTGGACAAAGTGGATCCTGAAATCAGCAACAAGCTCTACGAACAAAAAATGGAGCCCGGCTTGCGCGCCTATTTGACCACTCTGCGCGAAGACAGCTACCTCCAGATCAAGCCGGGGTACACCGACACCGCCGCCGTAAAAGCCGAGCCGATCGAGGAAGTCGCCGCGGCGCCCGAAAAGGACGATTCCAAGAAATCCGCCCGCAAATTCGGCATTTTTCCGAAGAAGAAATCCGGCACATGAAACAGAGTTTCGTCGCGAATCTCCAGGACGGCCAGACCGTTACCTCTCACTTTCTTGTTTGTGTTAAGGAAATTCGCGCCACCCGCGAAGGCAAAGCCTACCTGCGACTGGAGCTGGGCGACGCCACCGGACGAGTCGAGGCGCGCATGTGGGAGGGATTTGACCGCATGGCCGCCTCGTTTGAACGCGACGATTATGTGAAGGTCCAGGCGCGCGTCGAAAATTACCGCAACAAACTTCAGTTGGCCATCGAGAAAATTCGCCGCGCCGAAGAGAACGAAGTCGACCCGGCGGATTTCTTCGCGCACACGAAAGAAAACGTCGACGATCTCTACGCGAAGCTTCTCGAAGTCGTCGTGTCGGTGGGCAATCCCTGGCTCCGGAAACTCCTCGACAGCGTGGTTCAGGATCCCGAAATCGTCCCTCGATTGAAGCGCGCCCCCGCGGCCAAGGTCATGCATCATGCCTATTATGGAGGCTTGCTCGAGCACGTCCTCAGCCTGTGCAATCTTTGCCGCGCCGTCCTCGGCCATTATCCCGAAGCCAGCGCCGATTTGTTGCTGTCCGGCGCCGTCCTCCACGATCTTGGAAAATTGCAGGAACTCAGTTACGAGCGCTCGCTCGGCTACACCGATGAAGGCCAACTGCTCGGCCACATCATGATCGAATACGAACTGGTCACAAAAAAAATGGATGCGATCGAGGGGTTTCCGCCCGCGTTGAAAACCCTGGTGCAGCACATGCTGATTTCCCATCACGGGCAATATGATTTTGGCTCGCCGAAGCTTCCCATGTTCCGCGAAGCTCTGCTGCTCCATTATCTGGACGACCTCGATTCCAAAATGGCCGCTATGCGCTCCGCGCTAGATTCCGATCAGGGAGAAGGGAATTGGACGGCATTCAGCGGGGCCCTTGAACGGCGTTTGCTGCGCTCCGACCAGTTCCTCGCCGGTTCGGACGCGCCCAAGGAAAAAAACTCCGCAGCTCAGGCAGCAGCCGGAGGAGGGAGTCCTTTGGATGGAAAAGAATAGCCAAATGGAAGCCGTTGGCACATCGCGAGGAGCAGGCCCGCGGCATTCCATCCTCGATCTCGCCCCGCTCGAGCTGGAATGCCTCACCGTTCTCTGGCCCCTGGGCGAAGGCACGGTGCGCGACATCCATCGCGCGCTGGCCGTCTCCCGCCCGCGCGCCTACACCACCGTAATGACCATCATGGATCGCCTCGAGCAGAAGGGCATCGTGGCTCGCCGCAAAGTGGGCCGCGCCTTTCATTATCAGGCCAGGCTCAGCGCCGACGAAGCTCGTTTGAGAGCGGTCGAGAAAATTGTGGAAGGTTTTTTTGACGGCTCGCAGGAAGCCCTTGCTGCGCATCTCTCCTCCAAGGGCAGCGCGGCGCCGGAGCCTCTTTCCCCCGCGCCGGCCGCCGTTGACGCGCCCGTCACAACTGTTGCAGAATCGCAGACTCAGAATCTCGACGAAAGATTACTCTAGACAAAATGTTCCCCGCGCCATTTTCAATTCGCGACAAGCGCATCTCACCCGGCACCGTTCTCGCGCCAATGGCCGGAGTGACCGACACCGTTTTTCGCCGCATGATCCGCAGTCTTGGCGGCTGCGGCCTGATCATGACCGAATTTACCAGCGCCGAATGCATTACACGCAACTCCGCCCGCACCGCCCGCTATCTTTTTTTTGAGCCGGACGAGCACCCCATCACCGGCCAGCTGTTCGGCGCCGACGCCGAGGTGATGGCCCGCGCCGCGGGAATGGTCGAACAACTGGGCTTCGACATCGTGGACGTCAACCTTGGCTGCCCTGCGCGGAAAGTCGTGAAGTGCGGCGGCTCGGGTCTGCTGCGAGACTTGAAAGCTTTGGAGCAAGTCCTTCGCGCCGTGCGCTCCGCCGTGCGAATTCCGATGACCATCAAGATTCGCGCCGGATGGGATGAACACAGCATCGT
>Ga0210409_10003889_pt1 | contig 16396 bp, 10 predicted proteins | sample IncBWH17MmetaG_FD_161649 | JGI IMG/M metagenome (GOLD analysis project Ga0210409, IMG submission 161649) | Forest soil microbial communities from Barre Woods Harvard Forest LTER site, Petersham, Massachusetts, United States - Inc-BW-H-17-M | ecosystem: Environmental > Terrestrial > Soil >...
TGGAGACCCCGGTTTTCTTCCCCACATAGAAGCGGCGGCGCCGCAATTCGTCGAGCAAAGCTTTCTGTATGAATGCCATATCCACGGCACTAAGGGTTGAGAGTTGGCCCCAATCGATTGAAAGCGAACGCGACGGGCCAGCAGAGCTGGCAATTTTCTCCGCGAGGGCGCGCACGGCTTCGTTCCATTTCGCCGAAAGCTCTGCCTGCGTCGCTGCAGCTGCTCGCGTTGATTCGACCGGCTGATTCGGCGGACTGGAAGTTTGCGCTGATGCAGCACCGGAAAAGTTCGCGAGCAACAAGACAAAATTCATGGTGGGTGTGAGAAGAATTCGGCGGGACGGCCGCATGGAGTTCCGCGAATGGCTCGGGGCATTCGCGAACCGCAATCTTAGCACATCCCGAGAATTGCCCGATTCGATCGGCCGCCGCACGCGCTCCTCTGTGTCCTCTCATGCAACTCACCCCTTGCGTCCGAAAACGCCGGCAGGGTGGCGATGCTTTACCCCGAAAACCCCAACTTCCCGGCCTAGGAGTGCGGCGGTGCTCTTCAGCCGGTTCCATCAGCGCCTCAGGGTAAAGCATCGCCACCCGCAAGGGTTTTTGCCGGCTTTCATCCCGCGGCCGATTTCGATTGCCGCCTGCAAGCCCAGAGTGGCGGAAGCCCGCAGGAGGCCGGCCGGGAATCTGGTCTATTTCGAACCTGGCTTCACAGTCCCCTCCTGCATCGCGCCCACCGACTTCAGCACGTCATTCGTGAAGAAGAATTTCCCGTCGCTCGGTACCATCATGATCTGCACGCGATCCGATAAGCGTAGCGCCACCGTGTATTGCACCAGCAGAGGATTCGCTTTCAGCGCCGCGGCTTGCATTTGCAATTGCTCCGCCTCGGCCTGCGAAGTCACCCGAATGTTGTGCGCCTCGGCATCGGCCAGCAGAGTGCGCCGCTCGAGTTCCGCCTTGCCGTCAATCACTTTTGCCTGTGCGGTCGCTTCGGCGTTCTTGATGGTCTGCAGATTTTGCGATTCGGAAAGCAGGTCGCGTCGGGCCTGCTCGGCCTTGCTGTCTATCACCTTCGCTTGGGCATCCGCTTCGGCATTCTTGATCGTTGCTTCCTTGCGCGCCTCCGCTTCCAGCCGCGATTGCTCGATTTGTTTCTGCTTGAGCGGCAGCGTGTACTGCATCGAATCCGATTCCGCCTTGGCCATGATCACGCGCGACGCTGCATCCGCTTCCGCGTGCTTCACCTGGCGAACTTTTGCGGCCTCCGCCTGCGACTCGGCAATCTTCACGCGCTTCAATTCGATCGAAGCATCCACCAACGTGCGATCATCCTCCTGCTCTTTGAGCAGCAAGCCTTCCAATCCCTTCGCGTACTCTTCCGGCAGCTGCACCTTCCGCAATAACACTTCCTTCACCACAATCGAATCGCCGGCCAGACGCGCGGTGATCGCTTGCGCGGCGCGCGAGCGAAATTCTTCGCGCTTCACTGCGAAAAGATCGCGGACGATATAATTCGGCGCCATCTCTCGAAACACGCTGGTCACTATGGGCGCAACAATTTCTTCATCTACAGGCTGTGGCAAATTTGCCTGGATGTAATCCAGCCGTCCGGGGTCCAGCCTGTACCGCACCGTCACCGCCAATCCGACTTCCAGGCCTTCGCGCGCTTCCACACTCAAGAATTCCGATTTCTCGCGCGGCCCTGCAGCCGAGGCCGTCTGAAAGATCTTCTCGCGCGTGTCGAACAGCACCACGCGATCGAAAAGTGGAAACACGAAATGCGTGCCCGGATAAAATGTCCCCGGCCGCACGCCCGAAAGTTGGCTCACGCGAATCCCCGCCGCCCCGTCCGGCACCACGATGATGCTTTTCCCAGCCAGCACAGTCACAGCGCCCAACAGCGCCAGCTTCGCCGCCATGTTCCATCGGATCACACGCCGTGGCCGCGCTCCGAACGGCGTGCGTTGCGCCCCGACCGGCGTCGCCCCCGTTTCGTCCGCCCCGGTCCCCTCCGCCGCGGCATCGCGCCGCCGCAGCAGTCTGTTCAATTCAAACGCGAGAAAAATGTCGTACAGCACCACGCCCGCCGCCGAAACCAGCAATCCAAGACTCGCCAGCAACAACAAGAACCTAAGGAACAGCATTTTCGTGTCCTCCGCTTTCTCGCCTCAGTCTCAAAATACCGAGACGGATTTCCTACCGCACGCCGCTTGACCCTACCGGCGCCGCCACCAATTCCGCTCGAGCCAGCTCCGGCTCGATTTCCGCGAACTCGGCTGCTTCGTTCCCGTTCACTGCCGCCGCGGTGCTCTGAGCTGTCCCGGCTCCTGGGGGTCCCGGCATGATCCGCATTAACCAACGCAGGCAATACCATTCCATCCACATCGCCAAGCCCATCGACGCGATGATGGCCGTCCCCACTACTGCGAATGCAAAGAAACTGTCCATGGCCTTCTCTCTTTCGCCTACCCTCGACACGGCAATAAGCATTGCGCGGGCCACACGGAAATTGATTGACAACAAAGCGCTTAGCGGAAATCAGAGGGCGCCCTTCCGTGGTCCGCCAAACACGTCGTGGAAATTGGCACGCGCGGTCGCCCGTCTGTTAGAATCCGCGGCGGAGAAAGCCAATGGCGCAGCCCTCACCATCAACCGGGATTCGCCTCTTCAGCATCTGGGGCATCCCGATTTACCTGCACGTAAGCTGGTTCATCATCTTCGCGCTCATCACGCTCTCTTTGGCCAAGCAGTTCACATCGCTGCACCCAGGCTGGAGCCAGACGCAGCACTACGCGCTCGGCGTCATCACCAGCGTCCTGTTCTTCGCCTCGGTCGTTTTCCACGAGCTCAGCCACAGCTTCGTGGCGCTGCGATACAAAATCCCGGTGAAATCCATCACGCTTTTCGTCTTCGGCGGCCTCGCAGGAATCGGCCGCGAGCCCGACAACGCCCGGCAGGAATTCAACATCGCCATCGCCGGCCCGCTCTCGAGCCTGTTCCTCGCGGGATGTTTCTGGCTGGTAGCGCACTTCTTCCATGGGGACGACATGGTGGTTGCCGCTGCCGGCTGGCTCGCCTGGATTAACACGCTACTCGCGGTGTTCAATCTGGTGCCGGGATTTCCGCTCGATGGCGGACGCGTCCTCCGCGGGATCGCCTGGGGTATCACTGGAAATTTCGAACGCGCCACCAAGATCGCCGCGAACGCCGGAAAAGCATTTGCCTACGTGATGATCCTCGTCGGCGTCTGGCAGATGCTCAACGGCAATTGGGTCGGCGGGCTATGGACCGCGTTCATCGGCTGGTTCCTGCTGAGTGCGGCGCAGGAAAGCTACGCGCAGGTCGCCATTCGCAGCACGCTCAACGGCGTGCGAGCAGCGGATGTGATGTCGCAAGACGTCCCCACGGTGACGCGCGACATGTCACTCGAAGAATACGTCCACGAAGTGTTGCGCACCGGGGTGATGACGCACATCGTGATCGGCGCGGGAAAGCCAGTCGGTCTGGTGAGCCTGCAGGCGGCGCGCACCGTGCCTCGCAACGAGTGGGCCACGAATTCTGTGCAAGCCGTAATGCTGCCCATCGAGCGCATACAATGGGCCAATCCCGACGAGCCCGCGCTCGCCGTCCTCGAGCGCATGCAGAAGGAAGACATCGCGCAAATGCCCGTCGCCGCCGACGGCAACATCGTCGGCATGATTTCGCGCGACGGAATTCTTCGCGTGCTGCAGACGCGCCTGCAAATCGGCCATCTGGCGCATCAGTAGCGGCGCGAGCAGAAAGGATTCGCCATCAGCATTCAAGAAGATCCCGCCGCAACACGCCGGGAAATCATCAAGCTGCTGATCGGGACCGCATTGCTCGGCGCTGCCGCGGCCGCCTGGGCTATCTTTCGCGCGCTGCCGACGAAATATCCGGTACGCGTGGTCGCGCAGACAGGGGAGCTTCCTGTCGGCGGCTCGAAGATTTTCACCTATCCTTCAAACGTCGAGCCCTGCATCCTGCTTCACCCTGCGCAAGACACTTTCGTCGCCTTCAGCCGCACATGCACGCACGCTGCGTGCCCGGTCTTCTACCATCCCGAGGCAAACCTGCTTTCCTGCCCATGCCACCAGGGTGAATATTCCGCTGCCGATGGCTCCGTCATCGCCGGACCGCCACCGCGCCCGCTGCCGCGCGTAATTCTCGAGCGCCGAGGCCAGGACCTGATCGCTACCGGTATGGTGAAGACCTAGTTGGCAGCGACGGAACGAAACCCTCGGGCTTCTGGAGGCATCCCATACTGCGCACGCCGCGGTCACCGGTCAAAATGAAAGCTGAATTCACGTTCGCCGCTCTGCCCTCTATTTTCGCCGGCGCTGTCCTGGCTCTTGCATTTGCTCGGCCGGCTCCGCGACCGCTGGCCCAGCCGCCCTTCACCAAACTGCTGAAGCAGGTCTCGTCCATCGAGCTTCCGGGGCCTGCAGGGAAACGCTTCGACTACCTCGCGATCGATCCCGACGACTACTATCTTTTCGTCGCGCATATGGGCGCCGGAAATCTCTACGTCCTCGATCTGCGCACTAACCTGGTGCTGAAGACAATTTCCGGTGTCCCCGGCATCGAAGGAGTGGAGTACGTCGGAGACATGAAAAAGGTGTATACCTCCGACGCCTACAACGACGAAATCGGCGTCATCGATCTCGCCACCATGAAGGTGGTCAGCAAAATTCCCACCGAGTCAAAGCCCGACGGCAGCACCTATGCCGCTCCTTTCCAAAAGCTGTATGTCTCCGACGAGCGCGCCAAAGCAGTTGCCGTCGTGGACGTGATGAAGGACGAAGCGGTGGGCATGCTGCGATTCCAGAGCGAGACCGGGATGCCGCAGTATGACCCCGTCGCGCGACTGGTGTATGTGAATTTGCAGAGCCAGAATCTTTTCGCGGTGATTGATCCAGCGACGGACTCGATCATTGATCGCCGCCCTGTCGGCCGCTGCCAGGGCAACCACGGCATGGCGCTTGACCCCGAGCACCACCGCGCGTTCCTCGTCTGCGAGCAAAATAATTTGCTCACTGTGCTGGATCTCAATTCGAACGAACCCATCGCCTACCTACCGCTGGCCGAAGGCGCCGACGTGGTGAAATTCGATCCCGGCCTGGCGCGGATTTATGTGGCCTGCTACAGTGGCGCCATCTCCGTCTTCGAGCAGAAGGATGCAACGCACTACGCAAAGCTCGGCGACGTCCGCGTAGCGCACGGCGTCCACAGCCTCGCCGTCGACCCTGCCACGCACCGCGTCTACGCCCCCGAGCAGGAAGAGTCCGGCGTCCCGGTTGCCCGGCTCATCGTTTTTGAGCCCGGGTCCTGAGTTCGCTGATCGTATTTTGAGCCGCATCGTGAGCCTGCTAAAGGGCCCCGGTGATTGTCTTAAAAGCGCTCCTTAAACGCGAGGGCGTAAATAAGATGCGATTCCGAAAGATGCGTGATTGTTTCGGTCAGAAGCTTGTTTATTGCCGCGTTTGAATGAGACGACACAGATTCTAATTTGGCGAAAGTTCCGGTCGGATTCTCAAGGCTAAGCGCTTGTGGCTGGAGGCTCGGGGGGTTCGGGAAGGTGCGGATTCGGCGAGTGGGTCAGCAGAAGAGGTGGGAGCCCGCTGGATTCATCCGCCGGGACACTCCCCATGCCGCGCACCCTTTAGCGGAATGCTAGTTTTTGTGCGCGGCATATCTCCGGGCGACGGCTTTGCCCGAGCCTTCTTCGATGGTTAGGAACACGTCAACGGGAAGGTTCAAGAGGGATTCCCGCAGGCCGCTGGGCCACCAGATCTCGAGCGAGTCCACACGGGCGTGGGAGCCGAGGCCGAAGAAGATGCGCGGGTCTTGCGCCGAGCAGTAGCTCATGCCGCCTTTGGACTGGTCGTAGCTGGTGAGGTCGCCGGCGGCTAATTTTATGTGCGCGCCGATGCCGTCGCGATTGGATTTTGTGCCGATGAGGCGGATGGCGAGCCAGTGATTTCTTTGTGAGGCAGAGTCGGAGGCCGGCGGAGCCTTATCACGGCCCTTGCGAAGATCCATGACTCCGCCGGAACTTGAGGCACCGTCTGAAGCCCCTCCCTTCTGAGAGTCGAACGATGGGCCCCTCGGCTCACGTTTTTCGCTCGGGATTCCCATCCTCGCCCGATCGTCACCACCCGGAACTTCACTTCTGGAACCAATAGCGCCGGAGGGGCCGGGAACTCCGCGGCTATCAGCACCAACGTCAGAAGACCCACCCTTCTCTGAACCGGAGGAGGGGGCAGGCGGAAGTGCAACTCTGCCGCCATCATTGTGGAACAGCTGAGCGTCTTCGCCGTTGTTGCTCGCGAGAAAATCTTGCCACCCGTCGTTGTCGTAATCGCCGACGGCCAGGCCGCGGCCTACGCGAGGGGCGCGGAAATCGGAGCCCTGAGATTTTGTGGCATCCACGAAGCGGCCTTCACCGGTGTTGCGGTAGAGTTTTTTCTCTTCCTCGTAGTTGACGTCGGGATGGTAGAGCTTGATGTTGTCCAGGATATGGCCGTTGACGACCAGGAGATCCCGCCAGCCGTCGTTATCAAAATCAAAAAAGCGCGCGCCGAATGCGCTGTTGAGAATGCTGGATTGGCCCACGCCGGATGCGACGGTGTAGTCGGTGAAAGTGCCGTCGCCATTGTTGCGGTAGAGCCGATTGAGCTCGAAATCCAGATGGCTGACGAAAAGGTAGAGCAGGCTGTTGTTGGTGATGTCGGCGGCGTCGGCGCTCATGCCCGCTTCGGGCCGTCCATCCTCGCTGAACCCGGCGCCTGATGTAAAACTGGCGTCGCGGAAAGTTCCGTTGCCATTGTTGAAGTACAGGAAGTTGCGCTGTGTGTCGTTGGCGATGAAAATGTCGGGCCAGCCGTCGTTGTCTAGATCGGCGAGGACGACGCCGAGGCTCTTGCCGTCTTTGTTGACCAAGCCGGCTTTCGCAGTTACGTCGGTGAAAGTTCCGTCGCCATTATTGTGGTAGAGGCGCGGGGAGGTGCCGGGAAAATTGTCGGGATGGCAATAGGAGCTGACATTGGGGAGATCGTGCGTGCCCGGGCGCCAGTCGCCGCAGACGATGGGATGGTCGACGTCATATTGAACGTAGTTGGTGACGAGCAGATCGAGGTGGCCGTCGCGGTCATAGTCGAACCAGCCGGCAGCGGTGCCCCAGTTGCCGTCGTTTCCGACGCCGGCTCGGGCGGTGACGTCGGTAAAGGTACCGTCGCCGTTGTTGTGGAGCAGCACGGAGTGGCGGTAGCCGGTCATATAGATGTCGGGGAAGCCGTCGTTGTCGTAATCGGCGACGGCCACGCCGAAGAACATGGTGCCGTCGGTGTGAATCTTGCTCGCGGCGGTGACGTCGGTGAAAGTGCCGTCGCCGTTGTTGTGGTAGAGCGCGGGCTGCGGCGCCTGGGGAGGATGGAAGTTGGGAGTGTAGCCGCTGTTGACGAAGAAGGCGTCGAGGTAGCTGTCCTGATCGTAATCAATCCAGGCGACGCCGGCGCCCACTGTTTCCGGGTAGAGCCGCTCGGGAGATTCCGCGCGCTCGTGATGGAAATGGATGCCGGACTCGCGCGTGACGTCGCGAAACCGCACCTGGAAGGGATTCGATTCTTCGGGGCGCTTGTGCGGCTGGACTTGCTTCTGTGCCGGGCGCGTTGCCAGGAGTGCTTGCGCGATGAGATTGGAAGTGGCGAGCGCCAGAATGCCGGCAGCGATTCGGAACAAGCGTCGGAGCGTGGACCGGGGAGGAATCATTGCGCGGATGATTCTAACAGGATGGGTGAAAAAGTGCGGAGCGTGAGCGAATTCGGGATTCGGGCGCTCTGAAATGCGACGGCGTTAGATTGACGCGCATACCAAGCGGCGGATTTCGTCCTGCGCGTAAATCCAAGAACTGGAATTTTTTTCTGCGAAATTTTTCCGCCTGTGGAAAACTTCACGAAACGCCAGTTTTATCTTGACACTACAAAACGCGGGAGTTAGCCTTGGCGCGATTTTTGCACCTGGGGTGGTGCGCCTTAGAGGGACCCGTGGTTGATGCAGAGCGCGTGTGTGCGCCTGGACGTCAATTCGATGCCAACCTTTTCCACTGGGAAGATTTTCGTGACAGTTGCGCAGAGCATGTTTCGCATGACGAAAACTCTTGAGCACATCTGGAACAGAGCTTTCGCGATTCGGGCGATGGTGGTGTTTGTGGTGTGCGCGTTCGGCGCACACACCGCGTATGCGGTGCCTGCAAACGCGCCGAAAAAAGTGATTATTGATACGGACCCGGGCACCGACGACGCGATCGCGATTCTGCTGGCACTGAATTCACCGGAGCTGGATGTGCGTGCGTTGACGGTGGTCCCGGGGAATGTGACGGCGCAACTGGGCCTGGAGAATGCGCTGAAACTCGCGTCACTTGCGAATCGCTGCGACATTCCTGTCGCGGGAGGCGCGCAGCATCCGCTGTTTCAAAAACTGATCACCGCGGAATTCTGGCACGGAAAAAATGGCATGGCGAATGTGGAATTGCCCGCGAGCAAGTGCAAAGCGGACGCACGATTCGGGCCGGACTTGATTATTCAGATGGTGCACGAGCATCCGCACGAGATCACGCTCGTGCCGATTGGACCGGAGACAAATATTGCGCTGGCGGTGCTGAAGGATCCTTCGATTGTGCCGCTGGTGAAAGAAGTAGTCGTGATGGGCGGGTCAATCAGCGGCGGAAATGTGAACGCGGCGGCGGAAGCGAATATCTACAACGATCCGGAAGCGGCACAGATCGTTTTTCAGGCGGGCTGGCCGCTGACCATGGCAGGACTCGACGTGGGCAATCGGACGCTCTTCACGCGCAAGCACGTGGCACAGCTCGCGAAGACGCATGGGCCGGAAAACGATTTCATGGCCGCGGTGACGCTGTACCTGGTTGAGTTGTCTGAGAAATTCGGCGAGGCGGGGACGCCGATGTACGATCCGCTCGCGGTGGGCGCGGCGATTGACCCAACGATTGTGAAGACCCAGCCGATGCATGTGGACGTCGAGGCGCGTGGGGAATTTTCACGAGGCGAGACGGTCGCGAACCGGCGGAATGAGATCGAACGGAACGTGTTGCATGGGGATCGTTACATTATTGAAGGCATCGACCGAGTGGCTGCGAACGTGCAGGTGTGCGTCGGCGTAGATGCGGAACGATTCATACAGCTATTTATTTCGCGGTTGCAGGGAAAGTAGCTGTGTTACGAATTTTGGGACGAATGGGAGAGCGACAATGAGAATGTGGAAAGTGATGGTTTTGGCGCTAGTGCTCGGAGGTTCACTGTTCACCCTCACGAACGCCGGTGCGCAGAACTTGCAGCGTGGCGAAATCCGCGGCTTCGTCTACGACACGTCGCGCGCGCTTGTGCCGAATGCAAAGGTGACCATTTTCAATCCCTCGACAGGCTACAAGCGCGAACTCACGACGGATCCGAGCGGATCATACGGCTTTTTGCAGTTGCTCCCTGGGATTTATCAACTCAAAGCCGAAGCGCCAGGCTTTGCGGCCATCACCATCACAGACGTAAACGTGGACATCGGCGCCAGCTTGAGCCTTGACATCACGCTGCCCGTAAAGGGACAAACCGCGACGGTGACGGTGTCGGCGGCATCCGCGGGCCCGATCGACACCTCGACTGCGGGCATCAACCAGGTGATAAACGAGAAAAACATAGAGGATCTGCCGCTTGCGGGACGCGACTACCGGGATCTGGCGCAATTGAGCTCCTCGGCGGAGGTGGTGCCCGGGCTGCGCGGTGGCATCCGGCTGGGCGGCCAGCAGAGCGACTACAGCGGCCTGACAATTGACGGCCAGGACAGCTTCAATAATTTCTTCGGCGAATTCTTTGGTTCACTGGAAACCAAGAACTTCACCGTGCCGCTCGATTCGGTACAGGAATTTCAGGTGGTCACGAACGGATTTGCACCCGAATTCGGGCGCGCCACTGGCGGCCTGATCAACGTGATAACCAAGTCCGGCACCAACGAAGTGCACGGGACGGCCCACTACAACGCGCGCTCCGGATCAACTACCGAGCCATTCGAAATCCCCGGATCGCCTTCCGTCCAGCCCAACATTAACTTGCGGCAGCAATATGGGGGCACCATAGGCTTACCCATCCACAAGAACTCGCAATTCTTGTTCCTGGCTACGGATATCCAGCATAGCAATGGGCCGATTGTCACGCAGTTCTGCAATCCGGGCCCCGATCAGGCTGGCTGCGTTGCAGCGCTGAACGGTACGACGGGCCCAGTCTTTGCCGCCTGTTCGCCGGCTACCTGCCCCCCAGGCAGCGTTGCTCTTCCCGCCAACGTAGCTTCAGGCGTTGCGTTGTTGCCCGCGGGTTGCGGCAATCCGGCTGCGGGCGATTTCGTACTCAAGGATTGCTATGGCGTGGCAAACCTCGGGGCTTTACTCGGTTCAAACGCTCAATTCAACAATTTCTATACTGTCCTGGGGCACTGGGACTGGCAGATGACCCCCGCCAATCACTTCAGTATCCGCGGCTACGGCACCCGGAATCACACCAACGGGTTTAACGGCGCTGCGGGCCAGAGCATCATTCAGAATTCATTCTTGAACACGGAGAACTTCATCAACCAGGGCATCAGCGGGGTCTTCGCTCTGAACACGGTGCTGGGGCGGAAGGTGAACGAAATCCGCGTAAGCATTCAGGGCGAAACACGCAAACGGCATGCAAACAGCGCGTCTCCGGTGTTTGCCCTCGACGATACCACTGTCGGCAGCGGCCTCACGATTGGCAGCCCGTTCAGCACAGGCGTGGGCACGCGCTTCTATCTGCCCATCAACAACGACAACGGTAAATTTGAAGCCGCGGACAACTTCGCCTACACCTTCGGCAAGCATGATATTAAGTTTGGCGGAGATGTGAGCAGCTTCGTCGACCGCAAAGACTCCTTCGTCGGCTGGTCCGCGGGGGAGTGGGATTTTCCATCTCTGGCGAGCTTTGGCAGCCCGACGACGGCGCCGATGCCTTTTGGCCTGAACGAGGGCATCGGGTTGGACGGCTTGAACCCCGGCATTCTCGGCGCAGGCTCCACCTTGTTCCCGAATTATCAAACCGATCTTGGCCTCTACTGGCAGGATAAGTGGCAGGTGACGCCTAAATTCACGCTCACCTACGGTTTGCGCTGGGACGGAACCTGGAATCCCCAACCTCAAACACCGCTCGTCGGCAAAGTTGTACTCATCGGCGAGGGAGCCGGCACCAGGCAGTCATCCGTGCCCCAGCGGGTTCCCAACGATTTCGTTCAATTCGGCCCCCGACTCGGATTCTCGTGGAGTGCGAGGGGTTCAGAGCACCCGACAGTTGTCCGGGGAGCTTGGGGGCTCTACTACGCGCAGGCGATAGCGGGCATATTCTTCCCGACGGCGGGCGGCGGCCACCTCACCCACTGCTTCGGCTGTGCCACTCCGGCGGGGTTTCCTGGCTTCCCCTACGTCATTCCGAACAGAAGCACATTGAACATCACTCAGCTTTGCACTACCCCTGATCCCGTCAGCGGCACGCATTTCGGCTGCCCGGCTCCTACCTCCGGCGGCGGATATGTAGATCCGCAATTTAAAAACCCGCGCGTTTCGAACCTTACGGGAAGTGTGGAGCAAACGCTCGCTAAGAACTTAGTGCTGACGGCCACGTTTGCCTATGTACATTCCTGGCACCTACGCACCGGCGGCTATGACGCCGAAGAGGCATGGCAGCGGAATAACGTATCTTGCGGAACAGACGCGTTTGGTCGGACACTCCTGTGCGGAATTCCTGGTGGCGCTGCAAACGTACTTGATACTTCCTTGACGTCGGCAATGACCGAGACCGCGAGTTTCAGCCGCGGAAACTATTATTCTGTCGTTGTGAACCTCACGAAGCGCTTTTCGAATCACTTCCAGGTTTTCGCGAATTACATCTGGTCACAGAACAAGGACAACGCCTCGAGCGAGCGCGACACCGACACCTATTTCGGCGCGCAGGATCCGATCAACCTCAACCTGGACTATGGGCGCAACGGTCTTGATGTAACACATCAATTCAAGGCGGCGGGGGTTTACGACCTGCCCTGGGGTTTCACGGCATCCAGCTCTCTGATTGCTCACACGGGCGTGCCGTTCCCGCTGTATATCAACATGGACGTTAACGGAGACGGCACATCCGACAATGGCCACAACAACGACAGACCGACTTTTACTAACGCAAGCGGCAAGACGTTTCTGCTGGGCCGTTATCCGTTTGATCAGCCGGGGTTCTTTGAATGGGACGCGAGACTGGCAAAAGATATTCACTTCCACGAACGTTATACCGTGCAGTTGCAGGCTGATTTCTTCAATGTCACGAACCGTGCCAACTTGTATTCGAACCCGGACACCGCGGGAACGGTTGACTACTTCCACAACTGCAGCCCGAATGCACCGGGGATAGCGGGTTTCAGCTGCACTCCGTTTACATCCACCACCCTCGCCGCGGCGAAAGCTGCTTTGGGCTACCGCACTATTAACCAGTATGCCCCATCGGCCACGCCGTTCTCGTTCCAGGCGGGTGTGAGGTTCAGCTTTTAATGAGTACGTCCCATCCGGGACGCAGGCAGTTTCTTCAAGGGCTCGGAAGCTCGATGATGCTGGCGGCGGCCGGGGGCCGAATCCCCCGGCCCGCTGCGGCTTCCCCACCGGCAGGCGAACCCACCTTGCGATGGCCTAAGCCTATTGGCAGTCCTGTGCTCGAAAGTCTCCGGCCGGTAATCGAAAAATCGCGCGACGTGCGCACGCACGTCGACAAGGTCGTCGAAGTCGCCGGCTGGATGGCGTACGAAGAGCTGCCCATGCCGGATTATCATTTGCCATTGGGCGTGGGCGAAGACAATCCGGATGAAGCGCTCGATTTCATCATGGTGTCAGATTCGATCGACACGGCTTTCACCGACTTCACGACCCACGTGAAATTCCAGGTGGATTATGCAGGGCAGCACTGGTCGGATTCCGAGGCGCTGTTTGCATGCATGAAGCGGGCGATGGACCAGGGCACGCCGATCCTCGACGGGAAATTTCTTGCGGGAGTGAAGCGCGCGGAAATGGCGCGGATTTTTGCGGGGAACATCGAAATACCCATGTTGGACGAGAAGACGCAACTCTGGAACCAGGTGGGCGCAGCGCTGGTGGAAAAATACGGTGGGCGCTTCCATAATTTCATACACTCCTGCCCTTGGAAGCTCTACGACAACGGCAACGGAATTATTGAGCGGCTGGCAAAGGAGTTTCCCCGCTTTAATGATGTGAGCCAGTACGACGGGCACGAAATCCAGTTCTACAAGCTGCCGCAACTAGGCATTTGGTTCGTGTATTCGACGCTGCATCGGCTGGGAAAATTCAAGCTCGATGACATCGGGGCGATGACTGCGTTCGCGGATTATATTGTGCCGGTAGCGCTGCGGCTGATGGGCGTGACCAGTTATTCGCCCGAGCTGGAACATGCCATCAACAAGTATCAGATGATTCCGCGCGATTCGACGCAGGAAATTGAAATTAGAGCGCATTGTCTGTATGCCACCGCGCTGCTGCGCGAAGAAATCAATAAAATCCGCGCGCCGGAGGCGCAGGTGATCATCCCGCAGATTGACGCGCGGCTCTGGACGCATTACCACACCACGACCTGGCCGCACCATTTGACGCGCACCATCATGTATTAGGCCGCGGTAGAATCCACACCGGGGGAATTTCCATGAGGAAGGTTTGCTGCTGGTGTTTTCTCGCGCTGCTGATTTTCTCGGCTGGCGCGGCATCGCCACTGTTGGCGCAGGAAAAACGCAAGGTAATTATTGACCAGGATTGCGCCGGGCCGGGCGGCACGGACATGCAGGCGATTCTGGCTCTCGTGAATTCCGAGCAGACCGAGGTCTTGGGTATCACCGTAGTGACCGGTGACGCCTGGCGCGACGAAGAGGTCGAGCACACGCTGCGACTGCTGGAAATTATCGGACGCACGGACATTCCTGTGGTGCCGGGCGCCGTGTTTCCTCTGGTGAACAGCAAAGAGGCCACGGCGCGATGGGAAAAACTGTATGGGAAAGTGATTTATCAGGGTGCCTGGAATCGCGGCCACCCGGTGCACGGGCCGTATGAAATACCGCCGATGCCAGAGGGCGCGCCAACGACGAAGGCTGCCAAGGAAGACGCCGCGCACTTTTTGATTCGCACCGTGCGCGCGTATCCGCATCAAGTGACGATTTACGCGGGCGGGCCATTGACGAATCTGGCACTGGCGCAGGGGATCGATCCGGAATTCGCGTCGATCGCGAAAGAGCTGGTAATGATGGGCGGAAGCATTCATCCGACAACGGACGATCCAGAATTCACCACCACGCCTCGGCGCGAATTTAATTTGTGGATGGATCCGGAGGCGGCGCACCTGGTACTACACGCGCCGTGGAAGACGATCACCGTGACCACCGTGGATATTTCTGTCAAGACGCGCATGGACAAAGAATTAATCGCGGAGATTGCGGGGGGGACGACGCCAGCGGCCGAATATGTGGCGAGATACGCGCACGAAAGCTACTTGTGGGACGAGCTCGCCGCGGTGGCTTGGCTCGACCCGTCGTTCATCAAGGTGACGGCGAACTTGTACTTCGATGTCTCGCTCGATCGCGGCGCCTCGTATGGCGACACGCTGGTGTGGAAACCGGGAAGCCAGCCGGGGGCGGGCGAGCCGCGCGTGGTGGTAGAGGAAAATCTCGACCGGGCGGCCTTTTACAAGGAGTTCGTGGAGCTAATGACGCGGCCGACGCCTGGCGCAAAAAAATAGCGCGGCTTAGGGATTCGCTGGGCCGCCGCTGAGCGAGGCGAGTGCGCGACGGTAATCGGTGTCGTCGGGCGAAAGCTCGGCGGCCTTCTTGTAGGCGGCCAGGGCGCGGGCGCGATCGTTGCGCTGCTGATAGATGACGCCGATTTCAAAGTAGGCGTCTGATTCTTTCGGGTTCACAAGTGTGGTGCGCTCGAAAACTTTGAGCGCTTCGTCGAGCTTCCCTTCCTTTTCGAAGATTTTTCCCTGCACGTATAGAAAATCGGGCATGTAGGGAGTGAGGGCTAGCGCCTGGCTGATGGCTTCGCCGGCTTTATCGAGGTTGCCTCGGGAGAAATTGAGTTTTGCCAGTAGCGAGTACGCGGGGCTGAAAGTGGGGTCTTTCGCAGTGGCCTGTTGGAGCAGATCGAGCGCGGAGGGCAAATCATTTTTCATCGCGCGGTCTTCGGCTTGATCCACCAGGTGTTTCGCTTCGAGCTGTCGTTGCCTGGTGGCGCGGTCATTCTGCGAAGCAGCTTCGAATGCGGCCAGCGTTTTTTGGGCTTGCGCTTCTTGCCCGGCACAGCCGTAGGCACGCGAGAGCAGGAATAGGGTTTCGGAATCGGTCGAGTTTGTTTCCAGCAGGGGCTCAAGGGTGGCGGCGGCGCGGGTGCATCGCGCGGTGGTTTCGGCTAGCGAAGCATTTTCCGGCGCGCGGACCAGGATTTTTGCCAGCACCGTGCGCGCGCTCGGATTCTGGGGCTGCAGTGCGACGGCTTTTTCGGCATCGGGCAGGGCGCGGGCATCTTCGTTGCGCGCGGAATAAATTTGCGCCCGGAGGAAATGGGCTAGGGCGTTTTCAGGGTCGTGCGCGAGGACTCTGGCGAGTTGCGCAAGTGCACTTTCCTGGTCACCCTTGGCCTTGTAGGCGGCCGCCAGATAATTGCGCGCTTTCGTATCGGAGGAATCGAGCGCGACTGCTTCTTTCAAATGGGCGATGGCAGCGTCGTAAGTTTGCAGCTCGATTTCCAGGTCACCGATTGCCGCTAGCGGTGCGGCTGCGGCGGGATGCTTGCGATGGGCGTGTTCGAGCACATCTCGCGTTTCCTGATAGTTGTGCACGGCGCGGTAGGCTCCCGCGAGACCCAGGGCGGCGGGCAGATTCTCGGGGGACATCTTGAGCGCTCCTTCGTAGCTGGCGATGGCATCCGTTAGATGCCCGGACTTCGAGAACGCCGCCCCGAGTTCCACACGAAGAGAGGCGTCTCGCGGGTGAAGTTCGATGGCTTTCTGGTAGAGCGTTGTGGCTTGGTCCCAGTGGCCATTGGCGGCGGCCGCGCGCGCTTCTAGGGTGAAATTCTGAGTTGCCCGAGAGACGACTTGCGCCAGGAGTGGGGCGGGGGCCAGGAGTGTGGGGAGTGCGAGCAAAAATAGCGCGTGCACCGGAAGGCTCGAAGGAGTGTTTCGGAATGGGGCAGGTGACGCGCGGAGGTGCAAAAACATTCCCGGATTATAACATCGGCTATCGTCTTGCTCTCTGCGCGCGAAGGATGT
>Ga0210409_10003891_pt1 | contig 16394 bp, 18 predicted proteins | sample IncBWH17MmetaG_FD_161649 | JGI IMG/M metagenome (GOLD analysis project Ga0210409, IMG submission 161649) | Forest soil microbial communities from Barre Woods Harvard Forest LTER site, Petersham, Massachusetts, United States - Inc-BW-H-17-M | ecosystem: Environmental > Terrestrial > Soil >...
TCGCGAGAAGCCCAACCTTGCGGACCGTTGTAAGTAAGACCCGCCCGTAATCCGTCCGTAAGAATTCGCAATGGATGGATGAGCCTTGCGTAGCAGTCTGACATCCTTGAATCCGTGCACCCCTGGGGTGGCCGACGAGGACGTCGGCCGCGGATCAGGAGATCCGCCCTACTTGGCGTTCTGTACGGCGCACGTCCGCGCCCTTTCCTTACGGACGGACTACGGCCCGCCCTCCCCAAAACATCCACGGATGCGTTAAGCTGATCAGGTCAGTGGTTGACATCCGCACCAGGAGGTGCAGCACATGACCCGTAATTTTCGCATCGGCGCGGCCTTTCTCACCGCGATCGCCGTTCTCGGCATCGCGTCGGTGATTCTCGATCACAGGGCTACCGTCAACGCCGCGGGCGTTATGGCGCCACGCTTTGAAGTGGACCCCATGTGGCCCAAGCCCCTGCCCAACCACTGGGTCCTCGGCCAGACCATTGGCGTCACCGCGGATGCCAAAGACAACATCTGGATTATTCATCGCGGCGGGTCGCTTGAGCCCAAGGAGAGTTACGCGCTCACCAACCCGCCGGGCGCGATCTGCTGCCTCCCCGCGCCTCCGGTTCTCGAGTTCGATCAAGAAGGCAACCTCATCGGACACTGGGGCGGTCCCGGCAAGGGCTACGACTGGCCTTCGTCCAACCACGGCATCACGGTCGACTACAAAGGCAACGTCTGGATCGGTGGCAACGGCCGTGGAACGCAGCCCGCCGGTGCCGCGCCCGCGGCGGCGATCAGCGGAGCCAGCAAGGCTCCCGAGGCCTCCGAGCAAACCGCCCGCTTCATGGATAACGAGATCCTGAAGTTCACCCAGGACGGCAAATTCCTGATGCAGATCGGCCATCCCGACAAGAGCAAGGGCAGCAACGACGTCGAAAATCTCAAAGGACCCGCCAAGCTGACGATCGATCCCAAGACCAACGAGTTGTACGTCGCCGACGGCTACGGAAACCACCGCGTGATCGTGTTCGACGCCGACAGCGGCAAGTACAAGCGCCATTGGGGCGCCTACGGCCGCAAGCCGGACGACAAGAATCTGGGCAATTACAACCCGGATGCACCCGTGGCCCAGCAGTTCCGCAATCCGGTGCACTGCGCCGAGCTGTCGAACGATGGCCTGCTCTACGTCTGCGACCGCGTGAACGACCGCATCCAGGTGTTCAAACCGGACGGAACCTTCGTGAAGGAAGTGTTCATCGCGAAGCGAACGCTGGGCGACGGCTCGGTATGGGACATCGCCTTCTCGAAAGATCCGCAGCAGAAGTTCATCTATCTCACCGACGGCGCGAACGAGAAGGTATACGTCATGCTGCGAGACACGCTTGAAATCCTGACCAGCTTCGGCGACGGCGGGCGCCAGCCCGGCCAATTTTACGCCGTGCACAGCATCACCACGGATTCCAAGGGCAACGTCTATACCACCGAGACGTACCGCGGGCAGCGCGTACAGAAGTTCGTCTACAAGGGCCTGGCTCCGGTCACCAAAGTGGATCAGGGCGTAGTGTGGCCCAAGAAAGGGTCGTAGGGCACAGCATGAGCAAGCTTTTCGCCGCCGGGCTGCTAGCGTGGCTGGTCACTCCTGCGGCTGGACAGACAGTCCCACCGCCGGCCGCCAATCCGTTGTCCACGTGGCTGCGCGGCGCCTACATGAACAACCGCAACACCATTCTGAGAGCCGCGGAGAGGATGCCTGAGGAGAATTACGGCATGCGCCCCGGCGCGCAGCAGGAGGTGCGTACGTTCGGCCAGCAGGTAGGGCACTTGGCCAACTACAACTACATGTGGTGTGCGCAAGCCAAGGGCGAGAAAAATCCGAACGCGGGTAACAATCTTGAAAAGTTGGCGACCAAGGCTGAATTCATCAAGGCGGTGAGCGACGCGTTCGCCTATTGCGAGGGCGTCTACGGTTCGCTGACCGACGCCTCCGGCACGGAGATGATCGACATCACGCAGGAGAGTGGACGGCAAACGCGAAATCTTCGCATGGCGCTCCTGATCCTGAATTACGGCCATAACAATGAGATCTACGGGAGCATGGTGAGTTATCTCCGTATGAAAAGCATCGTGCCGCCGGCTTCCGAGCCGCGTCCTCAACCAAAGCAGTAGCGAGGGTGTGGGCCTGACCTCAAGGTCTGACCAGACGCGTTACATAGTAAAATCGCGCCGATGACTGAATACGTCGCTGGTGTGGATGGTTGTAAGTCCGGTTGGCTCGCGGCGATCTACAACCTTGAGGACGGCCTTTTTACCCTTACAGTCCATTCCACCTTCCGCGAACTGTTGGACTCCACTGAGAACGCAACGAGCATAGCTATTGACATTCCAATCGGCCTGACGGAGACCTGCGAACCTCGTCAATGTGATCAGCTTGCTCGTCGCCTAATCGGCCCCCGCAGGTCTAGCGTCTTCACCGCACCGGACCGCCGTATTCTGGCGATTCAGACGTATCAAGAGGCATTAGTCTGGTCAAGGTCGAATACTGCGTCTGGTAAGGGTATCGCTCAGCAGGCGTTCGCGATCTACCGGAAGATCCTTGAGGTGGACCGTATTATGACGCCCAAATTACAGGACCGCGTAATCGAAGTTCATCCTGAGCTCTGTTTCTGGGAACTTGCTGGGAAACGGCCGTTACAACATCCGAAGCGACGGCCGGAGGGATTCGGGGAGCGGCACGAAATGCTCAAGAGAGCTTTTCCAAATGCGGAAATCCCCAATCGCGCTGAGGCTAGGCGACTCGCCACTGGCGTGGGGCCTGATGATGTTCTGGATGCGTTGGCGGCGGCGTGGACGGCTGCTCGTTTTGCCAGTGGTGTAGCCGAGCGCGTTCCGATGATAGCGTCGCTCGATCCACGAGGGCTTCGGATGGAAATGGTATATTGAGCCGCCGGTTGCGCCAGGTAGTGCTTGATACGCCGTTCTCTCGTGGTCGAAACGATACAATATACCTATGCACAATGAGTTCACGGCCATCGTCGAGCAGGACGGCCCCTGGTACATCGCGTACTGCGCGGAAGTGCCAGGCGCGAACGGCCAGGGGAAAACGCGTGAAGAGTGCCTGGCGAACCTCGGCGAAGCGATTGCTCTGATCCTTGAGCATAGGCGTGAGGATTCGTTTCGAGCCATGCCTCCCGACGCAAAACGCGAACTTGTCGTTGTCGGATGAAGCGCGAGGTCTTACTGCGTCACCTTCGAAAATACGGCTGTGTCCTGCGCCGCGAAGGTAAAGAGCACTCACTTTGGGAAAATCCTCAGACGGGCCACGCCGAGGCCGTGCCTCGTCACTCGGAAGTCGCGAATCTGCTGTCTAAGAGGATTTGCCGGAAGCTATCGATCCCGGACCCGCCTGGATAAACCTCTTTCCGCGCCACGGACCACCCGGTACGTGTGTCGGCAACCGACAGCCTGTTTTTCGGCATTGGACCCTCTACGATCCGCCCGCCAGCCCGAGCTCGGCGGCATGCGCCTGCATCGCGCGAATGCAGAAATCGATGTGTTCGTCCAGATCCACGCCCAGCTCGGCTGCGCCTCTCACGATATCCTCGCGGTTGACGTTGCGGGCGAACGCCTTGTCCTTGAGTTTTTTGCGCACGCTCTTCACGTCCACCTCCTGAATGCTGCGGCCCGGTTTCACATACGAGCATGCCGTCAAAAAACCAGCCAGCTCGTCGCAGGCGTACAGGGTTTTCTCGAGCGGGCTGACGCGCGGAACGCCACTATAATCGGCGTGCGAAAGGATGGCGCGGCGAATCTCCTCGTCCACTCCCCGTTCGGCCAGCAGCGGCTCACCCTTCATCGGATGGTCCGGCGCGGCGGGATGAATCTCCCAATCGAAATCATGCAGCAGCGCCGCCAGCGCCCACTTCTGCTCGTCCTCGCCGAACTTGTGCGCGTAAGCGATCACGCACGTCTCAACTGCCAGCGCGTGCCTCCGCAGGCTGTCCGACTTCACAAACTCGCACACGATTTCCCAGGCTTGGCCTCTATCCATATTGCTCCCACCATACCCGAAGATCGGCGACCGAATCCAGCACGACGTCCGGTTTGAGGGCGCCCTCCAGATCGGGCGGCCGAAACTTGCCGGTCTTCACCAGCGCGCCTTTCAACCCCGCCCCCTGCGCGCCGGCGATGTCGATCTCGATGTCATCCCCCACCATCAGAATTTCAGCGGCAGGGACGCCCAACTTTTCAGACGCCATTTCGAAAAACGCCCGAGCCGGCTTGCCGAACACCACCGCCTTGCGCCGCGCGGCGTGTTCGAGCGCGGCCACGAAGGGAGCCACGTCCAGGCTGAGCCCATCGGGCGCCTCCCAGAATTTGGTCATGCCGAGCGCGATCAAAGTGGACTCCGGATTCGAGTGCAGCAAGCGGAACGCGCGGTTGAGCGTGCGGAAATCCCACGTTTCTCCGAGGTCGCCGATCACCACGTAGTGGGCTCCGCTCGCCGCCTCCTCGCCAACACAGGCCAGCCCGGCGAATTCGTCTCGCAGCGCGGGTTTGACGAACAGGGCTACCGGTCCACTCCCATGCATCCGAAGCCATTGCGCCGCCGCAGCCGCCGGCGTCAGAACCTCGTCCTTGGTGGCGGGCACGCCAAAGCGCGCCAGTTTCTCGATCAGCGCATCCCGTCCGCGCGAGCTGGTGTTGGTTACAAACAGATGCGGAATCCGCTGCGCCCGCACCCACTTCAGCGTCTCCGCCGCGCCTTCGATGGCCTCGCCGGAGTTATACAGCACCCCGTCCATATCGAATAGAGTCGCTCGCATACTGATGGGCGTAATTCTCCGCCTTCGATAGTACCCTGAGAGGATAGAAGACATGGCGCATGGGACCGCCCACGGCGGCGAAAAACTCCAAAAGCAGACCGGGCGGCTCGAGGCCTTCAGCGACGGCGTGTTCGCCATCGCAATCACGCTGTTGGCACTCGATCTGAAGGTTCCACACGTGACCCCTTCCTCGCCCGACCTGGCTTCCGCTCTCCTGGCCCAATGGCCCAGCTACTTCGCGTTCATCACCAGTTTCTTCACGGTGCTCATCATGTGGGTGCACCATCACCTGATCTTCCGGTTGGTGCATCGCACCGATTTCAGACTGCTCTTCGCCAACGGGCTCCTGTTGATGCTGGTGACCGTCGTCCCTTTTCCAACCGCGGTTGTCGCCGAGTATTTGCGGACGCCTGCCGCCCCGTCCGCAGTCACTCTTTATGCAGGCGTCTTCGTGCTTATCAGCGTCGCGTTTTGTCTGGTGCTGATGGCCGCGTTCCGCCCCTCGATCCTGGACCCGGACGCCTCCCGAACCGCCGTCGCCCGCATACGCCGGGACTATCGGTGGGGACCGCCCCTCTACTCCGCGGCCGCCGTCGCGGCTCCCTTCAGTCCGTGGCTTGCGATGGGCATCTGCGCTGGGTTGTGGATTTTTTGGGCGCTTACGACGCGGAGTGTTGACTAGTCAGCGCGTTTACTGGAGGAATTTTCCTCGAACATGACGATATTCGTTTCGGCGTCCGACGACATGAACCTGGTGGTCGGGCAGCCGTGTCCCAAAACTCCGCCTCTCACCGTCACCCCGGCCAAATTTCGCGGACCCGGCGTCGTGATCTTCGCCAGCCGCCCGTCGAACCTGACCGCGAAGCCCCCACCAGGGCTACGTTCGGTGAACCCGGCGAATACGTTTGACTGGTGGTGGCTGGCGATTGGTGGGGCCCGGCGGACGCGGGTTTCAATGTGCTGGACCAATGCCCCCGTGAAGGTAACGGTAAAGTGGCGCAAGTCTACTTTGAGATCTCCTCCAGCGCGCGATTGCTGGTCTTCGGTCCGTAGATCCCGATGGCCAGCATCACCACCACCATGCTGCCGGCGATCAACGCGAAGACTCCCGGCACGCCGAAACGGTCCAGAAAAAACGCGATCACGAACGCGCTGAACACCACCGACAGCCTGCTCCAGGAATACACGAATCCCACCGCCAGCGCCCGGACGCGCGTGGGGTACAGCTCCGGCTGATAGGTGTGGAACGCCGTCGACATAAGGTTGTTGGAAAGCGTCAGCAGAATTCCCAGTCCTATCAGCACGGGCGCGGCCACCGCCTGACCGAACAGGATTCCGAACGCGGCGACACCGAACGCGGCGCCCACGATCAGCCACTTGCGCTCGAAGCGGTCGGCCAGCGCAGCCGCCAGCAGCGGGCCGAACGGCGCGGCGATGGCGATCAGAAACGTGTACTCCAGACTGTTAGTCACGGCGACGCCGCGCGCGATCAGCAGCGTCGGCACCCAGTTCGAAAAACCATAGAATCCCACCGTCTGAAAAAGATTGAATACCACCAGCATCACTGTGCGCGCGCGGTACGGCGGCCTCCAGATTTCGGCGAAGCTGCCGCGCTGGGTGGATTCCTCGATCGGGACGGCAACCGGCAGGGCATTCACACCCGCTTCAGCCTTCACTCGTGCCTCCAGTTCCGCAACGATCCGATCTGCTTCCTCGAAACGCCCGTGTTGCGACAGCCACCGCGGGCTCTCTGGCACGCGAAGGCGAATCCACCACACGAATACCGCGCCCACCGCACCCCCGAGCACCACCCATCGCCAGCCGTCCAGGCCCAATGGCGACCTCGGAATCAGCAGCCACGCCAGCAGCGCAACCACGGGCACCGCGGAAAATTGGATGACTGAATTGTAGGCGAACGCGCGCCCCCGCAGGGCCTTGGGCACCACTTCGGATAGGTAGGCGTCGATCGTAACCAGCTCCACCCCTACGCCGATTCCGGCGATGAAGCGCCATAAATTCAGGCCGGACACGTCATGTTGGAACGCCATGACGGCGGTGGCCGCGCTGTACCAGAGCAGGGAGAACGTGAAGATTGTCCGCCGCCCAAACCGGTCCGCAACAAACCCGAACAGAGCCGTGCCGATGAACAGGCCGGAGAACATCGCCGCCACGAAGCTCGCAATTCCAGTGGTGCCGAACAGGCCCCGGGTGGTCGCTGTCAGGATGTGGCTGCGAACCAGCCCCGGTGCGATGTAGCCGGTGAAGAACAGGTCGTAATATTCGAAAAAGCCGCCCAGTGACAACAGAAACACGCGCGTCCAGATTGAGCGGGTCGCCGGAAGACGGTCGAGGCGCGCGCTAATCAAAACCGCCCCATTAGGGTTCGGCCTAATGGGGCGGGCTTGAGGTAACAAAAATCTTTTCGAAGTGAGTACGAACTATCCGCGCACCCGCTTCCGCAGACGGCCGACGGCGACGAGAAGCCCACCACCCAGCAGCAGCAGAGACGCGCTGGCTGGCTCAGGTGTGCCTACCGGTTCAACGTCAGACTGGATCTTGATCGTGTCCGTCCCGAGCACCAAGCCGGTCGCGCTGTGATAGGTAAGGGTCACCACAGTCTGGGCCGTGCCGTCTTCTAGCAAGGAGAAGACTGTTGCAGCTTTCGAGTTAGGCGCTGCAAGCGCCTCGGTGTCGGAATGGAAGCTCCAGGACGAGATAAGTCCGCCTCCCTGATCGGTTTCCACCAAGGTGTCAGAGGCTAACCCCGTTACCGGTTCCGTCAGCGAAACGCTTGGATGGTCGAGCGAGGTACCCAGCGACCCTGTGCCTGCCAGAGCGGAGATGCCGAAAATGCATGTCGCGGCTGCTTCGGCTGTGTTGCAGTTCGCTGTGTTGAGCCGGGCGGTTGTGGCGTCGCTATCGGTGGTAAAGCTGATGATGTCGTTGGTTCCATCGACGATGGTGATTGTTCCTGCGCTGGCTGACACCGGCAGAAAAAGGGCTAATCCCAGCGCAACCGGAGCCGCGCCGAGAACTGTCCAAGCTGTTCGCATGTTTGGGACTCCTCCCGAAGGCTAATTCTGGCACAGTTAGGATTTCAAAGCAAGAGGAATGTTAGACTTCAGGCGCTTATTGCACCGGTACCAATCCCATTCGGGGATCGCGAACCGCAACCCGCGTATGTTCAGCCCCTGGCCGGCGCGTTTCCTTACATGTCTTTCAATTTAAGGTACTTACGGACGAAATCAGTCCTCGATTTCCCCCATTAAATGCATGACTTCGGCCACATATTGCAGGTTGGGGTTGTAAATCCTAAGCTTGCCATCGACCGTCTTGTCTCTGTACCTTGGACCCACGGCCAAGGTTCGGGCCAAATAGCGTATACCCGCTTTGACCGACGAGAACCCGCTGCGGGCCGAATCCCAGCCCCAGTGGTTGTTCAACCTCCCATGACGGCCACAGGTGCTTTCGCGCACCGAAATCGCCGGGAGCAGGCGGTAGTCGATTGCGTTCTTATCGGCTTCTCTCAGATAGTCGTCGACGTGATACGGAGCCGGGCAGCGGTAAGACTCGAAGAAAGCTTGGAGTTTCAGCCTCCGCTCGTCGGCGGGCTGCACGGGCGCGTTCGCCGCGCGGGCGAGCTCGACTGCGACTATGCCGATCAATAGGAGCTTGCGCATCCGTAGGAGAGATCACCCCGGTGGGGAAATCATTACGTCCATAAAAAAACCTTTGTATAATCATATGCTTACGAGATGCTCCTAAGAGTTCATTCCTGCGAAAATAGTTCTGACCGCCTCATTTGAACTCGCAGCCACCACTCTTTTGGCGGTTCCGACGGCGGCCTCCTCTGGCCCGCCAGCGAGTTCTTCCATCAGAGCCACGATGTACTCGTCCAGCGGCATCGGCGCTGGTCCGCTTCCACCCGTCGGATGGGTCCGCCCCAGGTCGGTTGCGACGTAGGGCGGAATGATTTCGATCACCTGCACCCCGGTGCCACGCAATTGGTGTCGAATTGAGAGGCAGAACGAGTGGACTGCGGCTTTCGTGGCGCAGTAGACCGGGAATCGGGAAAGCGGAACGAAGCCCAAACCCGACGAGACGTTCACGAGTGCAGCATTTTCCATCTTCTGAAGGTGTGGCAGCAGCGCGGCCGAGACTCGGATCAACCCCAGCAGGTTGGTGTCGATCTCCTGCTCGATCAGCTCATTGCTCACCGACTCGCCGTGCGTAAAGTCGTGGGCCCTCTGGATTCCGGCGTTGTTGATCACGCAGTTGAGCTTCGGAAATCGGGAAGTCACCTCTGCGGCGCCCGACCGTATGCTGGCCGCGTCGGTTACATCCATCTGGATGTATCTCATCCCCGGATTCGCCCCGCAGGTTTTCTTCAGCAGCTCCTCGCGGCGGCCCGCAATGATGATTTGGTTCCCTCGCTTGTGAAACGCTTCAGCCAGCCCTCGACCGATTCCCGATCCGCCGCCGGTGATAAAGATGGTGTTCGATTGCATTTTCATAGAGGTTTATCAGTCCTATAATAGGCCCATGCACCACCTCAAGAGCCTCTTGTTGATCTCTGTTGTCTGCCTGCCCACGATGGCATCCGATCTTGCACCCACGGGAACGCTGCGAGCAACATTCCTGGGCGATAATCCCGTCCAGGGTACCGTCGATCCCAAAACTGGAGCCGTAAGCGGCCCGGTTGCCGACATCGTCAAGGAACTGGCGCGGCGCGAGGGTGTGCCTTACAAAATCATTCCGGCCGCGGGCGTAAAAGCAGTCATGGAGAGCCTGAAGAACCACGCCGCCGACATCGGATTTTTGGCATGGGAAGCGGAGCGCGCACGGCAGGTGGATTTCTCCGGCGCCTACTCCCTGATGGGCAGCACCTACCTGGTCCCCGCTGCCTCTCCCATCAAGACCGCGGCGGATGCCGACCGCGCCGGCGTCTTGATCGGAGCGGTCAGAGCCAACTCTCCCACGATTTTTCTGAACGAACATCTGAAAAACGCCAAGGTAAAGGAATTCGCCGCCATGCCTCCGGTCGATGACGTGCAAAAGATGTTGGCCAGCGGCGAACTTGCCGCCTTCGCTGGAAATCGTGCGCGCCTGGTGGAGGCTGCCACGCAATACCCCAGCTTGCGCGTGGCGCAGGACAACTTCACGGTGCTCGAGCAGAACATCGTGGTGGAAAAAGGTGACACTGTGCGGCTGGAAATCATCAACCGCTTCTTAAACGACGTGCGTGCCACGAGCTTCGTCAAGGACTCGCTCGCTCGCGCCAAGCTGGTTGGAGTTGAACCGGCCCCCAATAAGAACCGTTAGAAGAGTGGGGCAGCGGCCGCCACGATTCGCGTCCATTTGCGGCTAAGTTTGGGCCTAGCGAGTTATCCAACATTGACAAAGATCGACAATCACGTTACCTTCGGCACCAGGACCATCCATGAACGTCAACCTTACGCCGGCGCTTGAAAAACTCGTTCAGACCAAAGTAAGGAAGGGGCGGTACAACTCAGCCAGTGAGGTCGTGCGGGAGGCTCTCCGCCTTCTCGAGGAACGGGATGAGCTTCGGCAAATCCAAATTCAGGAGCTGCGGAAGAAGATCGATCAAGGGTTCAACTCGCTGCGCCGCGGCAAAGGCGTCGACGGGGGCGAATTTTTCAAAGCGCTCGCTCGTGAAGAACGGGTGCGGGAGCGTGTTTCGAAGCAGGGATGAAGCCCCGCTTCATTCTGTCGCCCGAGGCCGCTCGTGACATCCGGGAGATCTGGTCCTACATAGCTGACGACAGCATTCGCGCCGCCCGCCGCGTCCGCCTCCAACTCCTCGATGCCTGTCAACGCCTCGCGGAAAATCCCCTCATCGGTCATTCCCGCGAGGACCTAACCGCAAAACCCGTTTTGTTTTGGCCGGTCGGCGTGTACCTCATCATCTACGATCCCAGGCCTCGACCTATCCGGATTGTTCGAGTCGTGCACGGCGCACGGGATGTTGCGGCCCTGTCGTAGCGCGGCTCCTTCAGTCCAGCGGCTGCACGCGAACCAGGTAGCCGTTGTAGTCCGCATACCACACGGTTGCCGGTTTGGTGGACGTATCGATGACGGTTCGCCGGTTATAGGAGAGCGGTTCGGGCATCTGGTAGGTGGCCCAATGATCCGTCTTGGGATTGTATCGAAGCATCTGGCGGCCGTGCAGGACTCCGGCCCACACCTCGCCGTTTTTGTCCGGCATCGCTTCGTAGAAGTCCGTGAAGGGGTGCGGGGCGATCGGCGGATAATGTTCGTCAATACGGGCTTCCTTGGCGTTGAGCTCGATGAGCGCGCCATCCGCTCCGCCCCACCAGGTGTTGCCGAAGGGATCGAAGCCGCCGCGTTTCGCGGTCATCATGTGAGAGCCGCTATTCAAATTCAGGAGCTTTCCGGTCTCAATCTCCAGCATCTCGACCGTATTGCCCCAGTTGGCCGGCCCGCTGCCTCCCCAATACTTGCCGTCGTAGGAAATGGTGTTGTCGTAGCTGCTGTTGGCTTGCAGCGGCCACTCCTTCAGGACCTCGCCCGTATTCGGATCCATTTTGACGATGCGGTTCGCGCGGGCATCCCACACAAAACCGTCGGCGTCCAGGGTGAAATTTCCGAAACTGGGGGCGTTGATGGGAGTCTTACTCGCGATCAGGACCTGCTTCACCTCGCCAGTCTTCGGATCGAGCCGGTTGAGCTGATGCGCCCAGTTTTCCGAGATCCAGGCGATCCCGTTCTTGTCGATGACCTGGTGGTGGGTTCCGGGCATGGAGCCGGGGGTCATCGGAAGCGTGTAGTCGGTGAAGATTCCCGTCTTGGGGTCCATTTTGCCGACGTAACGGGTCTTGTGGCTGGTGTACCAAACGTTGCCCTGCCCATCCAGGGCGGCGTCGTGGAGCATCAGCAACTGTCGCGGCATTTCGAATTCAGTGACGACGACCCTGGTGTCTTGCCCGCGGGGACGCGGAAAGGCACGAAGCGGAGCATCCTGCGCATTCGGACCGCGGATCCGGGATAGCCAGTTGACGAGCAGCGTGTATTCGGGGTCCGGATCCGACATTGCACGGTTGCGCACGGCGATCGCGGTGCCGGAAAAGTGCATCATGCGGTCCACGATGAGACTCCAGCCGTGTTGGTCATAACGGCTTCTGAAAATCTGATTCCAGGAGTGGCACCCGGAGCAATTTTTCTGCAGCATGGCTTTTTCTTCCGCCGTGCCCGGGACGTTCCACAAGATCTCCGCGCCGCTGAACTGGGATTCAAGCTCCGGTGAGGCCGGCAGATTGTCGGAGTCGGCCACCCGTTCGAGCACAATGTCCTCAAGCTTGGCGCTGCCATCGATCGAAACCGAATCTCGCCGGTAAGGCTTGAAGGGGACGGGCGTTGCAATGCGCAAGGTGTAGGAACCGGCCTGCATCTTGGGGAATTCGAATTTGCCGGCCGCGTTGGTGTATACAGTGGTCCGAACGCCGCTCGGCGCGACGAGCTGCACGGCCACTCCTTCGGGTGAATCCCCGCTCTTGATCCGCACGATCCCGGTGGCACCACCGTTGAGGCCGCTCTGAACCGGCCACTTTTGCGTCGCGGCCTTATAGGCGGGGTTCAGCGGGGGATTTTCACCGTCCGCGCAGCATTTTCCTGAGTGGAAATAAGCCCGCAGATCCGCGATGTCGGTATCGGACAGGCTGAACTTGAACGCCGGCATCATGGCGCCGCCCTCTTTGATCTTGGCGGTGACGCTATCGTCGCTGACCGGGGCGCCACTCACCAGGTTCTTGCGCTGATAGAGGTCCTTCAACAAGGGCGCACTCTTGGCGTATTGGTTGTGACACATCCAACATTTGAAGAAGTAGATGTTTTCGCCGCGCCCCGCGCCGCTATCGGCCACGACCCGATAGGTATCCAGCCGGAGGGAGCGCTGGAGATCGTCGATGGCGGTTGCGGTATCGGCCGCTGGGGCCGTCGCGACGGCAAGCAGACCCATTCCAATGGCGAGCGAAACCACACTCGCGCGTGATCGAACATCTCTCTGGCTTTGTGGCATATATTCCTCCCTGGCCGTCATAGATTATACATCCCCGCCGCCTCGGTGGAAACCGTTTTCTTTTAGTTCGCCTGATGTTCATTTGCAGAGATGGAAACCCCCCAGGGCCTTTCGTTTCAGCAACCTCCTGATCACCCCAATGGTCGAAACAAAGGTCCGAGGTGAACGCTCTACTGTTCAGAGGGAGTTACTATGAGACGTTTAACATTCATATCTTTCGGTTTGCTATTTGCAGGCGTGGTGCTGAGTGCACAAGAGGTTCCCCGGTTTTCGTTTGATGTGGGGGGCGGCTTCACCCAACCGGTCGGCGATACGGGAAGGCAGCTGGACGCAGGCTGGAATATCCAAGGCGGAGTTGGCATCAACTTTTCACAATATATTGGCGCAATGGTCCAACTCGATTACAACCGGTTCGGAATCAATGGCGCGACTTTGAACGCCGTCGGATTCCCGGACGGCGACCTCAATGTTTTCTCAGCCACTCTCGATCCCATCGTCCACCTGACGCCGCGCAGTCATTTCGACGTTTACTTGATCGGTGGAGGCGGCCTATACCATCGGACTCAGGAATTTACGCAGCCGAGCATAGCGACGTTCACTGGGTACAACCCATTTTTCGGCTTCTATAACGCGGCGGTCCCGACTACTCAAATTCTCGCCTCCTACACTGTAAACAAACCGGGCGTGAACGGCGGCGTGGGCATAGCGCTTGGCACGAAGTGGCATGGAAAATTCTTCGCCGAAGCCCGCTATCACCACATAATCATGAGCAACTACCAGAACACCGACTATTTGCCGGTTTCCTTCGGCTTCCGCTGGTGAGAGGAATCCCTACTGCGCGGGCGCGTAATAGCCGTGCCGGTAAGATACGTTTAGAGGCGGCATTTCGTCCGCAAGAGTGAGTCTGACCTTCACCTGGCGGTATTTGCCGTCGCGGGACTCGTTGGACGGAACGTATCCCAGCACGTACTCGTTGCGAAGCGCGTTACCGAGTGTGGCGCTGATGGACTCCAGATCGTTGAGGTTGTCGACAGAGTAGACGCGGCCACCAGTCTGCGCGGCGAGCTCGTCGAGCAGACGCGGCCCGTTTTCCTCCTCCGGCGTAGCTTTGGCGACGTCATCACGGTCGAAGATGCCCATGGCATACATTTGAACGTCGGATTCAATGAGGGCGCCCTTGATTTCACGGCGCGTCAGCCGGCTGCGGTTATCGCCGCCATCGGATAGAATCACGATCGCCTTGCGGGCGTACCGGGCGTTCTTCATTTGGACCAGGGCCATGTGAATTGCATCGATCAAAGAGGTGCGTCCAAACGGTCTCGATTGAACGATCTTCCTGTAGACCTGATCCGAGTCCGTCGTAAACGGCATCATCAGTTTCGGCCTCTCGCCGAACTCCACCAAGAAGAATTCGTCGCCCGCGTTGGCGGTCTTGAAGAACGCCGCAGCCGCTTCGGCCGCCTTGCGAATCTTGCGGGTCATGCTGCCGCTCGAATCGAAAACCAAGCCCACCGAGAGCGGGGCGTCCTGTTTGGAGAAGTACGCGACCTTCTGTTCGACGCCGTCTTCAAACACTCGAAAGTTCGTTTCCGTCAGATCGGTTATGGAAGTGCCAATCTTGGACGTCGCATGGACGGGCACCAGGACCAGCGAAGTATCGACTCGCAGGTGGACTTCGGGAAAACCCTTGGCTGGCACCGCGCGCGGCGTCTGCGCCCAGGCGATCGAGCAAATAGAGAATAAGACGACGAAGCCCAGCGGGCGCTCAAGAATTCTTGCCATTGGGAGATTGTATATCATCCTCGGGCCGATCGGGCTCGGGCCGATCGGGCAAGTACACCGCGCCAAGCTCAGCGCCAGTTTGCCCGCTTCCGCACGCCGTCGAACGAAGCGCCGGCTTCTTCGATAACCTGGTCGACCGCCACGGCCGTGAGTTTGCCGCCGCGCTTTAGAATGCGGCCATCCACGATGACAGTGTCCACGTTGTCCGCCTGCGCGGACTCCACCAGCATGTGCGATGGGTCAGTAAACACACCCATATTCAGCTCCTGCGTCGCGACCATGATCACATCGGCGCGCTTTCCCGGCTTCAGCGATCCGATGCGCGCGTCCATTCCGATCGAGCGCGCCCCGTCCATCGTGCCCAGTTCGAGAGCGCGCCGCGCCGACATCTTGAATTCGTCGTGGCTCTTGGCGTTCTCGATGTTTCTGACCAACTTTAGAAGGCCGAACATGTTGGCGTCACCCGCCAGAACGGTGTTGTCCATCGACACCCCCAGCGGCACGCCCGCATCCAGAAATTCGCCCACTTTCGTGAAGCCGTAGCCGATGCGCAGTTCCGTTCCTGGTGAGATGCTCACCGGCGAGCCTGCCTTCGCCAACATTTCAATTTCGGCGGGAGATGCCGAAAGCGCGTGCACGATCTGAGTGTCTTTGCCCAGCAGATTTTCCTTCGCGTGCGCCTCAATCTGGCCTTTGGCGTTTTCGCTGCTGCCCAGGTGAACGGAAATGGGAATTCCCAAGCGGCGCGCCGCCTCAAATTCGGGACGATAAACCTCGCGCGGCAAGGTCGTGTTGCGAAACATCCCGCGCCAGGCGAACCCGAGAGAAATCAATCCTTCGTTAGAGAAGTTCGCCCAGTCGCGATGCAGTCCCTCCAGATCAGCCAGGTTGCTGACCTGCGTGTCCGCGATACCCTGCGGCCACCCGTACGACCAGCGCGAGCGCAGGCCGGCTTCCTTCACCGCGCGTATGTCGGCCTCCGCGTGCTCGCGGCTCCGGACATTGTGGCAGAAGTCATGGACGGTGGTGATCCCGGAGTGCACCGCTTCAGCCGCTCCCAGGCGTGCGCCGTGATACATGTCGTCCGGCGTCATCACCGCGCCGAATGCAGCCGCAGTCGGGAAGTATCCCTGATCCGGTTTTTCACCCGCAAAGTTCCGCAGAAAGGTGTTCCAGAGGTGCCAGTGAGTATCCACCAGGCCGGGCAGCACAATCATTCGCCGGCCGTCCAGAACGGCTGCCCCCGGAGCCTTGATCGCCTTGCCGACCGCGACAATCTCGCCATTTCTAATGTGAACATCGCCGCCGGCGATATCGCCTAATTCGGGATCCATCGTCATGACGTACGCGTTCCTGAGCACTAGCTCGCCGCGCGGTGGCAACTTGCCTGCGGGACGCTCGCGGCGCGCGCTCTGCGCGCTGGTGAAGCCGGCCGTGGCGAGTGCCGCCATGCTCCCCATGAATCCACGCCTGTTCATCATGATCCCTCCTGCCGCACATCGGGATTGTACTACGGCTTGTGCGAGCGGCCCGGAAGTGGTCTAGTAATCCAAAGGAGATTGTGTCATGAAGCTGAAGATTTTGGCCGGAGCCACGCTGTGTGCGATGGCCCTGGTGTACTGCGCCCTGGCGGCCTCGGCCCCCGGCATCCCCAAGTTCGAGCCTGACCCGTACTGGCCCAAACCGCTTCCCAACAATTGGACGTTCGGCGAGGTCTCCGGCGTAGAGGTCGATTCCCACGACCA
>Ga0210409_10003892_pt1 | contig 16393 bp, 9 predicted proteins | sample IncBWH17MmetaG_FD_161649 | JGI IMG/M metagenome (GOLD analysis project Ga0210409, IMG submission 161649) | Forest soil microbial communities from Barre Woods Harvard Forest LTER site, Petersham, Massachusetts, United States - Inc-BW-H-17-M | ecosystem: Environmental > Terrestrial > Soil >...
TGCGGAAAAAGAACGAATTTTGAAACCGCAGGGAAACGAAGTACTCTAATTGAATGGGGCCACAATCGTAGCCACGGCCCCCGATTGTGAGGAGGCGCGATGATTGTTATCACAGCGGCCACGGGGCATACGGGCAGCGTGGCAGCGGATAAGCTGCTTGCTACCGGAGCGAAAGTGCGCGTCATTGGCCGGGACGCCAAGCGACTGGAACGATTCGCGCAGAAAGGCGCAGAGGCCGTTGTTGCTGATATGACGGACGCTGCGGCCCTTTCAAAAGGATTATCCGGCGCGCGCGCCGTCTACGCTGTCATGCCGCCGAACATTTTGGCGGAGGATGTTCGCGCGTACCAGGAAAACGTGACTGATTCCCTGACCGCAGCCATCAAAAACAACGGGATCGCTTTCGCGGTCGCTCTCAGCAGCACCGGGGCGGACAAGACGTACGGAACCGGGCCCGTCATGGGCGTGCATAGCCTCGAGAAAAAGCTCGAGAAGATTAACGGACTGAACGTGCTATCTCTGCGCTGCGGCTACTTTATGGAGAACTTGCTCCCCCAGGTCGGCGTCATACAATCGATGGGGTTCATGGCGGGTCCAGTCCGCCCGGACGTTCCGTTGCCGATGATCGCTACGAGCGATATCGGCGCGGTGGCGGCCGAATCACTGGCGAAGCTGGATTTTGCTGGAATGCAAACGCGTGAGCTGCTGGGCGCGCGGCATGTGACTTACACGGAGGCGGCAAAAATCATCGGCGCCGCGATCGGGAAACCCGACTTGGCTTACAGGCAGGTTCCTGCTTCCGTCCTGAAACCGGCCATGATGCAGATGGGAATGTCTTCCAGCATGGTGGATCTGCTGCTGGAGATGTCTGAGGCGCTGAACACGGGCCACATGAAGTCGCAGGAACCTCGCTCGGCCCGGAACACCACGGCTACGACGCTGGAGACGTTTGTCGCCGAAGCATTTGCTCCCGCATTCCGCGGAAAAGCCGCCGGGGCGTAGCCCCTGAGTTAGTTTCCGCTTTCCATTTTTCGATATGGCTATTCTTAATTCGCCGCAGCAGGCGCGCACTTGTTCCCTGCCGGCCTACTGCTTACCACGCTGAGCTGGGAAATTTCGCGTGACCCTGATCTGGAGCTACTTGCTGGCCGCGGCAACTTTTGCGGCGGCTGTGGCGCCGGCTTTTTTGCTGCGGCGGCGGGGCTTGGTGGGCCGTTCGGGCGCTTCTCCCACAAGCTCCATAGCCATGAGGCCGGTGACGAACTTTTTCATGCCGACGCTATCGAAATCAATCGTCGTTCGCTCGGCGTCGGATTCCGCCACGATTCCGTACCCATATTGATCGTGCTTGATGCACTGCCCTTCAGAAAGAACCTGCACAACTGCCTCCTTGTTTGGTTCTGGCACCTGCGGAGCACTTGCTGCGAGGGAGCGAGCCCGTCCCGTCCGCCGCGGCGGGCGGGACGGACCCACGTTTGTCAGACTAGAGGCCTGTAACGTTCTCCGCCTGCAAGCCCTTTGGGCCTTTGCGGACCTCGAATTCAACCGCTTGCCCTTCGTTGAGAGATTTGTATCCGTCCATCTGAATTGCCGAAAAATGGACAAAGACATCCTCGCCGGACTGGCGCTGGATGAACCCGTAGCCTTTGCTGGCATTGAACCACTTCACTGTTCCTTGTTCTTTCACTTCTACTACCTCGCTTTAAGCTATTTGCGCTTCTCGTACTGACCGACGCGCCTCGCAAGGCGGGGAGCGGGGCCTCGAATGCCTCTAGCCCGCACAAACAAACGGCTGCAAGGTGTTAAGCTTGCAGCCCCGCTGAACGAGTCAAAAGGAATCACAAGAGCAACAAACGCAAATCAATTTTACCAAAAAAGAGCATTTATTGTCTAGATGGATCGTATCAAGAAAATAAAGGGCTTTCGGAGAGGGACCGACCGGACAACCGGTCTTCTTCTTACCTAACCTATCTTCTTTTCAATATTTTACGAGAATGTGAACTCCTATTAACATTTGCGTTTGGCGCTCCATTTAAGCTCCCTGTTTACCGGTCCGCGCTCCTCTTTTGAGCGCTCTTAACCAGCGGGGGCGAATTGGGGTTACTCTTCACCTGAGACCCCCCAACCTGGGAGGAGCAGGACCGCAGCCATGCCCCGCCAGTCTCTGATCGATTACCTTCGTGAATACCCGAGACATGGCCGTAGCGCCGCATTCGTGCAGCGCAGCGGCTACCGTATGTCGCGCTCGTCCTACCGCGAGATCGCTGGCCTCGCGGCGCAATGTGCCCGGGAATTTGAACGGCTTGGGATTGCGCCGGGGGATCGCATTCTGCTGTGGGGACGGAACTCCGCGGAATGGGTGGCCGCGTTTTTTGGATGCATCCTGCGCGGGGCGGTGGCTGTGCCGATGGATCAAGGAGCCACGGCGGACTTCGCGCGCCGCGTGGCGCAGCAGGTGGACGCTCGGTTATTTATCGTTGACCGGGGGAATGTACTGATTGGTGAACATAGGCCCATCGTCTTACTCGAGTCCCTCCGGAAGGTTGTGGCCCGGCACTCAACCGAACCCTACGCTTCTCCTCCACTGACGCGCAGCTCGATCGCGCAGATCATCTTTACTTCAGGGGCCACGGCAGAACCGAAAGGCGTGGTGATTTCGCACGGCAACATTCTCGCCAATCTCGAGCCGCTCGAATCGGGCATTAAGCCGTACCTGAAGTGGGAACGCTTCGTCCACCCGTTGCGGTTTCTCGATCTCGTTCCTGTGAGCCACGTTTTCGGGCAATTCATGGGAGTGTGGATTCCGCCGCTGCTCGGAGGCTGCGTCTACTTTCAGGATTCGCTCAACCCGTCGGAGATTATTTCGACGATCCGGAAGGAGCGCGTTTCAGTTTTAGTGGCCGTGCCGCGCGTGCTTGAAGCGCTGCAGGGCAAGATCGAGCGCGATCTTGAGGCAGACGGCGCGCTCGAAACCTTTCGCAAGGATTTTGACGCCGCGGAGAAGGAAAACGCCCTGCGCCGGATGTGGCGCTTCCGCGAAATTCATCGCCGGTTCGGCTGGAAATTCTGGGCCGTTATTTCCGGCGGCGCGACGCTGGACCTGGAAACAGAACGATTCTGGGGCCGCACGGGATTCGCCGCCATCCAGGGCTATGGGCTGACGGAAACGACTTCGCTCGTCAGCGTGAATCACCCGTTTCGCATCGGGCGCGGCTCGATCGGAAAAGTGCTGGAGGGCCGCGAGGTGAAATTGGATGAGAACGGCGAAATCCTGGTGCGCGGAGAAAATATCGCGGCGGGATATTGGGAGGACGGCGAGACTCTGTCGGTCGCGAAGAACGGCGCGGACGCAGGGTGGTTTCGCACGGGCGACCTGGGGGCGCTTGACGCCGAAGGGAATTTGTATTTCAAGGGGCGCAAAAAAAATGTGATCGTCACGGCCGCGGGCATGAACGTGTATCCCGAAGACCTCGAAGGGTTATTGCGGCGCGAGCCGGAAGTGAAGGATTGCGTGGTGGTGGGACTCGAACGCGGGGGGAACGCCGAGCCTTGCGGCGTTTTGCTGTTGCGCGACGAGAAGCGTGTGAAGCAGCCGCGGCACGCCGCGGGGATTGTCGCGCGCGTGAACGAATCCCTGGCGGAGTATCAGAGGATGCGCTCGTGGTTTCTGTGGCCCGAGGCGGATTTTCCGCGAACCTCCACCGGCAAACCCAAGCTCGCCGAGATTCGAGCGGCGGTCGAAGCACAGTGGGGCAACGCGGAGGGCGCCGCAAACTGGCCGGCCACGACCGGGGGAATCGGGGAGCTGATCGCGCGGATGCAGGGCAAAAGCGGTGATGTCGAGCCGAACGCAAATCTTGAGAGCGACCTGCACTTGACTTCGCTGGATCGCGTCGAGCTATTGAGCGCGCTCGAGGACCGATACCAGGTTGACGTCAATGAAACGCGCTTCGCTTCGGCCAGAACCGTCAGCGAACTCGAGGGCCTGGTGCGCGGGTCGTCGCCCGTCCGATCTGAATTTGTATTCCCACGCTGGGCGCAGCGCTGGCCGGTGACGTGGGTTCGCGCATTTTTTTATTACCTGCTGACCTGGCCCGCGACGCACTTGATGGCACACCCGCGCGTCTTCGGGCGCGAAAACCTGCGCGGCGTGAAGGGTCCTGTGGTCGTGATTTCCAATCACGTGATCTACCTGGACGTGGGGTTTGTGCTGGCGGCGTTGCCGGTGCGGATGCGGCATCGCCTTGCGGTAGCAATGGGCGGCGAGCGCCTTGCGGAAATGCGCCGGCCGCCGGACGAAATGTTTTTTCTGCGGCGCTGCCTCCAGCGCCTGAACTATTTTTTGGTTGTTTCGCTGTTCAACGTATTCCCATTGCCCAAGAAATCCGGCTTCCGCGAAAGTTTCCGCTTCGCCGGGGATTTGGCCGATCGCGGCTGGAACATTCTTGTATTTCCCGAAGGCGATCTGACGCCGGACGGAAAATTGCAGCCGTTCCACGCGGGGATCGGCTTGCTCACAAGCAATCTGAAACTTCCTGTCGTGCCAATGCGCGTCGACGGCGCGTATGAAATCCGAGAGGCGCACAGCATGTTCAACCGGCCCGGCCGCATTCGCGTGCACATTGGCAAGCCTGTGGAATTTCCGGCGGGATCGGACGCGCAGGAAATTGCGCAGGTGCTTGAGAAGTGCGTCGGGGATTTGGGGCGGGATCAGGAGGAAAAGGAAATTGCTAAGGCCCATGTGGCGGGGGAGTAGGTAGGACGGGCTTCCAGCCTGTCTGGTTTTGAATTTTGTCCGGTCGCAATTCAAAACCCGACAGGCTGGAAGCCCGTCCTACTGGGACGCCTCTGCATTGGCGCGGATCTGCTGCCAGCGCTTGGGGCGCTTTTTGGTGTCGAGAATTTTCTTGCGCAGGCGGATGGATTTGGGCGTGACTTCGACGAGCTCGTCGTCAGCGATGAACTCGATGGCTTGCTCGAGGCTCAACTGGCGGTGCGGGATCAGGCGGATGGCCTCGTCGGCGCTAGATGCACGCATGTTCGTTTGTTTTTTCTCTTTCGTGACGTTGACGTCCATGTCGGCGTCGCGCGAGTTTTCGCCGACCACCATGCCTTCGTAGACTTCCTCGCCCGGGCCGACGAACAGTTCGCCGCGCTCCTGCAAATTCCACAACGCGAAGGCGGTAGTGTGGCCCGCGCGGTCGGCCGCGAGCGCACCAGTCGGGCGCGAGGCCATTTCGCCGCCGTATTCGGTCCAGCCTTCAAACAAGGTGTGCAGCTGCGCGGTGCCGCGCGTGTCCGTAAGCAGCTGGCCGCGCAGTCCGATCAGCCCGCGCGAGGGGATCGTGAACTCCATGCGCACCCAGCCTGAGCCGTGATTCACCATTTTGCCGAGCTCGCCGCGGCGCCTGCCGAGCGATTCCATCACCACGCCGACGAACGCTTCCGGGCAATCGACCACCAGACGTTCGAGCGGCTCAAGTTTCTTGCCGTTTTCCTCGCGCACCACGATCTCCGGCTTGCCAACCATCAGTTCGTAACCTTCGCGGCGCATCGTTTCGATCAGGATGGCGAGCTGCAATTCGCCGCGCGCAAAAACGCGGAACACGTCGGTGGTTTCCGAATCGGTGATGCGCAACGAAACGTTGGTGAGCAATTCCTTCTGCAGGCGCTCGCGCAAATCGCGCGAGGTGACCCACTGGCCTTCGCGCCCGGCGAGCGGCCCGGTATTCACGGTGAAATTCATCGCAAGCGTCGGCTCATCCACGACTAGGGGTTCGAGCGGGGCGGGATTTTCGAGTTCCGTCAGACTCTCTCCGATTTGAATTCCCTCGACGCCGGCGACGGCGACGAGATCGCCGCAGGGAACTTCTTCCGTCTCGATGCGCTCGAGGCCGAAAAACGTGTAGAGCTTGGTGAGCCGCGTGGGGACGAGTTCACCTGAGCGCTTGGAGATACCCACGTCGGCGCCGCGGCGCAGAGTCCCGTTGAAGACGCGCCCGATGGCGATGCGGCCGAGAAAATCGCTGTAGTCCAGATTCATGACCTGCGCCTGCAGAACGCCGTTCGGATCGCCCTTCGGCTCGGGAATCGCCGAAACGATCGTTTCAAAAAGCGGCTGGAGATTTGTCGAGCCATCATCCAGCTTCCGGTGCGCGACTCCTGTCTTCGCGTTGGTGTAAAGCACCGGAAAATCCAGCTGGTCTTCGGTAGCTTCGAGGTCGATGAAGAGATCGTAGATTTCGTCGAGTACAACCGCGGTGCGCGCATCGCTGCGGTCAATTTTGTTGAGGACAATAATGGGGAGCAGCTTTGCCTGAAGCGCCTTTTGCAGGACGTAGCGCGTCTGAGGCAGAGGGCCTTCGCTCGCGTCCACCAGGAGAAGGACGCCGTCCACCATTTTCAGCGCTCGCTCGACTTCCCCGCCGAAATCGCTGTGGCCGGGAGTGTCCACGATGTTGATTTTCGTGTCGTGATAGAACAGCGCCGTGTTTTTTGCCAGAATGGTGATGCCGCGCTCGCGCTCCAGATCGTTCGAGTCCATCACGCGCTTCATCACCACCTGATTGTCGCGGAATACGCCGCTCTGATGGAGCATGGCGTCCACCAGAGTGGTTTTCCCGTGGTCCACGTGTGCGATGATGGCGATATTGCGAATCTGCGGCATAAAAACCTAGCTTTCTCTTCGATTGTCGTTTCGGCAGCGCAGCCGGATAAACAAAAAGGGCTGCAAGTGCGAACTTGCAGCCCCCACGTTCGTTTCCGAGAGGAATTACAAGTGCATCCGAAGCATCAAGAATATCACAGCATTCGCCTTCTTAGTTCGGAAACCTTGCGTCCGAATGCCTTAATCATTCGGTCACTTTCCTTGATAGGGTAGGACTTCAGGAGAAGCGTGCCCTCTCCGTCCCGAAGATCGCGGGACGGAGAGGCTTCTACAAAACCAGGACGCATTGGAGCGGCTGGTCTTGTAGAGGCCGCCCGCTTTTTGGGCGGGCAGATTTATGCTGCTAAATAGCATGTTCAGCAATTCTCAGGTTAGAATACTTCGGAATATGTGGAAACGGCATATTGGCAAGTCGATGAAGGTGGCGGCCTTGCTCGCCCTGGCAGTCGCGCTTGCCTGGGCGGCGGCAGCGCAGACGGACTGGCTCGCGCCCGACGTTTCCGTCATCAGCAAGTTCCACGACGAAGGCTCAGAGCGTTCGCACGTCATGGAGGTGATGAGCTATCTCACGGACGTGTACGGGCCGCGGCTGACCAATTCGCCGAATATCCGGGAGGCCGGCGCATATGTCGTCAAAACGCTCAGCGCCTGGGGACTCGCGAATGTCCACGAAGAATCGTGGGGGCCGTTCGGGCGGGGCTGGTCCAACGAACTGTTTGAAGCGAACGAAATTGCTCCGCGGCACTTTCCGCTGATCGCGTATCCCAAAGCGTGGACGCCGGGAACGAACGGCCCCATCATCGCCGATGCAGTCTACGCGAAAATTGAAAGAGAAGATGATTTCGCTTTTTATCGCGGGAGGCTCAGAGGCATGTTTGTGCTGACCGCGCCGATGCGCGTGGTCGAAGCGCAGTTCGAGGCGCCCGCGCACCGCCTTACCGACCAGGAGCTGGCCGACCTCGCGCAGCCGCGGCCGCCCCAGCCTCCTCCCGACAAAGCAGCGCTCGATCGCCTGCGCAGGCAACTGGAATTCAATAACAAGCTCTTGAAATTTCTGACCGACGAAGGCGCCGCGGCGTGGCTCGAACCCGCGCCGCACGACGGCGGCACGATGACCGTGATGGGCGGAGGCTCGCGAGATCCCAAGGACGCGCCGGTGCTGCCGCGCCTGGCCGTGGATGTCGAGCACTACGGCCGCATCTTGCGTACGCTCGACAAAAATATTCCGGTGACGTTGCAGATCAATATCGCCAACAAGTTTTACGATGAAAATCTGGACTCGTTCAACATCGTCGCGGAAATCCCGGGGACGGACAAACCCGATGAGGTGGTGATACTCGGCGCGCATTTCGATTCCTGGGCGAGCGGCACGGGCGCCACCGACAACGCCGCGGGCTCCGCCGTGATGATGGAGGCGATGCGCATTCTGAAAACGTGCAACGCGAAAATGCGCCGGACCGTGCGTCTGGCGCTGTGGACCGGCGAGGAAGAAGGATTGCTCGGGTCGCGCGCCTACGTCAATGAACATTTCGCCGATCGAAAATCGGGAGACCTCAAGCCCGACCATGCGAAGCTTTCGGCTTACTTCAACATGGACAACGGCACGGGAAAAATTCGCGGGATTTATTTGCAGGGCAACGAAGCCGTGCGGCCCATATTTGAAAAGTGGATGGAGCCGTTCAAGCCTGAAGGGATGGTAATGCTTTCAGCCCGCGGGACGGGCGGCACCGATCACGTTTCCTTCGATGAGGTTGGCTTGCCCGGCTTCCAGTTCATTCAGGACCCGATCGAATACGAGACGCGCACGCACCACACGAACATGGATGTGTACGAACGAATCCAGGCGGCGGATCTGAAGCAAATGGCCGTGATCGTCGCTTCGTTTGCGTACATGACCGCGAACGCCGAGCAACTTCTTCCGCGAAAACCTTTGACGAAGCGTTAGGATTTTTGTAGCACAAACTTCAGTCTGTGGATATCCCCCGCGATTTTGGCTGGAACTTCGGTCTTGGCGCATCCGTTTGCCCTGCAGCACGCAGCATGGAGTCCTGAGCGGAACCCCACAGACTGAAGTGTGCTACTGAGAGCTCTTGGTGTTCTTGCTTAAGCGGCGGTAATACTCGGCGACAGATTCCTCGTAGCCCTGCGGCACGGTTTTCGTGTCGCCGCTGCGCACCTGGCCGGCATCCTTGTCATCGAGCTGGCGGCGCAACTGCAGTTCCAGCTTGTCCACATCGGCGAGCACTTGAGAATGGAGCTGTTCGACGAGCGCGGGGTTTCCGGGGAAGCGGCTCGGATCGAGGCGTTCCATTTCCTGGATGAGTTCCTGAACTTGCTTGGCCATCTCCGGGTCTTCGCGCACGGCCTGGCGTAGCTGGTTCAAATCTCGCAGGCTGTCATCGTATGCGCGCTGTGGGGGAACTGGAGAATTGTCCGGCTGAACTGGCGGCCCCCCGCGCGGCGTATTGTTTCCAGTGTCCAGATTGCCATATACCGTGCCATAGCCTCCGCCGCCGGCGTTCGTATTGCCGTAGGGTCCGCCGCTGTCGCCGCCGCCCAGTCTCGAGCCCGGGCCGCCATTAGGACTCCAGGCGCCCTGATTGCCTCCCTGGCCATACTGCTGACTGCCGTTCTGACCTTGCCCGCCCTGCTGGCCATGTCCCTGCCCCTTGCCTTGCCCTTGCTGGCGCCCCTGGCCGTCGCGCGATAGCCCGCCAAGCTGGTTGCGCAGCCGCTCGACACGGTTCAGCGCGGTTTCAATCCCTTGCTGCGAATCGTTCCCTTGTTGCGGGGCGGCGCCCATGGCCTCCTGCGCGCCACGCACTTCTTTTTCCAGGCGCTGCATCCCGGCGGCGATTTCCGGCTCCATGCCATTCGCATTCGGATCGATGCCGCGGCGCATCCAGTCCGCGCCGCGCTGAACGCGCGCGCGCAGATCGGATTGCTGCATGTCGCCGAGGGCTTCCCGCAACTTGGTGGAGGCGGCGTTCTGATTGTTGGTGGCCAGTTCGCGTGCGGTGTCCTGCAGATTTTTTTCCAGGCCGCCAAGTTCATTGGCCAATTTCTCGCGGTCGTCGGCGAGCTTCCTGCGTTCCTGCGTGCCGGCCTGCGATCCCATGCCCTGTCCGAAGGCTTGCTGAATCTTGCCGGCCTGGTCGCGCTCCTCCTGAGTGAGGCGGCTGGCTTCATCGGCGAGTGAATCGACTTTGTTCGCGGATTGCTGCTGGCGCATGCTTCCCAGCAAGTCGGTGGCTTCCTTCAAACGGTCAGCGGCGCGGCGCGCTTCGGCTTCGCTTTGTTGAGGAGAGGTGGCGCGGCGCATGTCGTCGGTCGCCTGGCGCAGCCGGTCAAGCGCCTGCTGGACGCGCGGGTCGCCTGATTTTCCTCCCGCGCCCGACTGTCCGGACGAACCCGATTGTCCCGAAGAACCCGAGGAGGAACTGCCCTGCGCGCCGCCCTGTTGCGAACTCGATTGCGAACCTGATCCGCTCTGGCCATTGTTGCGTGCCATCTGCTCCATCTGGCGTTGCAGCTCTTCGGCCTGGCGGCGCAGCATTTCCTGCTGCCAACGCTGCTCGGAGCTTTGCTGATTGTTGCGCTGCTGCTGGGCCAGCTCTTCCTGGCGCCGCGCGAGCTGATCGAGTTTTTGCAGCGCTTCGTCAATTTCCTTCTGCTGCTGGCTGGCCGAGCCGCCCGCGGTCTGCGCCGTCTCGTACTGATTCTTTTCGGTGTCGAGCTCCAGATCGAAGAGGCTCGCGAGATCGCGCCCCGCGCCGCCACCGGCCCCGCCTCCTCCGCCCGAACTGCCGAACGCCACTTGAATCTGGCGGAACGTGGCCTCGGCTCGCAGCAGGTTCTGGAGCGCTTTCTGCTCACTGGGCAGTGCGTCCTTCCACTTCTGCTGTTGCAATTGCTCTGCCGCGGGACCCATGGCCGCGGCCGCCGCGTTCATATCTTTCACGAAGCTGTTAAATTCCTCGTTTTCCTGGGACAATTCGCGGCTCTGCATGCGTCCCGCAAGGGATTTCGCCTGCTCGCCCAGCTTGGCCTGCACGCCGGAAAGGAATTTGGCGGCGTCGGCCGCTTCCTGCTGCGTTGCTTTTTTGTCACCCTGATGCTTCCAGGTTTCGGCGATGATTTCTTTTTCGCGCTGGGAGATGTCGGTCTGATCGCCCATGCCGCCGCCACCGCCACCACCTCCGCCGCCCGCGGCCTGCGATTGCGAGAACTCGCGCTCGAATGGATCGGCCTGAATGAAGGAAATGTCGGTGCGCGATTCGGTGTGCGCGTCCTTTGCTATCGCATAGAGGCTGACGACATCGCCCGGCACGGCTTTGAAATCTTCGAGAGAAAGAACGGTGGAACCGTCGGCCTGCTTCACGCCTTTCTGCTTGAGCAAGTCAACCGTTTGTTCGGGCCCGCCATTCACCGAATAGTGCAGCGTCATTTCGGAGACGCCGAATTCGTCGTCTGCCTTCACCGCGACGTTCACTTCCTCAATGGGGCTGGCGCGGTAATCGTGGCCGGGACGCGCGATGATCACGTTCGGCGGCTCCGCTTTGCGTGCCTCGATGAAGAAATCGTTGGAGAGGCGCACGGGCTGCCCCTGGTCGAGAGCGGCGACGTGGTACACGCCGTCCTTCTCCATGTGCACCGTGCCCTTGTACACATTTCCTTCGCCGCCCGAGAGGCGAATCTGCTGCTCGTCATCGAGCACCAGGAGGCCGTCGCGCATGGGCTTGTCGGTTTCCACTTCGAGATCGGCGTCCGTGCCTTCGACGGCGCGGAGATCGCCGCCGCGCTCCTCAGTCACATTTTGCAGGTGCGTCCACGAAGGATAGCGGTACGTCACTCGCACGTTTTTCACGTTCGGCAAATCGAGCACGCGGATGTTGAAGTGTTTCGAGTCCAGCGGCCCCGCTTCGACGTAATACTCTACGCTTTCCGGCAACCCGCCGAAAATAAATTGAAAGCCCGAACCTCCGGCCTGCGGTTTCATGGGCACCTGATCCCACTTGGAGGCGCTCTGATAGCGCGCGTACAAACGCACGCTCTGGGTCTGCAGGCCAATGAGCTGCGCCGTCACCATCAGATCGGAATTACGCCGGACGGAAATATCGCCGGGGACCACTTGAATGTCATAAAAGGGAGCCGACCCGCCGTGCGGCGTGGCCGCCCAGAGCAAGGCAGCTCCTTCGCCCAGATATCCCGGCCCGGCCAGGATCAGCCACACGAGCACGCACAATGAAACAGCGCCGACGCCGAGAAACGTCGCCAACTTTTTATCGGGAACCAGGGATTTGGGTTCCGCGGCGCGAGCCACGTTGAGGGTGTCGAGGGCCAGCAAGTCGAGAAATGGCTCGCGCTTCTCGACGTCGCGCTCCGCAAACGTCACGAGGCGCTGCTTGAATTCGGGGTACATATTTTCGGCCTGGCGGGCGGCGCGGCGCCGGTTGAGCGCGACGAGAGGTAGGGCGATTCCGAATGTTACGGCGAGAACCAGGGCAAACAGCAGCGCCACGCGCGCGCTGGTGATGCTCCACCGGGAGAACGCCAAGGCGTTGGTAATCAGAACGAGGACTACCGTTGCGGACAGGGCAACCGAGGTGAGGATCGCGGCCCCGCGAAACATCGCGCCCAGGCGCAGCCGTCTCTCCAATTGGTGAATATAGGAGTTGAGCTGGTCCCGAAAGCTCATAAGTCCTCCTGCTGCTGGGCCCCTAAGTATCGGTCCGCAAGCAGGGATTCGGCGATGGCCGCGGCGAATACTAGAAGCATAATATACCACCATAAACGGTAGGGCTGGGTCTGTTCCTGAGCGGAACCTCCGGCCCCTGCTTGCGCGGCTCCCGTTCCCGAATTCCCCCGCCAGAGGGACAAAGTATCGTCCGGGATAACTTCGAGATTGGATTCCCGGCGGTCAGGATTGACGCCGATCACGTCGTGGCGGCCGTTTGCGAGCTGCAGTTCGTAGAATCCGGCGCTCGCCAATTGGAACGTCTGCGCGGACGTCGACTCCTTGAGCGAGAGGGGCCGGCGGCCCTGGGGATCGATCACCTGGACGCCGACGGATTGTTCCTTCGAGCTGCGCAGCTCGAGATAAGAATCCACCACGCGGGCGCCGCTGCGCCGTTCGGTGCCGGACAAATACAGCGCGGTTTGCTCGACAAAGGGCACGAAGACCGGGTGAAGAGGGAAATCGTTGGTGAGATTGTCGAGGCCGGAGGCAAACAGCAATACGCTGCCTTCGCCGATTTTCTTTTCCAGCAGCAATGGCGTTCCGTCCGTCAAGTGGGCGATCACGCGGGCGCCCACCGGATCCACGCGGACTGCAAAATAAAATTTCACGCCGGACCAGTGGTCGGCCTTTTCCACGGACGGGTGCGAGGGATCGGCGTCGGCCACGTTCAGATAGCGATCGCTCGTACGCGAATAATCGTGCGAGTCCAGAACATTTCCTCCGAAGACGGGAACGCGCGTCGAGTGCGCCGCCGAGGCTCCTTCCGCGATCCACACGCTGCCGCCGCCCTGCACGTATCGCAGGAGCGCGCTTTCAAACGGCGCCGGGATGGAAATCAAATCGGAAAGAACGACGAACGCGTACTTTGAGAGTTGTTGATTCGCCGCCTCGCCGGCGCTGACCACGTCGAGCGCGAAGGCGGACTCCGCGGCCGAGCCGAGAGCCGAGCGGAAATACAGCGGCGAACGCGAATCGCCGGCGTCGGAAACAAAGAGCGCGCGGCGCGGGTCGGATCGCTCGACGGCGAAAAGGCTCACGTCATCCGCGGGAAAAGTGTCTGCCGAATCAATCCGCACTTCGCAGCGTGTAAAACCATAGGGCACGTCGAGCGATTGGAAATCGACGGTAGTGCGGCCATTCGCGGGCACATTCACAGGTTTCGTTGCGGCGGTCTTGCCGTTCACGACGAGCGAAACCGTGCGTGTGGCGGCCGGAGTCCCAAATCCCGCGATGACGGCCTGCACGTGCGTTTTCTTCGGGTCCCACACTTGTCCCGGCGCGTTGACGCTTTCCACCGTCCAGTTCGGCACGACTTCCTTGGCCACTGGATGGAGTATGAGCGAGACGTTGGCAGGCAGCGCCAGTTCCGAAAAACTTCCGGGCATCGCGGATTTCTGCATATCGCTGAAAAAGTGCAGCTCGATGGGCGTTTGCACGGATTCCGCGAGCGAACGCACCGAGCGCGCAAGTTCGCCATAGCTGGCGCGCGAATCGCCCGGCTGAACATTGTCGACGGCGGCGCGCAACGCGCCCGCATCCAGAGACGGCTGAGTCAACACTTGAATCTGCGAACCGAGCGCCATCACTTGCGCCTTGTCCGATGGCCTTCGCGAAGAAAGCACGGAGAGCGCCTCGCGCCGCGCATCGGCCAGCCGCGTTCCGGCGCGCATGCTGAAGGAATTGTCGATAACAAGCAGCTGAAGTTTTTCGCTGTTTATGTTCGCGGCCGTGCGGTTGATGAACGGATTCGCGAACGCCAGTGCCAGCAGCAGGAACAGCAGCGTGCGTAGCGACAATAAAAGTAAATAGCGCAGTCGCCGGTGCTTGATCGAACTCTGCGTGCGCCGCTCGAAGAACATCAAAGAGCTGAACGGACGCGGCACGGTCGTGTGTCGCCGCAACAGGTGGACGTAAAACGGCAAAGCCACCGCTGCGATGCCCGCCAGAAACCACGGAGCGAGGAGGCCCATTTAATTCCTCTCCTTGCGAATCGAGAGATACTCGCGGAGGGCGTCGTCGAGCGGCTGGTCGGTCACGAGCAAGTGGTAATCCATCCCCGCGCCGCGCGTTTTGTCCCGCAATTCTTCGACGTGCGCGTCAAATTTCTTGCGGTATTCGTCGCGCACGTATTCCGGCGTGATCTCGATGCGGTCCTGCGTTTCCAGATCGATCAGCGTCGAGGGCTCGCCGATTTCCGGCCGGATTTCCTTGGGGTCGAGAACGTGAAACAGAACGACCTCGTTTCCGTGGAAGCGCAACGGCTCGATAGTCCGCACAATATTTTCCGGCGAATCGTAAAAATCGGAGATGAAGACGACGATTCCGCGGCGGCGCAGGAACTGCTGAAAATGGTGCAGCGGCTTGGCGAAATCGGTGCGGGCGTGAGGCTCGGCCTGTTCGAGGCCGCTCAACAGGCGGTGCAGTTGGCCCTGCCGCGTGGACGGCCTGATGTAAGTGCGAATTTCATCGTCAAAGACGATCAGGCCAGCCGCGTCGCGCTGGTTCTGAATCGCGAGATAGAAGAGCGACGCCGCCGTGAAGCGCGCGTAGTCCATCTTGTTCACGGAATGCGAGGAAAACTTCATCGAGTTGCTGGCGTCGAGAAGCACGGTGAGGATGCTGTTGGTTTCGCCGCGGTAGCGCTTGAGGTAGGCGCGCTCGGTGCGCGCGAAAACGTTCCAGTCCACGTGGCGCAAGTCGTCGCCCGGCGAATACGCGCGATACTCGGCGAATTCCTGGCTGAAGCCGAAATCCGGCGAGCGGTGCAGGCCGTTGACGAACCCATCGACCACAGTCTTCGCCACCAAATCCAAACCGGAAATTCCGGCGAGCACTGCGGGATCGAGGAAGCGTTGCAACATCTAGGAGCAGTCTCCTGACTAGGTCTCGTCGGTTGCGCCTTTAAGTAGCACAGGCACTCTTGCCTGTGCGGTTTCCACTGCTCCTGAACATCCGTCCATCTTCATCGATCGCGAAACCCGCACAGGCAAGAGTGCCTGCGCTACTCAAGCCTTCGACGGCGGCGGCATGTGTTGCAGCAACTGCCGCAAAATTTCGTCCGAATCGATGCGGTCCGATTCGGCGTGGAAATTCAGTAGGATGCGGTGGCGCAGCACCGGGATTGCCAGCGCGAGAATGTCTTCGTACGCGACGTGGTAGCGGCGATGCGCCAGGGCCCGCGCCTTGGAGGCCAGAACGATGAACTGCGCGGCGCGCACGCTGCCTCCGTAGTTGACGTACTTCTTCACGAAGTCCGGCGCGGCGCCGCTGTTGTGCCGCGTCGCGCGTACCAGATTGACGACGTACTGCGCGAGAGATTCTCCAATCGGGACCATGCGCACCAGTTGCTGGAAATCGAGAATCTCTTCGGCAGAAGTGACGGCTTCGACTTGCGCCACGCGCGTCGTGGTCGTCAAATCCACCACCTTTACTTCATCGGCCGCGCTCAAATAATCGAGAATGGTGTTGAAGAGGAAGCGGTCCAGTTGCGCTTCCGGCAGCGGGTAGGTGCCTTCGAGCTCGATCGGATTTTGCGTGGCCAGCACGAAGAACGGCGCGGGCAGTTTGTAGTGATTGCCGCGCACGGTGACGGAAAGTTCCTGCATGGCTTCGAGCATCGCCGATTGCGTTTTCGGCGGCGTGCGGTTGATCTCGTCGGCCAGCACGACGTTGGCAAAGATCGGCCCGGGCACGAAGGTCCACCGGCGGTGCCCTGTCGTGGGATCTTCCTCGATGATGTCCGTGCCGGTGATGTCCGAGGGCATCAGATCAGGCGTGAACTGGATGCGCTTGAAGGCCAGGCCCAGCGTCTGCGCGATGGTGCGGACCATCAGCGTCTTCGCCGTGCCCGGCAAGCCGGTGATCAGGCAATGGCCGCCGACGAAGAGCGAGATGAGGATCTGGTCCAGCACTTCCTCTTGCCCGACGATGACCTGGCGGACCTGGCCGAGAATGTTGTCGCGCACGGTCTGAAAACGTTCAATGCG
>Ga0210409_10003893_pt1 | contig 16386 bp, 14 predicted proteins | sample IncBWH17MmetaG_FD_161649 | JGI IMG/M metagenome (GOLD analysis project Ga0210409, IMG submission 161649) | Forest soil microbial communities from Barre Woods Harvard Forest LTER site, Petersham, Massachusetts, United States - Inc-BW-H-17-M | ecosystem: Environmental > Terrestrial > Soil >...
CACCGTCGGGCAGCCCATCGAGCATGTGGGCGTGCGCATCGCGGAGGACGGTGAAATTCTCGTGCAAGGGCCTTGCGTGATGAAGGGTTATTATCAGAAACCTGAAGATACCCGCGCCGTGATTTCGCCGGAGGGCTGGCTGGCGACCGGCGACATCGGACGCCTGGATGAAGACGGCTATCTTTATGTGACCGACCGCAAGAAGGATTTGTTCAAAACCGCGGCGGGAAAATTTGTCGCGCCGCAGCCCATTGAAAATATGCTGAAGATGAGGCCGCTGATCCTGAATGCCGTGCTGGTGGGGGACGCGCATAAATTCATTGCCGCCCTGATTGTTCCGAATGTTGCGAACGTTGAGGCCGCCGCCCGCGCGCAGATGCGGACGCTTGCGCCGCACGAAAAACTCTCCGCCGATCCCTGGGTCTATGAATTGATCGGCAGGGAAGTGGCGCAAGTGAACTCGAAACTTGCCCAGTATGAGACGATCAAAAAATTTGCGCTGCTCGACCATGATTTCACATTTGATGGCGGGCAGCTTACCTACACGCTGAAGCTCAAGCGCCGCGTGATTGCCGAGCGCTACGCGAAGATCATCGAAGGACTGTATGCCGAGGCGACTGTGGAACGTGGCGGGGTCAAGTAGCACAGCCACTCCTGGCTGTGCGGTTTTGGAAAGCGCGCGTGAAGACTACCGATCTGGCATCGATCGCAAAACCCGCACAGGCAAGAGTGCCTGTGCTACTTTCGCGCAGAGAGTTACAATAAGCCGAGGAGATGGAAGATGACCGATGAACTGGTGATTGCGGGGCGCGCGTTTCGTTCGCGCCTGATTGTCGGCACGGGGAAATACCGCAGCCTGCAGGAAATGACTCGCGCGCACGTGGCTTCCGGCGCGGACATGGTAACGGTCGCGGTGCGGCGCGTGAATCTTACCGACCGCACGAAGGAGTCGCTGCTCGATTACATCGACCGCGAAAAGATTTTCATTCTGCCGAACACCGCCGGATGTTATTCGGCGGACGAGGCCGTTCGCACTGCGCGGCTCGGCCGCGAAGTAGGTTTGTCGAACTGGGTGAAGCTCGAAGTGATCGGCGACCAGCAGACTTTATTCCCCGACACGGAAGAACTCGTTCGCGCGACGCAGATCCTGGTGAAAGAAGGCTTCGTGGTCCTCCCGTACACGAATGACGACCTGGTCGTGGCACGCAAGCTTATCGACGCGGGTGCTGCAGCCGTAATGCCGCTCGGTGCGCCGATTGGCTCCGGCATGGGGATTCAGAACCATGCGAATCTGCGCATCCTGCGCGAGCGCATCACCGAAGTGCCGATGATTGTGGATGCGGGCGTCGGCACGGCGTCGGATGCCGCCGTCGCGATGGAGTTGGGCGCGGATGGCGTCCTGATGAACACGGCGATCGCCGAAGCCCAGGACGCGGTCGTGATGGCTGAAGCGATGCGCGAAGCGGTATCCGCGGGTCGCAAGGCGTTTCTCGCGGGACGCATGCCGAAGAAACTCTACGCTTCAGCGTCGAGTCCGCTCTCTGGAGTAGTCCGGTAGCGCCGGCGATTTGTGCGAAACTTCAAGCCCATGCAATCCGCCGCCGGGACGGCGGCGCCACGAAATTCCCGATTATTATAATGTCCGAAACGCCAGATGCCAGATCGTGTCTACCAGGGCGTGCACGATCGCGGACGTGAAAATGCTGTTCGTCTTGCGCCACGTGCGCCCATAAAAAATTCCCGCAACCGTCGCGAGGAACGCGTAGCGCCAGTTTGGAAAGACGCCGTTATTGGTGATGTGCGCGAGACCGAAAATGACAGAGGCGGCGAACCAGCCGCCGGTTTCGCTTGAAAGTGTTCGAGAGAGAGAATTTTGCAGCAGGCCGCGAAACAATAATTCTTCAGGCCACGCCGTCAGCAGAAAGATGGAAATCGCATCCGTAGGCAGGGATTTCCAGTGCGCCTGTGCGGGATCGAAACGGATGAAGTGCAACGCGGTTCCCAGCGGGATCACTATGACGGCGAGCAATCCGAAGTGGAGCAGGACAGCGAGCACTGCCTCGCGTCCCCAGACGATGTTGTAGCCGACGCCGTCGAATTGACGGACGAAGAGGAACGTGGCCAGCGCCACGCTAATCGCGAGGAGCATCGTGGCCATGTAGCCGACGGTCGGGCCGCCGTAAGGCCAGAGTGCATTTAGGAATCGCATCTTCAACGGAAGAAAAATCGCCAGCATCGCGAGATAGTCTTGCCACTCGCCGGGTTTCGCCGCCCCTGCGGAAATCGTGAGGAGGACGGGCGCCAATGTGTAAGCGGCTGCAAACGCGGCACGCCACCAGGTGAAATTGTTCGTTCCCGCGAGATAAATCAGGTATACAAAGATTGGCACGGTGGCAATCAACACGCCGCGGTGTGAGCCGACGCGGCGGGCCAATCGTTCGCCCAGATTTCCGGCGGCCAAAGACAACTGAATCGCAAGAAAAAAGGCGAGCACGCAAAAAGTAACAGCGTAGGCGCGCCCGCTGTATCCATGCCAGGCGCCGTACAAAGCCGCACCGGCGACGGCCGCGGCCCACAAGCCGAGCGCGGTCCAAATGGAAAGCTGGCGTTCGCCGGGCATGGCACGATAGTGTATCGCACTCGTTCAAAACGCCGATGGCAGAGAAGACCACCAAGCGAATCGCATACATCGACTGGCTGAGAGGATTTGCGTGCCTGGTGATGTTCCAGACGCACTGCTACGATTCCTGGCTCGGCGGCGCCGCTCGTGACACCAGTTTTTTTAAGCTGTCCCAGCTTGGCGGAACGCTTCCCGCGCCGTTGTTTCTTTTTCTTGCCGGCACCTCTTTCGCGCTGGTCACCGACAAGCTTCGCCAGAAGGGCGTATCGGCCGACGAAATCGCGCGCACGACCATTCTACGTGGCGGAGAAATATTTCTCCTCGGACTTCTCTTTCGGCTGCAGGAATTTATTCTTGGGCAACCCCGCGCGCCGTGGACGGACCTGCTGCGCGTGGACGTGCTGAATGTGATCGGCGTATCGCTCATGATGATGGGCGTCGCCTGCCGGATCGCTGCAATTGGAGGCGCCGGCAACCCACAGCAATTGCGGCGAACGACAACGATCACAGCGGCGGTTTGCGCCACCGCGATTGCCATCCTTACTCCGCCGCTGTGGACCACCTGGCGTCCGCACTCGCTCGCGTGGTGGCTTCAGTCCTACATCAACGGGGTGCACACATTTGACAAGCCGCAACCCTGGCTGTTTCCCATTTTTCCGTGGGCCGCATTCGCGTTTGTAGGATTGGCGGCAGGCTCAGTCTTGTTATCCGATTGGGCCCGAAAAAACGAAGCGCTTGCGATGTTTTCCGCCGGAGTGAGCGGAGTCGCGCTCATCGCGCTGGGTCTGTGGCTGGACGCGCGTCCCTTTCATCTCTATGGCGCATACGATTTCTGGCACACCAGTCCAAATTTCTTTCTGGTTCGCGCGGGCGTCGTAATGATCATTCTTTTTCTGGGCTATGCGTGGTGCCGCTGGGGAGCTGGGGAGTGGAGTTTTAGTCCGCTAATCGAAATGGGAAAGTGCTCGCTGCTGGTTTACTGGGTCCACATCGAGTTCGTCTATGGCGGGCTTTCCATTTTGCCCAAGCGCGCCGTGGGCATTCGGACCGCAACACTCGGATTGATTGTGATTTTTGCGGCAATGACATTGCTTGCCACTATTCGCAACCGGTTTCCCAAGTGGAGGCCCCAGTTTCTGGCGTTATTTCGGGGCGCGGCTCGAACCTAAAGCCCAAGTAGCACAGCCACTCTTGGCTGTGCGGTTTTCGCGTTCTATCGCAGCCCCAATATGCTGAGGTCGAGAAAACCGCACAGCCAAGAGTGGCTGTGCTACCAAAACCTCCCGTGATTCGACTTTTTCCGTAGCCTGTTCAGTCTGTGGGTTTTTCGTTTATGATTTCCTGGAGTGAAGGCCAAAATCCACAGGATGAAGCCTGAGCTACTTGGCGGCCGGCTTAGCCGTGTCGGGGAGCTTGAATATCATCTCGCCGGGGCGCGCGAGGCCCATTTCTTCGCGGGCGATGCGCTCGATCGACTTGGGATCGCTCTTCAGCGAGTTGACTTGCTCCGCCAATGACTTATTCTCGTCGTTCATTTTGCCGATTTGCTCGCGAATCTGTTCAATTTCCTTTTGAGTGCGGCGCATGGCGATGAACCCGTGCGGACCAAAAACATCATGCACCAGCAAGGCAAACAACGCGAGACCCAAGATCTGCCGCGTATTTTTCCGCAAATAGGCCATGGCATCGGAGGGAGAAATCTTGCGAATTTGTTTCACCGTCATCATGCGTTTGCTTCCTGCGCCGAGTCCATCACCCAGGCTTGCGTTTCGCTCGCAATTTTCAACGACTCTTTAAGCGTTGCGGCCTCGGTGTAAACCCGCATCAGCGGCTCAGTCCCGGATAGTCGCAGCAGTACCCACGATCCGTCGTCGAATTCCATTTTCAGTCCATCCGTGCGGTCGAGGCTCTTGACGGGCCTTCCCAGAAACGTCGAGAAGTTCTTCTTCAAGCGGTCCACCGTTCTCAATATCACGTCCTCCGGCAAGTGAAGATTCGCGCGTTGCGGCCAGAATTCGCGGCCCACTTTCTTAAAGAGCCCGCGCAACTGCGCCGCGAGCGAGCCGCCCCGGACCGCGATCATTTCCGCGACCAGCAGGCAGGCGAGGATGCCGTCCTTTTCGGGCACGTGGCCGCGGATCGTCACGCCTGCGCTTTCCTCTCCGCCCATCGCGATCTTGTCTCGCTGGATCAGCTCGGCGATATATTTGAACCCGACAGGAGTCTGAAACACAGTCGTGCCATGATGGCGGGCAACCGCGTCCAGCAAATGCGAAGTGGCCACGCTGCGCGCCGCCGGCATTTTCCATCCGCGCGTTTCGACGAGGTAATCGTAGAGCAGGCCGAGGATGTGATTCGGTTGCATCCACGTCCCGTCGGAATCGAGAATGCCGAAGCGGTCCGCGTCGCCGTCAGTCGCGAGTCCCACCGCCGCTTTTTTCGCGAGCACAGCATCGCGCAAAGGCTGCAGGTTCTCCTCGGAGACGTCCGGCCCGGAGCCGTCGAAGAGCACGTCTCGATCCGTGCGCAGAGCCTGCACATCGATGTTGTTCGCCGAGAATGCCCTGTCCAGGTATCCTGCGCCGCATCCGTGCAGCGCATCGATCACTACGCTCAATTTCGCATCGCCCAGCGCTTTGAAATTCACGAGATGCGTAAGACGTTCGAGATAGAAACCTCGCGGATCGATTTTCTCAAAGGCCTCATCGTTTGGTTTGGCCGCGGCGCGTTCACCAAGTTTGGCGACGCGCGTCTCGATATCGCGCGTGACTTCAGGGAGCGCCGGCCCGCCGTCAGGGCCGGTGAATTTCAGGCCTTGATACTCAGCAGGGTTATGACTGGCCGTAAAATTGATGGCGCCTTCCACTTTGCGCCGCAGGATTTCGTGGGCGATCACCGGCGTGGGCGTCGGCCCGTCGCAAAGCAACGCTTGGATGCCGTACTCGCGAAGAATTTCCGCGGCCATGCGCGTGAATTCCTCGGCAAAGAATCGCGTGTCATGGCCGACAATTAATGTCGCCTTAGCGTTGCGGCTCCGCACGTGCTCCGCGATCGCCGCCGTGGCCAGGCGAACGTTCGCGAATGTAAAATCTCCAGCGATGATCGCGCGCCAGCCCGAGGTTCCGAATTTAATCGCCGCCGTCATTTCCCGAGTAAAATGTTTTCCACCTCGGGCAGGTATTGTAGCCTGCCATGCAAGTATGAGGCACCCCGGAAATGCCGCGAGAGAGAAAGAGTAACGGGGCGGGAGAAATCCTTGACCGATAAATATCTGGTTCTTGTGACGTGCCGGAACACCGCAGAGGCAACGCGCATCGCGCGCGCCGTCGTTGAACAGCGCCTCGCCGCGTGTGTGAACATCCTTCCCGGCGCAGTCACTTCCATCTATCGCTGGAAGGGAAAACTGGGGTCCACGAGGGAACAGTTGCTGCTCATCAAGACTTCGCGAAAACGCCTGGCGAAGCTGCAAGCAACTGTCGGACGCCTCCACTCCTACCAAGTACCGGAATTTATCGTGCTGCCAATCGCCGCGGGATCGCGCGCCTACCTCGCCTGGCTGGACGATAGTTTGTGACTCAAAGTAGCACAGCCACTCCTGGCTGTGCGGGGTTCTCGATCGTCAACAGAATGCCACTCTTCACATACGCCTACCAAACCGCACAGCCAGGAGTGGCTGTGCTACTAAATCCTCCGCAGCGCTTGATCGAGGTCATTGATCAAGTCTTCCACGTCTTCAATCCCGACTGAGATGCGAATTAGTCCGTCCGTAATTCCGATCCGCTGGCGCGTTTCGGCGGGCACCGAGGCGTGCGTCATGGTCGCCGGATGCGAGATGAGCGTTTCCACTCCTCCCAGACTTTCCGCAAGCGAGCACACTTTCAAGTGATTGAGAACGGTGCGCGCATTCTCCAGCGTAACGACGTCGAAGGAAATCATGGCGCCAAATCCGCGCTGCTGACGCACGGCCAAGTCATGCTGTGGATGCGATGGTAATCCGGGGTACAGGACGCGCTTCACCCTGGGGTGGTCTTCGAGGAACCGCGCAACGGTCCGGCCATTGGCGTCGTGCTGCTTCATTCGCACGGCCAGCGTTTTGATCCCGCGCGACACCAGAAAGCAATCCATCGGCGCGAGTCCCGCCCCGGTGGACCGCTGCAGGAAGTAAATTTTCTCCGCGTCGGCTGGGCGCGTCAAAATGACGGAGCCGCCTACGGCATCGCTGTGCCCGTTCAGGTATTTCGTCATCGAGTGGACGACGATTTGAGCTCCCAAGGCGATCGGCGATTGCAAGTAGGGGCTGAGAAATGTGTTATCGACGACGAGCGTGGCGTTGCGCGCCGAGGCAATCCCGGCAATCGCGGCGATGTCACTAACGCACATCGTTGGATTGGTGGGCGTCTCGACGTAGATCATTTTTGTAGTGGGCTTGATTGCTTGTTCTACCCGCTCAGGCGAGGAAGTGTCCACGAAACTGAACTCCAACCCCCATTGCACCAGGAACTGCGTCGTGAGGCGGATGACGCCTCCGTAAACCGCCTCGGAAATGATGGCGTGGTCACCCGGCCTTAAAAGACGAAAAACGGAGTCAATCGCGGCCATGCCGGATGTGAACACGTAGGCCGCGATGCCGCCTTCCAGCTTCGCCATAGTGCGCTCAAGAGCCCTGCGATTCGGGTGCGCGGTCCTCGCATAGTCGTATCCCTTGTTTTTTCCGAGTTCTTCCGCGACGTAGGTCGAAGTCTGGTAGATTGGCGCGACAATCGCGCCGGTCGCCGGATCGGGCTCCTGACCCACATGAATGGCATCGGTTGCGAATCCCATTAAAAGCTCTCCTTGCTGTTGGCCGCGGCGGCTTGTTGTTGGCCGGAATTACTTCGTCCAGAGCGAATGTCGGCGGGCCTTCAGCCGAGGGTGCTGACGCTCGAGGGTCGCGCCAATTCTCGCGCGGATCGAAAGTAGCTCAGGAGCGCGGCTGAGTCAATGCGACGGGCTTGCGCAAACGTTGAAAAGGGGCAAGAATGCGTTATCCAATGCTTACCTTAGCCCTGCCGGCCGGAGACCTGCCGTGAGCATTGCGTCGAGGTCCGTGAAGCCTTTGCTGCGTATTGTTCCGTTCCTGATCCTCTTTATCGCCATTGTTGCCAACGGCCAGGAGAAGGCCGCCGACCCGAATGCGAGGATTGACTCCGGCCCAAAGGATGTGCGGCTGACCATCGTCGTCACCGGGGGAGAGGATAAGAAACCCATCGACAGCGCCAGCGTTTACGTCCGGTATGTCGAAGAGCATAAGCATGGCAAGGACAAAAAGATCGAAATGAATTTGAAGACCAACCAGTCCGGAGTTTGCCACGTGCCGGTTATCCCGCCCGGGAAATTTGTGGTGCAGGTGATTGCCGAGGGTTGGAAGACTTACGGCGAGTATTACGACATCAACCAGACCGAGCAGACGATCAACATCACGCTCGTGCGTCCTCCCAAGTGGTATTGAAAAAGGAATTTTGCCGGTTTCAATTTCCTCTCGGCAGGTTTGTGCGCATTTATTTTTCGTCCGGCACGGTCTGCTCAAAGAATCATCTTCAATATTTTTTCTCCCCTGAAATTTTTAAAAAATTGCTTCATCTTTGTGCAAACAGCATCAAGCCGCGTGTTTCTCATGAGCTACGCGCTGCGGTTTCGTCTTTTCCACACACTTTTCAACAAAACTGTTGAAAACTTTTGGCGTACGAACCGCACGGCATTGCTTTGATTAAGCCTGTGCGCGGTGTTAGATTAGCAGTCCAGGGAGCGTCGCGCGGAATCGGTCGGATGGACGAAAAACCATACAAAGGATTTGTGATCTGGCATTTGCTGTGGAGCAACCTCGGCGTGCGTCCGTTGCGCTCCGCGCTGAGTATCCTGGCGCTGGCTCTTCAAGTATTCCTAGTCCTGTTGATTGTGGGCCTGACGTCGGGCGCGCTGGCCGACTGGCGCACGCGCGCCGAGGGAGTCGGCGCCGACATTATCGTGCAGCCGCCCAACTCATCCATTTTCTTTGCGTTTTCGAGCGCGGTCATGCCCGAATCCCTGGCGGAGAAAATTGCCGGCTTGCCGGGAGTCGACGAAGTGGCGCCGGTACTGATCGTGGTGGATCAGAAAAATCTGGGAGTGGTCTACGGCATTGATTACGCCCGGTTTGCCGGTCTAAGCAACGGCTTCAAGTATATTTCCGGCAAGCCTTTCCAGCGGCCGGACCAGGCCATCGCCGACGACCTCGCGGCGCAGTCTCGCAAACTGCGCGTGGGCCAGAAGGCCATCCTCCTCGGCCATGAATTCACGATCTCAGGCGTCGTCCTTCACGGCAAAGGGGCTCGCTTCTTCATTCCAATCAAGACGGCGCAGGACATTGCAGGCGCGGATGGCCGGGTCTCGATGTTCTATGTGCGCAGCAAGGGCGATACCGAAGGCGTGCGGAACGAACTCGTCAAGTTGCTTCCCACTTACAAGATTCGTTCGATGGCGGAGTACAGCACGCTCATGAGTTCCTCCAATTTGCCCGAACTAAAACCCTTTATTCGTTCGTTCGTCCTGCTCGGGGTGGCCATAAGTTTTCTGGTCGTCCTGCTCACGATGCACACAATGGTATTTGAGCGCACGCGGGATATTGGCGTCCTCAGGGCGCTGGGGTCCTCGCGCCTGGAAGTTTGCTGGATGATTCTGGGCGAGACATTGGTGATGGTTGGGCTGGGCGTGGTCTGCGGATTGCTCTGCACCTATGGCGTCGTCGCGATTTTGCACAGGACTTCGCCTACCCTCCAGATTGCCATCGAGGGCGGTTGGATTGTTCGCGCGATCCTGCTGACGATTGCCGGCGCGATTGCCGGCGCGACGTACCCTGCTCTGCGCGCCGCGCGAAACGATCCCGTGGACGCTCTCGCCTACGAATAATTTGGGTTTTCCAATCTTCCTCGACACCATCTCCATCTTTTGCACATATGCACAACGTACGGCGCAAATTTAATTGCGCCTCTTCGATTAATTCTGATACAAGGACATCCAGGGCCGCTTCTCGGAAACTTTTACGAATGGAGATTCATCTCTACACGGAACCCGGTTGTGGTGCGTGCATCGAGGCCAAGAACTTCCTGACCTCGCGCGGCATCTCCTTTGAGGAGCGGGACGTTCGCGCCCATCCGGAGTTTCTGCGTACTCTTACGGACGATCTCGACAGCTGTACCTTGCCCACGCTGGTGGCTGGCGATACGATTATTGCTGGCTTTGACCAGGAGGCCTACCAGCGCCTTCCCGTGGTCGTTTCGCCAAGAAAAAAACGGTGATCTGCTTTCGGCGGCCTGATGAAGTCCGCCGGATGCGGACCCGGCTTTGAGAAAAATCTTGGAGGAGGCGAATACCTATGAGATTGAAACAGATGGTAGTCATGCTTGCGGTGGCCGCGTTGGCGCTCCCGCTGGCGGCGCAGATGGGAATGGGACCGCAGGTGCCAAACCTTAGCGGGATCTGGCGGCCGGTGGTAGGAAGTGGTTCGACCTATGAAATAACACGCGATGGCAACAAGACCAATATGGATTTCGCTGTTCTCGGCAAGGAGGACTTTGCGGGCAAAACCGGTTATTGGGTGGAGATGTCCATGACCTACCCGAAGGGAGGCGGCGACATGCTTATCAAGATTCTCGAAACCGTCGATGGCAATTCCATCACTTATTCGAGATGGGTCATGCAAATGCCCGGGCAGCAGCCGATGGAAATGGATCCGAACATGATGAACATGGGAGGCCGCAAGACCTACGAGTCCCAGGACACGGATTTTCGTAACAAGGCCGAACTCGTAGGAACGGAATCGATCAGCGTCCCGGCGGGAACATTTAGCTGCGAGCATTATCGAATGAAAGACGGCAGCGGAGATGCCTGGATATCCGACAAGGTATCGCCGTGGAGCCTTGTGAAGATGCAAGATAAGCTGAGGACGATGGTTCTTGTTAAGGTGACGACCGACGCAAAAGATCGCATCACCGGCACGCCAACAAAATTCGATCCGATGCAAATGATGCGCAATCGCATGGGGCAGCAAGGGCAGCAACCCCAGTAGTTATTTGTCGATCGGGCGCGATAAGTTCCGCCTCGCTGGAAAAAATTCGAAGGAGAGCTGATGCCCCCTCCCGGCAATAAGTTCTATTCCGCGCGGATCCTGGAACGACGCGACATTTCCAATGATCTTTGGGCGCTTCGCCTGGATCCAGGCGGAGAATTCCCATTCCGTTCGGGCCAGTATGCAACCTTGGGAGTCGTTACTCCCGAGAAGCACCACGAGCGCCCCTATTCGATAGTTTCTGCCCCACACGAATCATTCCTGGAGTTTTTCTTTGAATTGGTTCCCCACGGCCAAGTAACGCCCCGCCTCCATATCTGCCGGGTTGGCGACGAAATCACGCTGCGAAAAACCGCCAAAGGGAATTTCACGCTCGACCTTTCCGGTGAACGCACCAACCATCTTCTGATTGCTACGGTCACCGGAATCGCGCCTTTTGTCAGCTACGTCCGTTCCTTATGCCACGAGTGGAAGGGCGCAAAAATTGGCGGGGCGCACAAACTATTCATCCTCGAAGGTGCCAGCCGCTCCTGGGAGTTAGGCTATTCCGACGAAATTGAGGGCGTGGCCCGCGGCGTTCCCTGGTTGACCTACCGTGCGACCGTCAGCCGCCCGTGGGAGGACAAGGCATGGAAGGGTGAAACAGGGCGCGTGGACGACGTCATCCGTAAGTACGCCGATCTGTGGAATTTAACGCCGGGAGACACGAAGGTCTATCTCTGCGGCCATCCGAACATGATTGAGAATGCGAGAGGCATTGTAAGGCGCCGCGGTTGGCAAGAGAACGCCATCCAGGCGGAAGCGTATTTCGTTCCTCCACGCCAAGACTACTCGGAATAACTTGAAGACCCTGCGTGCAAGTCTACGGCCAGGGCATGTAGCGCCCGCCTTCAGGCGGACGCTACACAAGCTCAAATCCAACAGCCACACAGGCTCTGAAGACAGCCCGGAAGCAAAAGGCAACAGCCGATTCGCGCGCCGCGGATTACCAGCCCTCGTGTTTGAAGTAGATGACTCCGAGGGCCGGCATGCGCACATGGATGGAGTACGGCAAGTTATTCCAGGGAATCGCTTCGGCGTGCACGCCGCCCAGATTGCCGACGTTGGTCCCGCCATATTTCTCCGCGTCCGTATTCATGATTTCGCGGTAGAACCCCGGCTCGGGCACGCCCACACGATAGGTATCCCGCTGGACCGGCGTAAAATTGGCGACCACCACAATGAAATCGCCATGATCCTTCGCTCGCCGCAGGAACGAAAGGACGCTCGAATCCGCGTCATTGCAATCGATCCATTCAAACCCGTGCCAGTCGAAATCCACCTCGTGGAGGGAAGGCTCATTCCGGTAGATCGCGTTCAAATCCGCCGTCAGGGTCTGGAGACCCCGGTGAGAATCATATTCCAGCAAATGCCATTCGAGACTCGTCTCCGAGTTCCATTCTCCCCGCTGGCCGAATTCGCCGCCCATGAACATCAGCTTCTTGCCGGGATGCGCCATCAGGTACCCGTTAAACAGGCGCATGTTCGCGAACTGTTGCCACAAGTCGCCGGGCATTTTGTTGATCAGCGAGGCCTTGCCGTGAACCACCTCATCATGGGAGAGCGGGAGCACAAAATTTTCCGTGAAAGCATAGAGCATCGAGAACGTCATCCGGTTGTGGTGATACTTCCGGTAGATCGGATCGACAGAAAAATAACTCAGCGTGTCGTTCATCCATCCCATATTCCATTTCAAGCTGAAGCCCAGTCCTCCCAGGTAAGTGGGACGGGAAACCATCGGCCATGAGGTAGATTCTTCGGCGATGGTCAGCACGCCGGGGTGTCGCGAGTACACAACTTCGTTCAATCGCTTGATGAAGGCGATGGCGGCGAGATTCTCGCGTCCGCCAAATTCATTTGGAATCCACTCACCTTCGCGGCGCGAATAATCCAGATACAACATGGAAGCCACGGCGTCCACGCGCAAGCCGTCGATGTGATATTTGTCAATCCAGAAAAGAGCGTTGGAGATCAGGAAATTCTGAACCTCGTTCCGCCCGTAGTTGAAAACCAGAGTTCCCCAATCGGGATGGCGGCCCTGGCGCGGGTCCGCATGTTCGTACAAATGAGTGCCATCAAATTCGCCGAGCCCGTGGCCATCGCTCGGAAAGTGTGCTGGAGTCCAATCCAATAAGACGCCAATACCTGCCTGATGAAACCGGTCGACAAACGTCATGAAGTCATCCGGCGATCCAAATCGGCTGGTCGCGGCAAAATATCCAAGCGTTTGGTATCCCCACGAGCCGTCGAACGGATGCTCCATCACGGGCATGAGTTCGATGTGTGTATATCCCATCCGCTTCAAATAAGGAATGAGCTGGTCGGCCAGCTCGCCGTAGGACAGCCAGCGGTTGTTTTCTTCGATCACGCGCCGCCAGGAACCGAGATGCACCTCGTAGACGGAGATGGGCGAGGACAACCAATCATTTCTCGATCGCCAGTCGATCCAGCCCGAATCATTCCATATGTGGTGGTCCAGGCGGGCGACGATGGAGCCGGTGTTCGGACGGAGTTCCGAGCGGAATCCGTAAGGATCGCTCTTCAAAAGAGGATGTCCGCCGGACATTGGCCGGATTTCGTACTTGTAGACAGAGCCCTCCGCGAGTCCAGGCACAAATAATTCCCAGACTCCCGACGGCCCTCGGTTCCGCATCGGACTAACACGCCCGTCCCAGTGATTGAAATCTCCCACAACACTCACGCGCATTGCGTTGGGAGCCCATACTCCGAACTGCACTCCCGCCACGCCGTCGACCACCACCGGATGCGCGCCCATCTTTTCGTATTTCTGGTAGTGCGTCCCCTCGCCGATCAGATACAAATCAAAATCGGAAAGCAGCGGAGGGAACGCGTACGTATCATGGATCTCTCGCACCGGTTGGCCCTCCTCCAGGACTCTCCACCGATAGCTGTCCGCAGAAATCGGCAAGTGAGGAAAGAGGGGCAAGGCAGCCTCGAATAGTCCATCAGGGCTTATGCGCCGCGCGGAAATTGCGTCGGAGCGCTCTTTCACAAGGAGGAAGACTTGTGAAGCTCGCGGAAAAAAACAGCGTGCCACCAGGCGCTGTTCTTCGCCTTCCTGGACGATGTGGGGCCCAAGCAGACGGAACGGATCACGACTCTCCGCGCGCAATAAAAGCCCGATTTCGCGTTCGAACTCGTTCACCGGTTCGGTTTCGGCCGGAAGCTCTCCAGAGGCTGGTTTTGCCACGCTCAATCCGGTCCCCCCTTAGTAAGGAACTGATCCGGTACTGCCAAGCATTCTATCAGGGTACCGGCCCAGAAGAAGGATTCATTGGGGAGCAAGGCCGAATCGGAAGGGTCTCCCCCTGCGGTCACGCCAAATGGAGTTTGAGAAAAAAGCTTCCTTTCGTGAGCACTGTTAGAAACTGTTGTTCACACATTTTTCGGCACTTGAAGCGCGAATCTAACTAACACGCGTAGAATCAATAGGTTAATTAGTTACCCTTATGGAACAATGCTTGCACTGTTCCTTCGTGAATGCGCTCCAGATTGCCCGCCGCAGGCCTTCCGGACCGCAAGTTAAGGACCCGGAGTCCACTATGAGAAATCAGCACCGATTGCTCTACGGCACAGCCAAACTTCTCATCATTGGCGCGATGAGCCTGATCTTTAGCGGCACGCCGGTTCGCGCGCAATCCTACCTATCTGGGACTTACAATTGTGTGAGCGTTGAATTCGCCGGAAAGATACATCGTTGCAAGGCTCCCTCCCTGGAAATGAATCCGGATGGGAGCTATCAAATCCTTGCCGAGCGCGGAACGTACGAAATTTTGCGAGGTCACTGGCTGATCCTTTCGGCGGCCAAAAACCACGGACGAGCGCGTCTGGACGGCAGCAAAGAGATCATTTTCGAGTTTGTTTCCGGAGGCAAGAAGAGCAAGATTACCTATCGGCGCAAATATCAGCGGCCTCCAGCATGGGTTTCCGGCTAAGACGTCGCAATCACAAGACTGCTATTTGCTGCACTGGACGGAAAACTTAAGCACCGGCATTTGTGGAGCACTGCGGCACAATAATCGCGCCGTAGTTCACATTCGAAACAGTTCAGTGACTTGCCCCGCGCTATCCCGAAATGGAAATTCTTTAATCCGCTCTCCTGAATAGGTTTACGCGCATCTGTCCTGTCTTATATTCCTCCCGAGTGGAGTCCCAATTGCCCTTATCCAATGCGTGTGGCTAACGAAGCAGTACTGAATCGTTGACACGATCGAGGGGAACCAGGGGGCGAACATGTCAGTGACGATGTTACAGAATGCGGAAGTTGGAGAATCAGCCGAACAGAGATTATGGCGCGCCGTGATTGCCAGCACCGTGGAAGAATGGGTCAGCGGCCCGCTTCGCAAAAAGCGTGAAGCAGAACAGTTTTTGTTCGCTGATAATCAAGATTTCAAAACAGTTTGTTATTCGGCGGGGATCAATCCTGAAAATCTGAGAGCGCGCTTGGAAAAAATTCGCTCGCGCGAAATTGCCGAGGCCCATGCGTGCGCCTTGCGAAATTAGTTTCGCCGCTGCTGTAGTTCCGTAGCTCGTTTGACGAACCACTCCGCTTCCGCTATCATGCCTTCGCGGGGTGGAGCAGTCTGGTAGCTCGTCGGGCTCATAACCCGAAGGTCGTTGGTTCAAATCCAACCCCCGCAACCAAATTTCTTGGCATCGAAGGCCGGAGCCCGTTCCTCCGGCCTTTTTCTTTCTGCGCCAGCCCTGGCAGGTCATGTTATTTGCATCGTGCATATTTACAAAATAAGAGCTCCCAGCCCAGCACCTCGAGAGGAGGGGCGCCCACGTGTTTTTGCCGCGATATTCTCAAACGGCTCATGCGGGGAACGGAATACGTACTTCAGATGGACTCCACTTGTGCAAGAAGCGACTAAATGGCACGGAGTTGCTAAGGACATCGAGCTTCTTAATGAACACTTCCCCGATGTCCCTCTTCGGTGACTGACTCTCCTGCTGCCCGCTATCTCTCGTCCCTTCAGTGATATTCCTTCAATGGCCCCCTTCCAGTCCCCTTGCTATTGATCGCACGTTTGTCTAGGATTCTGCACTCTAGCCCGCACCATTCGCACGCAGACCGAGGGGCTAAAGTATTACGGATGGTTGCCAGGGCCATGGTTTTTCTGACATGCTTGACGAGACGAATACAATCCTTACAACTGGTGTCGGTATTGGTGTTGGCCATTTATGACGGATAAGGCCATGAGAATTGTGTCCAGTCAAAAGAGAAGTGACTGGCCCCAATCGAAAGGCGCAGGCCTTGGCCCCACCAAAGAGGAGGTGACTTACGAAAGGCAAATTCTTACTGTGCGTTGCTCTGGGTTTCGGTGTCGCGATCTTTTCGATACCGCTGTTCGCCCACCATGGCGACGCGGCATATGATATGGGGAAAAGCGTTACTCTCAAGGGGACCGTTACACAATATGTTTGGGCCAATCCTCATTGCGTGCTTCTGTTCGACGTAACAGATGAGCACGGCCAAGTGGTGCCGTGGAGCGCGGAGACTGAAAATCCATCCTCCATGGTTCACTTTGGCTGGACCAAGGACTCCGTGAAGCCTGGTGATCGAGTTACGGTCACTGTCGTACCTGCCAAGAATGGCAAACCTATCGGGCGCATCATAGAA
>Ga0210409_10003896_pt1 | contig 16375 bp, 15 predicted proteins | sample IncBWH17MmetaG_FD_161649 | JGI IMG/M metagenome (GOLD analysis project Ga0210409, IMG submission 161649) | Forest soil microbial communities from Barre Woods Harvard Forest LTER site, Petersham, Massachusetts, United States - Inc-BW-H-17-M | ecosystem: Environmental > Terrestrial > Soil >...
CGCCGGCGACCAGCATAGTGGGTGCGCAATTGCCAACCACGATGACACCGTCATATCCAATGAACGTGGTCATTAATGGCGACTTGGACTTAACCGGGTGGCATAACAGTGGCTATGGACTACTGCTGGTTACAGGAACGCTCACTTATGATCCCGATGCCTCGTGGTACGGGATTGTGCTGGTGATTGGGAAAGGTAGTGTGAAAGGAGTGAACAAGGGTGTTGGCAGAATTCAGGGCGCCATGTTTGTCGCGCAAACGCTAGACCCGGCAAACAACTGGGCCCCGCTGGCGGATCCAACCCTGGGAGCCGCCTCCGCTGATTTTTCTCTTCTTAATCCAAGTTCGGCAGCGGGCGGCGTGGGAATCTACTACGATAGCTGCTGGATCAACACGGCCCTTAGACCTCCCACCTATCAAGTGCTTTCCTTCCGTGAAATTCCACTCAACTGAGCGCCGCTGCTGCGTCGCGGAAATGACCGGAGTCTGCTTGAGAGGTATACTTACAGGATGGGACATGCGAGCGGAAATTCACTGATGCACGGCACAACCGTTCTGTGCGTGCGCAAAGAAAGCAAGGTGGTCTTGGTCGCTGATGGCCAGGTAACCATGGGCGATCACGTGCTAAAGCACACCGCGAAGAAAACTCGGCGGCTGTATAGCGATAAAGTAGTGGCCGGCTTCGCGGGCTCGACCGCGGATGCCATTTCTCTGTTTGAACGTTTCGAGGGCAAATTGCAGGAACATTCCGGGAATCTGCAGAAGGGCTCCGTGGAGTTGGCGAAGGAGTGGCGCAAGGATCGCGCGCTGCGACACCTGGAAGCTTTGCTGATTGTGGCCGATGCCAAGGCGACGTTTGTGCTGTCCGGAAATGGCGACGTTATCGAACCTGACGACGGCATCTGCGCCATCGGTTCCGGCGGACCCTATGCTCTGGCAGCTTCCCGCGCACTGCTGAAGCATAGCAAGCTGTCCACCAAGGAATTGGCCCTGGAAGCGATGCGCATCGCCAGCGAAATTTGCATTTACACCAACGCAAACTTTACCGTGGAAGAGATTTAAGGGGACACCGGGGCTCGTTAGCTTCAGCGCAAGCAAGGACTCGAACTCATATGGCTACCAAGACGGAGAAGGAAATAACGCTGTTTCCCGGTGGAAACGGCGCCGCGCAGGCTGATGGAACGGAAATGCTTCCGTCTCTGGACGACATGACGCCGCGTGAAATCGTGGCGGAACTCGACAAATACATTGTCGGCCAGGCAGCGGCGAAGCGTGCCGTCGCCGTGGCGCTGCGCAATCGCGTGCGCAGACAGAAGCTGCCTCCTGAGATTGCCGAGGATGTCCTCCCGAAGAACATCCTGATGATCGGTCCCACCGGAGTGGGCAAGACGGAAATCGCGCGGCGGTTGGCGCGGCTTGCGGGATGTCCGTTTGTGAAGGTAGAAGCCTCGAAATACACGGAAGTGGGATATGTGGGGCGCGACGTGGAGTCAATGGTGCGCGACCTGGTGGAAACCTCGATCGACATGATCCGCGAGGAGAAGCTCGATGAAGTCGCGGATCGCGCCGAACAGGCCGCCGAAGAGCGCGTGCTCGACTTGCTGCTTCCGCCGCCGCCTCCTCCCGCGCAGGGAACAGCCGAAGGGGATCTGGCGGCGCAGCGCGAACAGACGCAGCGCACGCGGGAAAAATTGCGCGCGCAGTTGCGCGAAGGGAAACTGGACCAGCGGATGGTGGACCTGGAAGTGCGCGAGCGGGCCATGCCCTCGTTTGAAATCATCTCCAATCAGGGCATCGAGGAGATGGACGTCAACCTGAAGGACATGCTCAGCGGATTCTTCGGGCAGCAAAAGAAAAAGCGCAAGATGAGCGTCGCGGATGCTTTCGAATACTTGATTCAGGAAGAAGAAAACAAACTCCTGGACATGGAGCAAGTAACGCGCATCGCGGTGGAACGCGCCGAGCAGATGGGCATCATCTTCATCGATGAAATCGACAAAGTGGCGGGACGCGAGGCCGGACATGGCCCCGACGTTTCGCGCGAAGGCGTGCAGCGCGACATCCTGCCGATCATCGAGGGCACGACGGTCAATACCCGCTACGGCATGATCCGTACGGACCATATCCTGTTTATCGCCGCGGGAGCGTTTCACGTCACCAAGCCCTCGGACCTGATTCCCGAGCTACAAGGGCGCCTGCCCATCCGCGTGGAATTGCAATCGTTGAAGGAAGAAGACTTTGTGCGTATCCTGACGGAGCCGAAGAACGCGCTGATCAAGCAATACGTAGCGCTGATGGAAACGGAAGGCCTGAAGCTGCAGATCACCGAAGATGCGGTGCAGACCATCGCCAAATTTGCTACTACCGTGAACGAGCAGACGGAGAACATCGGCGCTCGCCGGTTGCATACCATCCTGGAAAAGGTGCTGGACGAGATTTCCTTTGAAGCCCCGGACCTGAAAAAGAAATCGGTGAAGGTCGATTCGGCGTATGTGAACAAGCAACTGGCCGACATCGTGAAGAACCAGGATCTGAGCCGGTACATTCTGTGACGATTGAAAATGAAAACTGGAAAAGGGGCGAGACCCAACACGCCGCGCTGGCCGCTTTCTTGCCTGACGATCTCCATAGCTCTTTTTTGCTCCATTCTTTTTGCCGGTGGCTGCGGTGCGCCGGGTGAACCCGTGCCCCCGGTACCGCCGACTCCCGTGGCCATTACGGATCTGGCCGCACGTCAGGCCGGCGATGCGGTGCACCTGAGCTTCACGATGCCCAGCAAAAGCACGCTGGGCGAGAAGCTAAAGGAAGTGCCGACGCTTGAAGTGCTGCGCGGATCGTTGAAGCCGGACGGGACCGCCGACGAGAAATCGTTTCGCGTGGTCGATACCGTGCCCGGGTCGCTGATCAATGAGTACGTGGAGAAGGGCAAAGTCGCGTTTCCCGATGCTATCTCGCCGCAGCTGAAGACCCATGCCGGCGAGCTGATGCTCTATCGCGTCCGGACCTACGTCTCCCCCAAGAAAATTTCCCCAAGCTCGCCAAGCGTGTCGCTGAAACTCTACCCGGTGCCGGCGCTAATCCCATCGGTGGAGGCAGAGCTGACGGAGAATGCCATTCATCTGAAGTGGACGCCGCCAACCCGCACCACGGCCGGCGAGCCGCTCGGGGCCATTCCGGAGTACCACGTTTACCGGGGTGAACTCGATCCGCAGACGGCCGAAGCGGCGAAGATTGACCCGCGGAAGGCCACCTGGAAGGCTCCGCTGCTGCAAATAGCCACCACCACGATCCCCGAGTTCCACGACGTCGGCTTCGACTACGGCAAGACCTACGCCTACGCAGTGCGCAGCGTCGTGCAGGTTCAAGGCATGGCGCTCGAATCCAGCGATTCGCCTCCGGTGGTACTAACCCCTCGCGACACCTTTCCGCCGGCGGCCCCGCAGGGTTTGATTGCGGCTGTCCTGCCGGGAGTCATGGGGGATGCCAAGGTCGTAGACCTGTCATGGTCGATAAATTTGGAAACCGACCTGGCGGGTTATCGTGTCTATCGTAGTGAGCAGGAAGGCACAAAGGGTGAGCTCCTGACCAAGGAATTGTTGCCGACGCCTGCTTACCGTGATACCTCTGTCCACAACGGCGAAAAATATTGGTACCGTGTCACCGCCGTGGACAAGGCTGGCAACGAAAGCGCTCCCAGCCCACCCATCGTGGTGGAAGTGGCGCAACCTCTGTCCTAGACCCGGGTTCATGTAGTAGAGACGCTTGGTAGGATGCCCAGATCCATGCCAGACACCATGAAATTGCCAGCGTACCGCTGGTTTCAATTCCTGCGGAATGCCCCTATCCGCATGGGCATTTACACCGGAGTTGCGCTATCGCTGGTCTTTTCCGCTTGGGTGATCGTGGCCAACCGCATGCCTCTGCTTGAGCCCTTTGCGCGTGCCCGAAACATCGGAGCGATCGCGGCGCTGTGCTTCTTCGCCAGCCTCCCCACGCTGCGCTTCTTTCGGAGTCCGGGAGACATGCTGGTTTCCGGACTCGTCGGATGGACCATACTGTCGTTCAGCTATCGAATTCTGTGCGCGGTATTTGTGTTGCTCCAGGACCGCTATACCGCCTTTCATGTCTTCATGCTCGGGGCTGTGATATATCTGATCTGCGCGACGGTATCGTGGATTGGCACGATTATCTGGCGAGCGCGCATGGCGGACGGCACGCGCATCCACCACTAAGGAAGACTTTCGCGAATGAAATTCTGCCGATTCTCACCCGTGTCTTCCCGACAGAAATCCACCGCTAGTATCAAGTTTGGGTTGATTGAAGGCGACTGCATCCGGGAAATCTCCGCGCCCCCCTGGAAAGAATGGAAAATGGCACTGCGGTCCTTTCCGTTGAAGGATTGCCGGTTAGCCGCTCCGGTTTTGCCCAGCAAGATTGTGTGCGTGGGACGCAATTACGCGGCGCATGCGGCGGAGTTTGGCCACGAAATGCCGAAGGAGCCCATGATCTTTCTGAAGCCGCCTTCCTCGGTGATTGGACCGGGCGAATCGATCGTGCTTCCGAAGTATTCGCAGAGAGTGGAGCACGAAGCCGAGCTCGGCCTGGTGATCGGCAAAACGTGCGCCCACTTGAAAGACGACGAGGTTCCGCTTTCCTATCTTTTGGGCTACACCTGCGTGAACGACGTAACGGCGCGCGACCTGCAAAAGAGCGATGTGCAATTCACCCGCGCCAAGGGCTTCGACACTTTCTGCCCGGTCGGCCCGCACATTGAGACCGAACTCGATCCGCACGATGTGCTGGTGGAGGCCCACGTCAACGGCACCCAGAAGCAATCCGGCAGCACCTCCTTGATGGCTTTCCCCGTGGCGTTTCTGGTGCGATGGATTTCGCGCATGATGACACTCGTTCCGGGAGACCTGATCGCCACAGGAACGCCCGCAGGCGTTGGCGCGTTAGTGCCAGGCGACACGGTAGAGGTTTCCGTAACGGGCATTGGCATGTTGCGCAATCCGGTGCATTCTTCTCAGCCATGACTTCGCAGGGGTCCCCGGCATTCGGTAGAATAGACGTAGATGGGGAACAAGAACTTCCTGTAAACGGAAGTTGCAGCGTGCCGGAAGATTCTTCGCTGATCCCCGAATCCAGATTCATACCGTGTGAGGTAGAGCGTTGAAAGATTTGCTCGCCGATTGGAAAATGCTGCTGGCAATAGGTGGCGGAAGTCTTGCCGCGCTGGCGATGATTGCTTATGCGTTTGTGCGTCCTGCGGTCAATCCCGAAGAAGAAGAACGGAAGCGCAGACTGCACCTGAACTTGATTGGCCGGATCGCGGAAGGCCAGGTTATCGAACTCGCGGAGCACGAAGCGCCGCCAGTGGAAGAGAGCCGCAAACTCTTCGGCTCCCGCCCGCGCCCCATGGCAGATGCCCGGCCACGGCAGCTGGTGTCCTACAGCTACGCGATATCCGGTGTAACGTATCAGACCGCGCAGGACATCACCGGCCTGGAAAGTCAAGTGCGCGCAGAGCGCCTGGTGGCGGGCCATCCTGCCAGCGTGAAATACGATCCGTCGAACCCCAGCGATTCCATCCTTGTAGCCGACGACTGGTCCGGAATAAGGTAGTTCCTCCAAGTGCAGGGCACCGCCCCGTGCCGATACTCGATTCCTGCCAATTGAGCTATCCTTTGTCTGCCAACTTGCAGCGATTTGGCCAGCTCCGATGAAACATGTGATCGCCTCATTCTTCATGGTGCTGTTGATCGTGGCGATGACCCTGAGCGCCATGGCTATCCTGGTGCGCGCCACGGAATACGTCACATCCATCGAGAGCCCGCTGGCACGCGCGGGGGCCATCGCGGCGGAGCTGCTGCTCGGCGTGATACTGCTTCTGGGAACGGTGTGGCTGGCGACCCATCTTGCCGTACTGATCTTTGCTACCAAACAAGAATCCAAGGAGGGTGGACCCGTTGGCTGAGAAAAACCGCGTCACCTGGGAATCGTCGGAAAATGTGAAGCGGCTGGAGCAGCTTCACCGCATTTCGCAACAAGCGGAAGCGGGCGGCGGCCCGGAACGGCGGGAGCGCGAGCACAACGCGGGCAAACTTTCCGCGCGGGAACGGATCCATTTGCTGCTGGATGAAGGCACATTCGAGGAACTGGATAAATTTGTCCGCCACCGCTGCGTTGATTTTGGAATGGAAGAAGCGCGGCCGGCGGGCGATGGTTTCGTGACTGGATTCGGGCGCATCGATGGCCGGCTTGTGTACGTGTTCGCGCAGGATTTTACCGTTTTCGGCGGGTCCCTTTCCGAAACCAATGCGCAGAAGATTTGCAAGATCATGGATCTTGCCATGCGCAATGGTGCCCCGGTAATTGGCCTGAACGATTCGGGCGGCGCGCGCATCCAGGAGGGCGTGGCATCGCTGGCGGGCTATGCGGATATTTTCCTGCGAAACACGTTGGCCAGCGGCGTGATTCCTCAGCTCAGTGCCATCATGGGCCCTTGCGCTGGTGGCGCGGTCTATTCACCCGCGATTACCGATTTTATTTTCATGACCCGCGACACGTCTTACATGTTCGTGACCGGTCCGGACGTGATCAAGACCGTCACGCACGAAGAGGTGACCAAGCAAGAACTGGGCGGGGCCATGACCCACAACGCCACCAGCGGCGTGGCCCATTTTATTTCGCGCGACGATGCGGATTGCTGCGCCATGCTTCGTGAACTGCTCAGTTTTTTGCCATCGAACAATATGGAAGACGCGCCGCGGCGCGCGACAAGCGATCCGGTCGACCGGCGCGAAGAATCCCTGAATTCGCTCGTGCCCGAGGATCCGCAGAAGCCTTACGACATCAAGGATGTACTCCACGCGCTGGTCGATGACGGCTACTTTTTTGAAGCGCACGAACACTACGCCAGGAATTTAGTAGTGGGCTTTGCGCGCTTTGATGGGCGGCCCGTGGGAATCGTAGCTAATCAACCGGCGTTCCTGGCCGGCACGCTGGATATCAACGCGTCCGTGAAGGGAGCGAGGTTCGTTCGTTTTTGCGACGCCTTCAATATTCCGCTGGTCACCTTCGAAGATGTGCCGGGATTTCTGCCCGGCACGCAGCAGGAATTCGGCGGGATCATCAAACATGGCGCAAAGCTGCTGTTCGCGTTTGCCGAAGCCACAGTGCCGAAGATCACCATCATTACGCGAAAAGCCTACGGAGGCGCGTATTGCGTGATGGCCTCAAAGCATATTCGCACGGATGCAAATTTCGCGTGGCCTACCGCGGAAATCGCGGTGATGGGGCCGGAGGGTGCTGTCGATATCGTTTATAAGCGGGAGTTGAGTAACGCGCCGCCGCAGGATCGCGAAAGGCTCAGGAAAGAAAAGATCGCGGAATTCCGCCAACGCCTCGCCAACCCGTTTGTGGCCGCGGAGCGCGGCTATCTCGATGCCGTGGTCGAACCGGCGGAGACCCGGGGGCGGATTATTACTTCGTTGCGCGCTTTGGAAAACAAGCGCGACACGAATCCCAAGAAAAAGCACGGAAATATTCCACTGTGAACTCGGAATATGCGCCTGCAACAGCGAATAACTGGTCAAACTACATGTTGGGCTTGGGGTGCGCCGCCAACGCTTCTTTGAAAGCCGCCAGATTATTCTTGTCGATAACGGCCGTGCCAGTGTCGACCCAAACCGGAAGCGGCGCGCTGGGCGCGGTGCGCCAATCCTTGTATTCATGAACCACGTTGTGGTGCAGGTCGTCGGCAAAACGCACGCCATAAAATCCCATGATGTAAGGCTTCTGAACAACCGTAGCCGTAATCGCGCCGCGGCTGATCCAGTCCAACGTTTCGGGATTCTTGTCAAACGCCACGATTTTTACCTTGCCGGCCAGGTCGAAGCGGTTCAGAACTTCCGCGGCGCCCTCGCCGCCCGATGCTTCCAGGCCGATGATGCCGTCGATCTTTTCCTTTTTCTGCACCAGAGCAGCAATGGCGTCGTATGCGTTCCGCGAGTCGCCCTTGTCATCGATCGTCTGCAGCACCTTGATGCCGGGATATTTCTTCAAGGCATCATTCGCGCCGCGGACGCGATCTTCCACGTTGAGTTGGCCAGCCAGCCCTACGATCACAATGCTGCCCTGCCCACCGAGCAACCCCGCCATGCGCTTGGCGCTCTCCTCGCCCGCACGAACATTATCCGTACCAACAAAAAGCACGCGCTTGGAGTCCGGCGCGTCGGCGTCGATGCAGATTACCGGAATGCCCTGGAGCACCGCATCGTCAATCGGACCCTTGAAGAGCTGCGGATTGCTGACGGAAACAAGAACGCCGGAGGGATGCTGCGCGATGGCGTCCTTAAACGCAGTGAGTTCCTCGTTCGGCGAGAGGCTGGCGGGCCCAGTCATCTCAACCTTTACGCCCATCAACTTGCCAACGTCGCGCAAACCAGCTTCCGCTTCCTGCCAGTACGGCAAATTCACATTCGCTGCCACGAGGATGTAGTGTTCCTCCGGCTGGTGATACGGCGTTCCGCAGGAGCCCAGAAAAAGGCCCCCGATTGAGACACTCAGGATGGAAATCGACTTGCTGAATTTCATGAACGGTCTCCTTTGCAGGTGTTCCCCTGAATGCTGCGGGCTTGGGGAGAGACCAGACGATGTTCGGGGAAAGCCTAACACAAAACGAGATAAGCGGAGTCCTTCCGCCTCACGTTACCTTGTGATGGACGCGTCGAACTGCGCTGCATCGCTACTTCAGCAGGAATTCCTGCAGAAATTCCACGGTCGCGTAAAACTCATAGTCGCGGTTGGCCTTCTTCTGGAATCCGTGCCCTTCATCTTTGGCCATGATGTACCACACGGGCGTGCCCTGTTTCTTCAGCGCGGCGACAATCTGATCGCTTTCGCTCACCGGGACACGCGGATCGTTTTTGCCGGCGACGACCATCATCGGTTTTTTGATCTTGGCGATGTTGTTCATGGGCGCGATGCGTTCCAGGAATTCGCGCATTTTAGGATCGCGCTCGTCGCCATATTCGACGCGGCGCAAATCGCGACGGTAGCCCTCGGTGTGTTCCAGAAATGTGACGAGGTTCGACATCCCGACGATATCCACGGAGCAGCGAATGCGATCGCTGTAGAACGTGGAGATCGCCAGCGTCATGTGGCCACCATAGCTGCCGCCCGTGACAGCGACGCGCGAAGCGTCAAGATCCCGCCGGGCGGCGATCCAGTCAAAGAGGGAGTTGATGTCTTTGTAGGAATCTTCGCGCAAGAAACCATTGTCGAGCTTCACAAAGCTCTTGCCGTAACCCGTCGAGCCGCGCACATTCGGCACCACCAGCGCAATGCCAAGGACGTTCAAGTAGTAGTTGGCGCGGCCGAGGAAATTGGGTCGCGACTGCCCTTCCGGGCCGCCGTGGATTTGAATCAGCACCGGGCGCTTGCCGGTGAATTTTGCCGGCGGCGCATAAAGGAAGCCGGAGATCATCTTTCCGTCGAAGCTCTTCCAACGGATCAGCTCAGGTTCGCGAAAGCCGTCGGTCCTCACCGCGCTCTCGCTCATCGTCCAGCGATCGAGTTTGCCGGAATCGATATCCAGCGAAAAACAGTCTCCGGGAAGACTCGCGGAAGTAATGCTGAAGGCCAGATCATGGTTGTCGTGGTGCCAGATTAAGCCACCAACCACACCGACCGGCAGCTTCGGCACGGACAATTCCTTGCCGGTCGCCGTATCCATCACGTGCAGCGCGCTGAGCCCGTCTTCATTGGTAAGGAACGCGATTCGCTTGCCGTCCCAGGAGAGCGCGAACTCGTCAACGTCCCACGACAATCCCGCGGTGAGCACCTGCGATTGCTTGGTGGCCAGGTCCAAATACATCAGCCGCTGGAACTCCGAACCGCCGTCCGCGGTGTAGTAGATTCCTTTGCCGTCTTTGCTGAAGCGAGGATTGGAGTAGGCAATTTTTTCGTCGGCTTTGCGCGGCGTCAGTTCCGTCTTCTCTCCGGAAGCCGCGTCAAACAACCAAAGATACGTTTCGTTTACCGAGATCCCTTCGAGCACCAGAATTCTTGAATCGTCCGGCGACCAGTCTTGTGGCTCCCAACCGCCGCCCTTGAGTGGCGCCACCAATCGATCGGATTTCGGATCGGTGGGGTCGATCCCCCACAAATCCGTGTCCTGGCCGGTGCGGCGCGTCGAGGTGTAAGCCATGCGGTCGCCCTTCGTCGACCACGGCCCGGCGATGTTTCGCGACCTTCCGTCGGTGAGTAGCGTGATGTCTCCCGTAGCCAGATCGTAGCGGTATAGTTGATACCATTCGCCGCCGCCGATGTCCCGCTGAAACACCATGTACTCGCCGGCCGTGGGTTGAAACCTTCCGCCGTAAACGGGGTCGGAGGAAAAAGTAAGCTGTTGACGCGCTCCGCCAGGCATTTTCACCAGGTGTGCCTGGAAGGTATTGCCGAACCGCGTGCCAATCAACAATTCGCGACGCTGCGGATGCCAATCGGTGGGAAAGGCGGAACGCGTCTCGCTGTAGCGTCCTGCCGCATCGGCGAGCGCTGCGGAAACCGGCGGCACGCCATCCTCCACAATTGGTTCCGGAGGCGCCACCGTCCGCGAGTCCTGAGCGGCAACAAAACCAGCAAACAGCAGAATCAGTAAAAGGCCGGCGGAGTGCCTTCTCATCTCTTCCTCCTTGAAAGCTGGCCTCTTTCTTACACCGCGTAGCATTAGACACGCAAGCGTGGAGTAAACCGCAACAGCCGATGGGTACATGATAAAATTCTGCGAGTCACACAAATTCTTCTATGTTCAAAAAAATTCTGATTGCCAATCGCGGCGAAATCGCTGTCCGCATCGAGCGGGCCTGCCGCGAATTGGGCATCCACAACGTCGCGGTCTTCAGTGAAGTCGATCGCGCCTCCTTGCACGTGCGATTGGCCGACGAAGCCTATGCCATCGGCCCTGCAGCTTCTCGCGATAGCTATTTGCGCATCGACAAACTCATAGACGTGGCGCGGAAAACCGGTTGCGACGCGCTGCATCCCGGGTACGGATTTCTTGCAGAGAATCCAGCTTTGCCGCGCGCCTGCAGCGATGCAGGCATCACGTTTATCGGACCATCCGCCGATGCCATGGAAGCGATGGGTTCGAAGACCGCCGGGAAACAGCTAGCTCGCCGCGCGGATGTGCCCACTGTGCCAGGCACCAGCGATCCAATCGAAAGCCCGGAGGAGGGTCAAGCGTTGGCGCAAAGCATGGGCTATCCCGTGGTGCTGAAGGCCATTGCGGGTGGCGGAGGCAAGGGCATGCGCGTGGTGCCCAGCGACACGGCGTTCGCGTCCGCCTGGCGCGATGCTGCATCGGAGGCGGCGAACGCCTTCGGAGATCCGCGGCTATTTCTGGAAAAATATCTGCCGAGCCCACGCCACATCGAAATCCAGATCTTTGCGGATGCCCACGGGCGTACGGTTTCTCTGGGCGAACGCGAATGTTCCGTCCAGCGCCGCTATCAGAAGGTGATTGAAGAAGCTCCATCGCCCGTGATGACGCCCGATTTGCGCAAGAAGATGGGCGACGCGGCGGTGCGCATCGCGCGCGCCGGCGGCTACAGCAACGCGGGAACGGTGGAATTCCTGGTCGACACGGACATGAATTTCTATTTTCTGGAAGTGAACGCGCGCTTGCAGGTTGAGCATCCCGTCACCGAGCAGGTCACCGGATTCGACCTCGTGAAACTCCAGATTGCCATCGCCGCGGGCCATCGCTTGCCCTTTGCCTGGGAAACCATCACGCCGCGCGGCCATGCCATGGAGGTTCGTCTCTATGCCGAGGATCCCGACAACAATTTTTTCCCTTCTCCGGGAAAAATCCTGTTGCGGCATGTGCCCACGGGCCCGGGAATCCGCATGGATGAAGGCGTTTATGAAGGATATACGGTGCCGATGGAATACGATCCGCTGCTGAGCAAGCTGATCGCGTGGGGCAACAGCCGCGAAGAGACGATTGCGCGACTCCGGCGCGCGCTGGACGAATACGCCATCATGGGAATCCACACAAACGTGAGCTTGTTCCGGCGAATCCTGGGGGAGCCGGAATTTCTGAGCGGAGAAATTCACACCAAATGGCTGGACGAATTGCTGGGGCGGCCGCGGCCTCCCGCAGTTGCCCCTCGAGGCACCAAAGAAGCGTGCGCGATCGCCGCCGCATTTTGGGAGGCCACGCAAATCAGCGGCACATCCGATCCCGCTTGCGCTGTGCACACTGAGCCTTCGCGATGGAAAACAGAAGGCCGCAAGCAACAGGTGGACCGCCAGCCATGAAATTCGAAGTGCATCTCGAGGGCCCGTCCGGGAAGCGCCAGCACGTGGTGGAACTGGAGCGCGAGGGAGAGAGTTTCCGCGTGGTCCTTGACGGCCATCCCGTGGATGCGAATGTCGTCCAGGTAGCGGCAAGTACCGTCTCCATTCTGTTGGACGGGCAATCGTTTGAGGTGCACGTTACGCCAGCTCTGGAAGGAAAGCTGAAGCTGCAATCAGGTCCGCATGAGTTCACTGCGGAGGTGCAAGATCCGCGCTCGTGGCGTGGCCGCAAGCACGGTGGGCTGGAAGCCGAAGGACGGCAGCAGGTTCTGGCGCCCATGCCCGGCAAGGTAATCCGCCTGCTGGTGAAGGAAGGCGAAACAGTACAGTCGGGCCAGGGGCTTATCGTGATCGAAGCGATGAAAATGCAAAACGAAATTCGCTCGCCGAAGAGCGGCAAAGTCGAGCGCCTGCTCACAAAAGAAGGTCAGACCGTTAACGTCGGCGAAGTTTTGGCGTGGGTCGAATAATCCGCGAGCCTGTAGCTCAGGCCTTCAGGCCTGAGGCATTCCCCGCGATATGAGATAACGCGATCGATCGTGGAAACGCTCTGTCACTGCGTGTTTGCTGGAGCCATGGGCTTCGTACCGACAGGTGTCGGTGTAGCGACGGGCGGCAGTGTCGATCTCGCGGCATCTGGCAACTTCCCAGCCGTCTCCACAACCTGCTGCGCCAAATAATTTGTAACCTTGGCTTCGTCGCGCGCCACCGCCAGATACGCCGCTCGCAGCAGCTGTTCCTTGCGATCGCGCAACGTGTCGCGGATGGTCTGCTGCACCTGAGGATCGTTGATGCCACGCTGGCCGGCTGCTTCGCGTGCAACCAGCTTCAGGATGCGGGTGCTGTCCTTCAGCACGATCGGCTGGCTAACTTGTCCGGGCTTCAGGATCATCACCAGTTTCTTCAGTGATGGGTCGGCCTGGTTCAGCGACGATTCGGGAATGTAGCCGAGATCGCCGCCATTCGGAGCAGTGTTGGCATCCTCGGAGTAATCCATCGCCAACTGTGCAAAATCCGCGCCGCTGTTCAGCCGGTCCATGATCATCTTCGTTTTGCGTTGCGCTTCCGCTTCGTTGGTCGCGTCGTCATTTTTGCGGTTGCGGATCTGCACGTCCTTGCGAGGCGTGATCACGATCTGCGAAATGCGGTACTGCGGCTCCGCGACATTAAACTGGTTCAGGTTGGCGTTGTAGAAATCGGTGACATCCAGATCAGTGATGGTGATCTTGGAGGCCACCTCGCGATTCAGCAGTTTTTCGATGGACCGCTGGCGGCGCAAATCGCGCTTCAGGTCGTCCACAGACATGCCGCGGGCCTTCAGCTGGCGCTGAAATTCTTCCTCGGTGAACGGGCTCTTTACTTCCGTGAACTTGTCTTCCACTTCGCCGTCGCTGGCCTGCAGGTTCAGCTTCTTGGCGCGCTCCAACAGAATCTCATTGTTGATGAGCTGCTCCACAACATTCAGCTTCAGCGAGAGCGAGTCTTCCTGCGTGGGCTTCTGCTCGGGGTTCACCTGCGAGCGATAGTACTTCTCCACGTCGTCGCGCCGGATCTCCGTGCCATTCACCACCGCCCAGACGTCGGGCGCATGACGCTCGTTCTGCGAGCAGCCGGTCAGTCCCGAAAGAAGGACGGCGGCGACGGCGGGCAAAAGGGGAGCGGCGCGGCGGGCACCACGAAGCTTCCGTGTACTCGAAAAAGAGTTCGGAGAAAAGTTCAATGGTTTGGCTCAGGCAGCTTTTTTAACACGGCCCAAACGAATGCATCCGGTGCACACACGTACCTGCTTGCGAACTCCGTCAACGACCGCGCGGACGCGCTTCAGGTTGGGATTCCAGCGGCGACGCCGGGTATTATTAGCGTGGCTGACCACGTTTCCGTAATGCGGCGCTTTGCCGCAGATTGCACACTTCAATGCCATGACTCTACACTTCCTACGCTTCAAAGGATAGAAAACAGAAGTCTTAATTGTAACAGAGCGAATTCGGAAACACAAAGCTAGCGCTTCTTGAACTTTCTTCACTGTTCTTCACTTAACTGAGCTAGGGATGACCCAGGCCTTAGCTATTCTTAGGTCGCACCCACTCACAAGCGCAATTCTGCGGTCATCTCGGCCCTCAGGTCCTTGTCTACTAGATCTCAAATCCTCGATTGAAAATTGCTGCGAGAACTCAAACTCGGGAACATCTCCGCCACATCGCGGACACGTAGACCATTGCTCCTTCGGCAAGAGTCTTGCGGCTAGAGTTCCCTTCTCCTCCATAAATCAGGACTACAACGCATTCGGCTGTTCGCGATGGCCGGAAATTTCGGGGAATTTGAAGGAATTGAACGATTTTCACGAATTTGCTGCTGCTCGGGATTTGCGGGGTGTTTGCTATACTTTATGTGTCCCTGCAGGGTGGAAACGACGTGAACTCGCTCCGCATCTCCATTGTCCAATACCTGAACACTGCACCCCTCGTTCGCGGATTCACCCACGGCCCGCTCCGCGGCAAGTACGCTCTGTCCTTCACGGTGCCCTCGCAGTGTGCCGAAGCGCTGCGCAGCGGCGCGGCGGATGTGGCAATCATTCCCGCGATTGAGTACCAGCGGATCGCCGACCTGGTGCTTGTTCCCAATTTGTCCATCGCGTCGAAGAAGGCCGTGCGAAGCTTGCTGCTGATTGCCCGGAAGCCGGTAAACGAACTGACGCGCATCGCGCTGGATCGTGGCTCGCGCAGCACCCAAGCGCTAACGCGCATTCTGTGCCAGAAACTCTGGAAGATTGAGCCGGAGTTTTTTGAAGCCGCACCCGATCTGCCATCGATGCTTTCGAAGGCCGATGCGGCATTGCTGATTGGCGACCCGGCGCTGCGCGTCTCTTATGCTATCGAACAAGAAGCGCGCCGCGATGCTTCCGGCGCATGGACCTGGTCGGGAGCCAGTGCTGCCGTAGGAGAATATCCGGCGCCGTACGTCTACGACATCGTGGAAGAGTGGCGAGCGCTGACCAAGCTTCCGGCGGTCCTCGCCGTGTGGGCTGGCCTGCGCGCCGCTGTCACGTCGGAAGTGGTGCAGGATTTTCAGCAGTCGCTGGCGTTCGGCTTGCAACATCTCGATGAAATCTGCAGTGAAGCATCCGCAGAATTGAAGCTCCCCGCCGCGCACCTGCGACGCTACTTGACCGAGAACATCGATTACACGCTGGACGAAGAGAATATCCAGGGTCTGGGCGTGTATTATCGCTACGCGGCAGAAATCGGCCTGATTCCCGAAGTGAAGGGCCTTGCACGAGCGGCCGAACCAGGCGGCCCAGTGCGCTATTCCGATTTTACGGTGAAGCTGGGACAGTAAGATTGCGGCCAGGCCGGCAACCAGGCTGCAATGCAAACGCGAGTCTCCGGAAAAGGACACGCTGTGGCGAGCACCAAACAACAAGCTCTCGAGATGCTCCAGTCCGACGATCTGATCGGCATTGGTATGGCCGCGCACCAGTTGCGCCTGAAGAAAAACGACCCGCGCATCGCCACTTACCAGATCGACCGCAACATCAACTACACGAATTTCTGCACCGAATACTGTTCGTTCTGCGCATTCTACCGTCCGCTCGGCGCTAAGGACGGCTACATCCTCTCGTTCGACACCATCTACAAGAAGATCGACGAGATGCTGGAGCTGGGCGGCACCGGCGTGCTGTTGCAGGGCGGCTTGCATCCCGACCTGCAGATTGGCTATTACGAAAATTTGCTGCGTTCGCTGAAATCGCGCTATCCGCAAGTCCACTTGCATTGCTTTTCCGCGCCGGAAATTTTGTGCATCGCGGAGGTCAGCGAGTTGAGCATTCGCGAGACCATTCAGCGCTTAATGGATGCGGGCTTGCAGTCGATTCCCGGCGGCGGCGCGGAAATTCTGGACGACGAGATTCGCGGAAAGATCGCGCGGCTGAAGTGCACCAGCGATGAATGGGTGGAGGTCCACCGCATTGCGCACGCGCTGGGACTGCGCACCACCGCTACCATGATGTTTGG
>Ga0210409_10003897_pt1 | contig 16374 bp, 15 predicted proteins | sample IncBWH17MmetaG_FD_161649 | JGI IMG/M metagenome (GOLD analysis project Ga0210409, IMG submission 161649) | Forest soil microbial communities from Barre Woods Harvard Forest LTER site, Petersham, Massachusetts, United States - Inc-BW-H-17-M | ecosystem: Environmental > Terrestrial > Soil >...
ATCGGCGGCGACGGACAGGTCTCGATCGGCCAGACCGTGATCAAAGCCAACGCCAAAAAGGTCCGCAAACTCGGCAAGGGCGACGTCATCGGCGGCTTCGCCGGCGCCACCGCTGATGCCTTTACACTTTTCGAGCGGCTGGAAAGCAAGCTCGAGCAATATCCGGGGCAACTGACCCGCGCCGCGGTCGAACTTGCCAAGGACTGGCGCACCGACCGCTATTTGCGACGGCTGGAGGCGATGATGATCGTCGCCGACAGGGAGGTGTCGCTGGTTCTGACCGGCACCGGCGACGTGCTGGAGCCGGAAGCGGGCGTGATGGCGATCGGCTCCGGCGGTAATTACGCTTTGGCAGCCGCTCGCGCGCTGATCGATTCGGACAAGGACGCCGAGACCATCGTGCGCCGCGCGCTCGATATCGCCGCCGACATCTGCGTCTATACCAACCGCAATGTGACCATCGAGATGCTGCAGGCCGGCTGAGCGATGGCCTATGTCTTTCGGCCGATGACGTCCGGCGATCTTGCGATGGTCCGGCGCTGGCTGGAGACGCCCGAGGTCGTGCGCTGGTGGGGGCAGCCGGAGGAACAATACCAGCTGGTCAGCGGCGATCTCGACCATCCCGACATGAATCAGTTCATTGTCGGCCTTGACGGCCCTCCGTTCGGCTACATCCAGTGCTACGCGCTCAGCACCTGGAACGCCGGTCTCGGCGCGCATCCGCCCAAGACGCGCGGCATCGACCAGTTCATCGGCATATCGGACATGATCGGCCGCGCCCATGGCTCGGGCTTCATCCGGAAATTCGTCGATGATTTGCTGAAGTCGGGAACGCCGCGCGTCGTGACCGATCCTGATCCCGACAATGGCCGCGCGATCCGCGCCTACACCAAGGCCGGCTTTCAAAGCGAGCGCATAGTTGATACGCCTGACGGCCCGGCACTATTGATGGTGCGCGACCGATGACGCTCGAGCATGACGCCGCCGCGGCACCCGCCGCCCTTTCGACGTGGCGATGGGCGCTGATCGCCCTCGGCCTGCTCGCGCTGCAGGCTTCGATGCTGTTTGCGATGGGGCGGCTTCCGATCTGCGCCTGCGGCTATGTGAAGTTTTGGCACGGCGTGGTGCAAAGCTCGGAAAACTCGCAGCACATCACCGACTGGTACAGCTTCTCCCATCTGATCCACGGCTTCCTGTTTTACAGTGCGACCTGGCTATTGTTTTCGCGGCTGCCCCGGCCTGCCCGGTTGATCATCGCGATGATGGCCGAAATCGGTTGGGAACTCGTCGAAAATTCCAACTGGATCATCGAGCGATACCGGACCGCCACGATGTCGCTGGATTATTTTGGCGACAGTATCGTCAATTCGGTCTCTGACACGCTCGCCATGGTCGTGGGCTTCCTGTTGGCGCGAACGCTCCCTGTGGCGTTGACGGTGGCGCTTGCGATCGCTTTCGAGGTACTGGTCGGACTTCACATTCGCGACAATCTGACGCTCAACATCATCATGCTGATCTACCCGTTCGACGCGATCCGGCACTGGCAGGCGGGCCCGCCGATCATTTGATCATCATAAACGCGGCTTGTCCTCGCAGCCCTGAAATCCTAACTAGGCCATATGACAGACTTCTCCCCCCGTGAAATCGTCTCCGAACTCGACCGCTTCATCGTCGGCCAGGCTGATGCCAAGCGCGCGGTCTCCATCGCGCTGCGCAACCGCTGGCGCCGCCTGCAGCTTTCCGACAGCTTGCGCGAGGAGGTGCTGCCCAAAAATATCCTGATGATTGGACCGACCGGCGTCGGCAAGACCGAGATCGCGCGGCGGCTCGCGAAACTTGCGGGCGCGCCGTTCATCAAGGTCGAGGCCACCAAATTCACCGAAGTCGGGTACGTTGGCCGCGACGTCGAGCAGATCATCCGCGACCTCGTCGAGGTGGCCATCGCACAAGTGCGCGAACGCAAGCGCAAGGATGTGCAGGCCCGCGCCCAGCTCGCCGCCGAGGAGCGCGTGCTCGATGCGCTGGTCGGCGCCAATTCCAGCGCCGCGACCCGCGATTCGTTTCGCAAGAAATTACGCGCCGGCGAACTCAACGACAAGGAAATCGAGATCGAGACCCAATCGTCGGGCGGAATGCCCTTGTTCGAGATTCCGGGCATGCCGGGCGCCCAGATGGGCGCGATCTCGATCGGCGATATCTTTGGCAAGATGGGCGGCCGCACCAAGACCCGCCGCCTAACGGTGGCGAGTTCGCACGAGATCCTGGTCAACGAGGAATCCGATAAGCTCCTGGACAACGAACAACTGGTGCAGGAATCGATCGGCGCGGTCGAGAACAATGGCATCGTGTTCCTCGACGAGATCGACAAGATCTGCGTGCGCGACGGCCGCGTCGGCGGCGATGTCTCGCGCGAGGGCGTGCAGCGCGACCTGCTGCCGCTGATCGAAGGCACCACCGTCTCGACCAAGCATGGCGCCGTCAAGACCGATCATATCCTGTTCATCGCATCCGGCGCGTTTCACATCGCCAAGCCGTCGGACCTGTTGCCGGAATTGCAGGGCCGCCTGCCGATCCGAGTCGAGCTGCAGGCGCTGACGCGCAACGACATGCGCCGCATCCTGACCGAGCCCGAGGCGTCGCTGATCAAGCAATATGTCGCGCTGATGCAAACCGAAGGCGTGACGCTCGAGGTTACCGACGGCGCCATCGATGCGCTCGCGGACGTCGCGGTCGCGGTCAATTCGACCGTGGAGAATATCGGTGCGCGGCGCTTGCAGACGGTGATGGAGCGCGTGCTGGACGAGATTTCATTCTCCGCGCCCGATCGCAGCGGCGAGACCGTCAAGGTCGACGCCGATTATGTGCAGAAGCACGTCGGCGACCTCGCCAAGAACGCTGATCTGAGCCGGTTTATCCTTTAAAACTGGTTCGTGCTGCCCCGCACGCGTTGCGCCTTGCTCGCCCATGAGTTAGTCCAGCCCTGATTTCGCTGCCGTTTTCGGGGGCTCAATGGATTTGCATGGGTGGAAAAACCCCTGGCGGTGGATGCTGGCCGTCAACGTCGCGGTGCTGATGGGGGTCTTCCTGCACAAGATCACGCTGCCGCCCTACGTCCCCTATATCCATCTTCTGGTCGACTATCATTTCGGTTTTACCAAGCGCGCGCTGATCGGCGCCGTCGTCTCGCTGTTTGCTTCAAGGGTGCCGGTCTGGCTGGTGTTCGCGCTCGGCGGCGCGACGTGGCTGATCACGCTCGGCCTGTTCGTCAAGCTGTTCCGGCAAACCTTCGGGCTTGATGACGAGCATGCGCCGCTGTTCATCTTCACCGCGGGCTCGCCGTTCTTTTTCAAGAACTTCATGCACACGCTCGGTCATTTCGACATCTATGGCTGTGCGTTTGCGATCTGCCTCTTGCTGCTGCCGGCGCGTTCGATCGCTTTTGTGCTGCTTGCAGCGCTGTTCTCCGTGATCCTGGTTCTAATCCACCACATCCATCTCTTGATGTATGTGCCGACTATCGTCGTCATCGTGGTGCTCAGGCACTATCTGGTCCAGGGCGCGCACCGGCGAAACCTGAGCGTCGGGGCCGCGGCTGCGACAGCCGTCGGAGCGTTGTTTGTCGCCGCGCAATTTTACGGATCGATGCCGGTACCCGAGGCCCAGTTCGTGAGCTATCTACGGAGCCGGATGGCCGATCCATCGCGCACCGATCTCTTGAGCTTCAGCTACATCTGGTACCAGCCGCTCGCGAAGGAAATTCAGGATACCTGGCTGCGCATGCCATCAAACCTGCTGGGCATTCCGGTGTTCGCGCTGCTGATGTCGTTGCACGCGCCGCTCTGGAAATATTCTGCCGGGCTGATCCAATCGCTTGCCGCTGATTGGCATCGGCGCGTCGTGATATCGGCGCTAACTGCGGTAAGCTTGGGCTATCTCGTGATGTTCGTGATCGTGTTCGATTATTCGCGGTGGATCTCGAATTGGGTGGTCTGCATGTTCCTGATCATGCATGCGGTGAAAACCCTGCCTGCCTCGCAAACCGTGCCGCCGATATCAGGCGATGATCGCAAGACCACCGTCCTCGGCTGGATCGTCACCTTGATCCCGCGCGTCGGGATCGTACGGCCATTTTGACCGGGGCTCACAGTTTCGACCGCCGGATGCGAACATACAGCGCGCCCTCGCCGCCATGGCCGATATGGGCTTCTTCAAATCCGACCACGAGCGAACGAAACTCGGGCAGAGCAAGCCATTGCGGTACCTGACGGCGCAGCACGCCGCGCTCGGACTCCGAAACGCCTACCTTGCCCTTGCCGGTAATGACAAGCACGAAGGTCAATCCGTCGCCGTGGGCGCGCTGCAGGAATCCGAACAGTGCGCGATGCGCGCGTACTTGTGTCATGCCGTGCAGATCGAGCCGTGCATCGATTTCCATACGTCCGCGGGAAAGCTTTGAGCGCTCCCGGCGTCCGAGCGGCGCTAGCGGCGGCGTGGCCGGCTTTGGCGAGCTTGCCGTCTGAACGGATACGCGCGGCTTCGCCACCGAGGCAGGCCTGGCGGCTGCCGGCACTTCCTCTGAGGCCTCGATAACGTGTGCCTTCGCCGCGCGGGGCCTTTTTCGCAACGGTTTGACCTGTTTGGCGACGCTTTCCCACAGCACACGCTCTTCCTCGCTCAAACCGCGCTTGCGGCGCGGCTGCGACGGCTGATCGGGGATCGGCTCGGCAGGCGCACGTCTCATCGGCCGCGCCGGCCATAGCGCGTGCGACGGCGGCGAAACTCGTCACGGCTCGGTTGGATGTTCGGCCGCGCCTCCGGCAGCGGTACCGGCTGCGTCACTTGCACTTGAGCCGTCGGAGCTTGCACGATCGGCGTTACGGGCTTGGCCGCCGCGTTGTCCTTGGGCGCATCCTTCGCCGGTGCCGCCGAAGCTGCCGACGGTTTCGTGAGCGTCTTCTGATCCTTTGGCTGATCCTTCAGCGGATCGACCTGCGGAAACAGTCTCGCGATCTTTTGCGACGGTCGCGCATCCGGCACCGGCATCTTGCGGCCACGCGCCAACGGATCGAGGCTCTTCGGCACCAGCATGACGAAGCGCATATTGTGCCGAAGCCGGCCGGATACCTTGCCCGCGTCCGCGCCCGCACCGAAATAGAGATCGGCGCGCGCGGGGCCCGTTATCGCCGAGCCGGTGTCTTGTGCAATCATCAGCCGCTGAAACGGCGTCTTCGACTTCTCCGACTCGATCGGCAGCTCGCCGGCGATGAAAAACGGCGTACCATAAACGTGCAGCGCCTTGTCGACGGCGATCGACCGGCCCGGCGTCAACGGCACGCCCTGCGCGCCTACCGCCTCATCCTTGTCGGAGAGCTGCACCTGGCGAAAGAACACATAGGCGCGGTTCTGCCGGCGCAATTCCTTGGCGCCATCGGGATTTTGATCCATCCACTCCCTGATCTTGTGCATCGACATCTCCTCCTTCGGGATGATGCCGCGGTCGATCAGGATGCGGCCAACCGCCGTATAGGGATAGCCATTATGCGCGTCGTAATTGATACGCAGCGTCGCGCCGTCCTCGAGGTGAACTCGGGCCGAACCCTGGATCTGTGCGAACAATAGATCGGTCTGGTCCTTGAGCCAGCAAATCTCAAGCCCGCGGCCGGCGATCGCGCCGTCCTCGATCTCGCCGCGATCATAGTAAGGTACGAGCTTGCGGCGGCCGATCTTGCGGAACACCTGCCCCTTGTTCGGCAGGTCCGGCGAGTCTTGCGTGAAGCCGCGGACGAACAGGTTCGAGGGACGGCGATAGAGCGGCACATTGTAGACGTCGGTTTGGGTGCGCGATCCTTCGAGGATGGGCTCGTAATAGCCGGTCACGAAGCCGGCATCTTCGCCGAGCCGCGAGATTTGCAGCGGAGTGAAATGGTCCTCGAAGAAGGCGCGCGCCTTGGCGCCATCGGAGATATCCACGAGCCTTGCCGCGCGGCACGGCTCGCGCAGCGAAACCCCCAAAGCCTTGGGAGTCGACGCTTTTGGAATTGCAGCAGGCAGCGCGTGTTGCGCCGCGATCGGCTTGCAGCTCGCGCGAAACGCCCGGTAGGCCGCGAGATGGTCGTCGTTGCTCCAGCCGGCGATGTCGGCCCACGCCAGCGGGATATATTGGCTGCCGCTGATCTCGAGCGGCAAGGCGAGCCGGGGATACGGAATGGGGCGGGAATCGGTGAGGTGATGGCGGGCGGTGCGCGCGCCGTGCACGGCGAGCGGGGCCAACGACCATGCAACGGCGATCGCACCAAACGCCGCGGCATATCGCCTGAAACGGACCGGGCTAGTGGGCGCTTCCCGTGCCAACCAGCTTCCAGTTTGGATCGCGCGAAGTCGTGTCGCGGGCAAATGTCCAGACATCGGTGATATCGGCGACCTTGTCCGGATTGCCGTCGACAATGGTGCCGGCCTTGTCGCGGGTGACCGAGATCATCTGCGACACAAAACGAACGGTAAGCTGCGCCGAGCGATCGCGCGTTTCCGCGCCCACCAGCTCGGCCCTGTCGATCGAAACGAAGCGCGTTTCGGTCTTCTGCTCGTGCCTCTCGCGATCCCTGATGACGGCCTCGAAGCTTTCATAGACCTCCGACGACAACAGATCGCGCAAGGCTCGGCGGTCGCCATTGGCGAATGCCAGCACGATCATTTCGTAGGCGCCGCGTGCACCGCTCAAGAAATGCCGGGGATCGAACGAGGAATCCTGCGCGGCGATGGCATCAAGCCCCTGCGCCAGCGGCGTGCCCGGCTCGGTCAAGCCCTTCCAGCGATCGATCGGCGGCGCCACATCCGCGGCCGGGGCCAGCGGCGCGTGATCGATCACCTTTCCCGGTATCGGAACGACGTTATTGTCCTGCGCACCCTGCACCGCGTTGCGCGCCGTGCGGTCGAACGGCGGCCGTTCGCTGCCGGTGCGCTGTCCGAGGACGCTGCGCAGGCGCAGGAAGATGAAGACTGCCAGCGCCAGGAAGATGATGGTATAAATATCCACGTCGTTTTCGCTTTCTGGTCTCTGCCGGCAACGGCTCTGGCGGTAGAGCGTTCCTTAATCTTAGGGGAACGGCAGAGATTGCATCATCGATATACGCCCGCTCGATGTAGGCACGAAATCTTGCCCGGCCAGTGGCGCGTTTATGCGCCGGCGAATTGTAGCGCGTTTTGGGCCCGAGAGGAAACCCGTTCCTGCCTGGAAATCACGCATATTCAATCGTTTAAGATGCCCATTCCTTGCCGGTTTGCCCGCCATCATCAACTCGGTGCCCAGCGCCGGACCTGGGCGGCCGAAGGGCCACCGTCGTCCTTGTGGAACGAGGCGGGCCTATGATAGCCACTCGCCCGGCGACGGCATTTTTGCCAATCAAAGCAAATTTCGACACAAAACCGGGCCTACGCTCGCTGCAGGAGATTATTTCATGACCAATGGCAACGGCGCTCCTCCCGAGGCAGCCCCTCCTCCCCAGTTGAACGTGCTGGCGCAATACACCAAGGACCTGTCATTCGAAAATCCGAATGCGCCTTCCTCGCTCGCGCCGCAACCGCAGCCCCCTCAGATCAATATCCAGATCAATGTCGGCGCCAACAATATCGCCGAGAACGAATACGAGGTGACGCTGTCGGTCGAGGGCAAGGCCGAAAATGCCGGCAAGCTGATGTTCAGCTTCGACCTCGCCTATGCCGGCATTTTCCGCATCGTGAACGTGCCCAAGGAAAACCTGCACCCGCTGATCATGATCGAATGTCCGCGGCTCTTGTTTCCGTTCGCGCGCGAAATCATCGCCACTTCGGTGCGCGACGGCGGCTTTCCGCCGCTGATGCTGGATCCGGTCGACTTCGTCGGTCTCTATCGCCAGAACATGGAACGGCAGGCCGCAGCGGCGCAGGCGGGCGCCAAGCCGAGCTAAGCCGGAATCAGAAACTCGTTCCAGATCGGCTTATCGCCAAGCGTGGCGATGAAGGCCCGATGGGCCTCGCGATCGGCATCCGTGATCCGCGGCGCCAGCGGGGTCTCGCGCTGCCGCCGCGGCATTTCGCCCGATGCGCCAATTCGTATCTCGCGGGTCTCGGCCGCCAGGATCAGTTGCGACTGCCGGGCTCCGATCAGGTCGATGTAGACTTCGGCCAGAAGCTCGGCGTCGAGCAGCGCGCCGTGCTTGGTACGGCGGGAATTGTCGATCGCATAGCGCGAGCAGAGGTCGTCGAGCCGGTTCGAGACACCGGGATGCTTGCGGCGCGCCAACAGCAGCGTGTCGACCAGGCGCTCGCGGGGGATCGCCGGCCGCTTGATGCGGTCAAGCTCGGCGTTGATGAAGCTGATGTCGAACGAGGCGTTATGGATCACCAGCGGCGCGTCGGCGAGGAATTCGAGGAATTCGTCGACCACCTCAGAAAACAGCGGCTTGCTCGCCAGGAACTCGGTGGAAAGCCCGTGCACCGCGAACGCTTCAGCCGGCATGTCGCGCTCGGGATTGATATGGCGGTGAAAGGTCTGCCCGGTCGGCATCCGGTTGAAAATCTCGACGCAGCCGATTTCGACGAGCCGGTCGCCGCGCAACGGATCAAGCCCGGTGGTTTCAGTATCGAGAACGACTTCGCGCATGAATGCCACCACCGACGGACGGCGAATCAAGGCCGCCGCCGCGGCATCTTAGCAACCTCGCGCAGAATGTCCCGGATCTGGGCCCGCACCGGGTCGAGCCCGTGCGATGTATCCACCACGAAATCCGCGCGTTCGCGCTTTTCGGCATCGGGCAGTTGCCGCGCCAGGATGGCGTCGAGCTTCTCGCCGGTCATATTGTCGCGCACGAGAATGCGCTCGCGCTGAACTGCCGGCGAGGTCGTCACCACCACCACCGCATCTACGCGCTTCTCGCCACCGGTTTCAAACAGCAAGGGTACGTCGATCACCGCGACGGGCGCGCCGGACCGCTCGGCTTCATCAAGGAACTCTTGGCGGGAGGCGCCCAGCATTGGATGCACGATCTGCTCGAGCTGCTTCAGCGCCGCGGGATCGCGCACCACGCGCGCCGAGAGCTTGTCGCGGTCGACCTTGCCATCGATGGTGGTGCCCGGAAAAGCGGCTTCGATGGCGGACGCCGCTTCGCCCTGATAGATTTTGTGGACGGTGGCGTCTGCATCGTAAACGGGGACGCCGGCTTCCGCGAAAAGTTTTGCGGTGGTGGATTTCCCCATCCCGATCGAGCCGGTCAATCCCAGGATCAGCATTTTACGATCGCCCGTTTTGGAACGGCTCATATCGCCAGGAGCTTTTCGCTGCGCAGAAAGGCGAGCAACGGCAACAGCGGCAGGCCGAGAATGGTGAAATGGTCGCCTTCAATGCGCTCGAACAGATGCACGCCCAGTCCTTCAAGCTGGTAGGCGCCGACGCTTGACGTAACCGCCTCCCCTGCCCGGTCCAGATAGGCCTCAATTTCCACCTCGTTGAGCGCTCGCACCGTCATCCGCGCGAGCGCGACATGCATGAACACTATCTCGCCGCCGCGAGCCACGGCAACGGCGGAATTCAGCTCGTGGGTGCGGCCGGCGAGGCCGCGCAACTGTTCTGCGGCCTCGAGGCGGCCTGCAGGCTTGTTGAAGAGGCGCTGGCCCAGCGCCAGCGTCTGATCGGCGCCGACGACGTATCGCGCAGGCTTTTGTCTCGAGACCGCAACCGCTTTTGCGCGCGCCAACAGCGCGGCGATGTCGGCGGGCGCCGACAAGCCGGCCGACTGCTGAGCGGCCCGCTCATCGATATCGGCAGGAATGGCTTCAAAGTCGATGCCGGCATTTGCGAGCAGCAGTTGCCGGGCCCGGCTTTGTGATGCCAAGACCAAACGCTCGTTTCCTTGCCAGACAGTCATTGGCGAAAAATCATTCCGCGAGCCGGTGCCGCTGCCGGTCGGTATAGAGTTTGAGCACCGCGGCCGCGGTTTCTTCAATCGATCGTCGCGTCACATCGAGCTGCGCCCAATTGAGCTTGGCGCTCAGCCGTCTTGCGAAAGCAACTTCATCGGCAACAGCCTGCTTGTCGATATACTCGTCATTACCGGAACTCGCGCCCATGCTGAGCAACCGGTTTTGCCGCACCTGGATCAGCCGCTCCGGCGTCGCGTGCAGGCTCACCACCAGCGGTTTTGTCAGGTTCTCGAGCTGATGGGGAAGCGGTATCCCCGGCACCAGCGGCACATTGGCGGTGCGGATGCCGCGGTTGGCGAGATAGATCGAGGTCGGCGTCTTCGACGTGCGGGACACCCCGACCAGCACCACATCGGCCTCCTCCAGGCCTTCGACATGCTGGCCGTCATCATGCATCATGGTGTAGTTCAGCGCGTCGATGCGCTTGAAATATTCCGCATTCAACACGTGCTGCGCGCCAACGCGCCCGGTGGTCGCCGCCCCGAGATAGGCTTCGAACAATTGCATCACCGGGCCGATGATCGACAGGCTCGGAATGTTGATCTCCTTGCATTTGGCCTCCAGCCGGACGACCAGATCCTTCTCGAGCAAGGTGAACAGCACGATTCCAGGTGCTTCCTCGATTTCATTCAAGACGCGGTCGAGCTGCTTCTGGCTGCGCACCAGCGGATAGACATGTTCCACCGGCGTGACTTTGGCATATTGCGCGGCTACCGCGCGCGCCACCGTGATCAGGGTCTCACCGGTCGAATCGGAAACGAGATGAAGGTGAAAATAATTGCCTGATGTGGGCACTTGAAGCCTGTGTATCCTGTGAATCCCTGTGGAGCTCGGTGATGAGAATCAAAGGCCGTTTGGCGGATCAGGGATAAGCCGGCCTTTTCTTCACACCCGCCCACCAACGGAAAAGTTTGCGCGGTCGAGGCAATGATACTGAGGTTATGTGGACTTGTCTCTCCATAACCTGCGCACGGAACGATGCAAGCAGCTGATTAAGGTAGTGTTATCGGGTTGGCCGGTCATCGCCGAAGAATTGTTGAAGGATGTGAAAAAGCCGCCGACATCGTCGGGATGATTTTGCGCGAGTGCAATCCACCGCCACTTAGACTCAAACCTTTAGATTCTTAATTTAGTTTTAGGGAAGGCTTGCTTGCGGACAGATCTCGGCGCAAATCGATGACCGGCGTTGGTGATGCGAGTAGCACTGCGTTCGAGAGGCGGACGGATGTACGAATGGATCAAGGCGCTGCATATCATCGCTGTCATCTCGTGGATGGCGGGCATGCTCTATCTGCCGCGATTATTCGTTTATCATTGCGGAACAGAAGCGGGGTCGAGGCAATCCGAAACGTTCAAGGTGATGGAACGCCGGCTACTCAGGCTGATCATCAACCCCGCGATGATCGTGACCTGGGTCGCCGGACTTTATCTCGCATGGAGCGGGCATTGGTTTTCGTCCGGCTGGCTGTACGGAAAGCTTGTGCTCGTAATCATCTTGTCGGGTGTCCACGGTCTTTTTTCCCGCTGCGTGAAGGATTTCGCCGCCGACCGGAATACGCGAAGCGAGAAATTCTATCGAATTATCAACGAGGTGCCGACGGTACTGATGATTTTCATCGTCATCCTGGTAGTGGTGAAGCCGTTCTGATTGTGATCTTGGCCGAAATCTCGACATCAGGCCCGCTTGCGGACGGTCGAGTGATTTTCTATATTGTTGGAATCCCACCCCACGCAGGCGGATGTGGCTGCGTTCCGGTTTCCTTCAGGTGAACCGGCCGCCGCATCAGGTTTGAAGCCTCTTCGGCGCTTTCCTCGCTTAGACCTGCGGACCTTTTCCTGATTCGCGTCCGCTTTTCTTAAAGCCACCTCGCACCCCTTCCCTACCAGTTACTCCACAGGACCACCCCAATGCGGGAAATGAAACTCCAAGACCTCAAATCTCAAACGCCGGCTGAGCTCGTTGCATTCGCCGAAGAGAAAGGGGTCGAAAATGCCAGCACCATGCGCAAGCAGGAGCTGATGTTCGCCATTCTCAAGCAGCTTGCGATCCAGGAAATCGACATTATCGGGGAGGGCGTTGTCGAAGTTCTCTCCGACGGTTTCGGATTCTTGCGCTCGCCGGACGCCAATTATCTGCCGGGACCTGACGATATCTACGTCTCGCCCTCGCAGATACGCCGCTTCGGGCTTCGCACCGGCGATACCATCGAAGGCCACATTCGCAGCCCGAAGGAAGGCGAACGCTATTTCGCGCTGCTGAAAGTCAACACGCTGAATTTCGAGGACCCGGAGAAGGCGAAGCACAAGGTCAATTTCGACAATTTGACACCGCTGTTTCCGGATCAGCGCTTCCGGCTGGAAATCGACGACCCGACCAGAAAGGACTTATCTGCGAGGGTAATCGACATTGTCGCGCCGATCGGTAAAGGCCAGCGCGCCCTGATCGTGGCGCCGCCGCGCACCGGCAAGACGGTGCTGATGCAGAACATCGCGCACTCGATCACCGCCAATCACCCCGAATGCTACCTGATCGTGCTTCTGATCGACGAACGCCCGGAAGAAGTCACCGACATGCAGCGCTCGGTGAAAGGTGAGGTGGTTTCCTCGACCTTCGACGAGCCCGCGGTGCGTCACGTTCAGGTCGCCGAGATGGTGATCGAAAAAGCAAAACGCCTGGTCGAGCACGGCCGTGATGTCGTGATCCTGCTCGACTCGATCACGCGGCTTGGCCGCGCCTATAACACCGTGGTGCCGTCATCCGGCAAAGTGCTGACCGGCGGCGTCGACGCCAACGCGTTGCAACGGCCAAAGCGATTCTTCGGCGCCGCGCGCAACATCGAGGAGGGTGGTTCACTCACCATCATCGCGACCGCGCTGGTCGACACCGGCAGCCGAATGGACGAAGTCATCTTCGAAGAATTCAAGGGCACCGGTAACTCGGAACTGATTCTCGACCGCAAGGTTTCCGACAAGCGCACCTTCCCGGCGATTGACATCTCGCGATCGGGTACGCGCAAGGAAGAGCTGATCACCGATCCGCAGGTCCTGAAGAAGATGTATGTGCTGCGCCGGATCCTCAATCCGATGGGCACCATGGATGCGATCGACTTCCTGCTCGACAAGCTGCGCAACACCAAGAACAACTCGGAGTTCTTCGAATCGATGAACACCTGAGTCGTCTTGGTTGGATTTGTGGTGGGCGCTCTCGAGGAATCGAGGGCGCCCTTCTTCGTTTCGGTATTCAAGGTTGCGTCGCCGGCCGCGCCCATAGATGGGCTATGCTGCACTGCAACATCATCTCGGGCGGACGGCCAGAGCCCGCGCGAATCGCGTTGCCTTCGAAGAAGCTCCGGCACAAATAGGCGATGCATCCTAAAGACCAGACCATCTTCGCGCTGTCCTCCGGACGGTCGCCGAGCGCGATCGCGATCGTGCGCCTATCGGGGCAGCAGGCGGGCAGCGCGCTCACTTTGCTCGCGGGCAAAATCCCCGGTCCACGACAGGCGACGCGGGTGTTGTTGCGCGATGCGAATCGGCAGCCGATCGATGACGCGATCGTGCTGTGGTTTCCAGGGCCTTCGAGCGCGACCGGGGAAGACGTCGTCGAGTTTCACATCCATGGCGGGCGGGCGGTGCTTGCGGCGCTGTTCGCAGCGCTATCGACGATTGAGAATGTGCGTGCCGCCGAACCCGGTGAATTCACTCGCCGTGCCTTCGAGAACGGAAAGCTCGATCTCACCGAGGCCGAAGGTCTCGACGATCTGATTCATGCCGACACCGATCGGCAACGCCGCCAGGCGCTGCGTCAACTGAAAGGTCTGCTCGGCGATCGAGCCCGCGATTGGCGCGCGCGGATCATCGAGGCCTCCGCCTTGATCGAAGCCGGAATAGATTTCGCAGACGAGGGCGATGTACCCGCCGAGCTGATCGCGCCGGCGCTCGCCAGGATCGAAACGCTGCTCGGTGAAATCCAGCAGGTCCTTGCGGGGCACGGCCGGAGCGAGCGGCTGCGCGACGGGTTGGTGATCGCCATCTCGGGTCCGCCGAATGTCGGCAAGTCGACGCTGATCAATCAGCTGGCGCGGCGCGAGGTTGCGATCGTCTCGCCGCATGCCGGTACCACGCGCGACATCATTGAAGTGCAGCTCGATCTCGACGGCTATCCGGTGACGGTCATCGACACCGCGGGGCTGCGCGAGACCGACGATCCGGTGGAGCAGGAAGGCGTACGGCGGGCGAGGGCGCGCGCGGCGGAAGCCGATCTGGTGCTCTGGCTGATCGACGCGGAGCACGATAGTAGCGCGCCAGGCGGGGGTGCGGCGCCGACCTGGCTCGTACGCAACAAGATCGATCTCGACCCCGTCACGGCCAGCGTAACGACGCAGTCTCGTGACGCGAGGAGGCAAGGGCAGGGCGAGGCGATGTTCGCGATCTCGGCGAGCCGCAGCGATGGGATCACCGAGCTGATTGCGGCGCTGGTCGGATTCGCCCAGGAATTTTTCGGCGTGACCGAAAGCGGGCTCATCAGCCGAATCCGGCAACGGGAATTGCTGCAGCAGACGGCGGCCTCGTTGGAGCGCGGCCTAGCCGTCATCGGGAAGGGCGAAGAGCTCGCCGCCGAAGACCTGCGGGCGGCCGCTTATTCCCTCGGACGCCTCTTGGGCCGGGTCGACGTCGAGGATATTTTGGACGTCATCTTCCGGGAATTCTGTATCGGAAAGTAACGCTCATGCTTCGTTCAGCGGGGCTACCGATTGGTTAACGTTTATGGTTAACGCATCTGTTTCACGTGAAACAAGTCGGGTGGGTGCTACCTTGCATGGGGTCGTTTTCGATATTTTTGGTTTGGGGGCCAAAGCCGGGGTGGCGAGAATGTTTCACGTGAAACGCCTTCCGGCGTTTGCCATGGCGCGATAGAAGTCGGCCATGATCGCGCATCAGGAATCATTCCAGGAATCATTCGACGTCATCGTCATCGGCGGCGGCCACGCCGGCTGTGAGGCCGCGGGCGCCGCGGCGCGCATCGGCGCCCGGACGGCGCTGGTGACCCATCGGTTTGCGACTGTCGGGGCGATGTCCTGCAATCCCGCGATCGGGGGTCTCGGCAAGGGCCATTTGGTGCGCGAGGTCGATGCGCTGGATGGCTCGATGGGCCGAGTCGCGGACGCAGCCGGGATCCAATTCCGTATGCTCAATCGCCGCAAGGGTCCGGCGGTGCGCGGCCCTCGGGCCCAGGCCGACCGCAAGCTCTATGCGGCTGCGATGCAGAGGGCGATCCGCGAGACCGCCAATCTCAGCGTGGTCGAGGGTGAGGTGGATGAGCTGATCGTCTCGAACGGCCGCGTCACGGGCATTCGTTTGAGTGACGGCCGCCAGGTGCGGGCAGGGGCGGTTGTCATCACGACCGGCACGTTCCTGCGCGGGCTGATCCATCTCGGCGAGAACAGCTGGCCCGCTGGCCGAGTCGGCGAGGCGCCGGCGATCGGACTTTCGAAGTCTTTCGAACGCTCGGGATTTACGCTCGGGCGGTTGAAGACCGGAACGCCGCCGCGGCTCGATGGCACCACGATCGATTGGTCGGCAGTCGAGATGCAGCCTGGCGACGATCCGCCGGAGCCGTTTTCAGTGCTGACCGATCGCATCACGCTGCCGCAAATCCAGTGCGGCATCACGCGCACGACGCCTGCGACCCATGACGTGATCCGAGCCAATGTGCATCGCTCGCCGATGTATTCCGGCCAGATCAAGAGCACCGGGCCGCGCTACTGTCCCTCGATCGAGGACAAGATTGTCCGGTTCGGCGACCGCGACGGGCACCAGATTTTTCTGGAGCCGGAAGGGCTCGACGACACCACGGTCTATCCCAACGGCATATCGACCTCGTTGCCGGAGGAAGTGCAGCTCGCGATCCTCCCAACCATTCCCGGCCTTGCGCGGGTCAAAATGGTTCGGCCCGGCTATGCCATCGAATACGATCACGTCGACCCGCGCGAACTCGATCCGACCTTGCAGACCAAGCGGGTGCCGGGGCTATTCCTGGCCGGACAGATCAACGGCACCACCGGCTATGAGGAAGCCGCGGCCCAAGGGCTGGTAGCCGGTCTCAATGCGGCATTGGCTGCCAGTGGAGCTGCGCCGGCGGTGTTCGATCGCGCCGACGGCTATCTCGGCGTGATGATCGACGATCTCGTCACCCGCGGGATCACCGAGCCGTATCGGATGTTCACCTCGCGGGCCGAGTACCGGCTCACGCTTCGGGCCGACAATGCCGACCAGCGCCTGACCGGCAAAGGCATCGCGCTGGGGTGCGTGGGGAGCGCGCGGTCACGGCGTCACCGTGCCAAGATGGCGGCGCTCGATGCGGCCAGGTCGCTTTCGAAGTCGCTCACGATCACGCCGAATGAGGCCGCGAAATACGGG
>Ga0210409_10003898_pt1 | contig 16368 bp, 9 predicted proteins | sample IncBWH17MmetaG_FD_161649 | JGI IMG/M metagenome (GOLD analysis project Ga0210409, IMG submission 161649) | Forest soil microbial communities from Barre Woods Harvard Forest LTER site, Petersham, Massachusetts, United States - Inc-BW-H-17-M | ecosystem: Environmental > Terrestrial > Soil >...
CGGAGCTCGTAAAAAAAATGTCAGGCCAGGCCCAATTGCGCTGCAAATCACGTCTTTGCCCTCCTTACGGTTCGTGCGTCTTCCTTTTCATCTTGACATTCTTGCCGGTCCCGTCCATCTTTTAGGGCTTTCCATCTGCTTTTGCGTTGGGCAATGGGATGGAGCGAGGGCGGAGAGTGGCGGACCCGGTCAAAGTTCGATTGTGTTTTCACGACCGATGCTTCGACGGCGCGGCCTCGGCGGCGGTCTTCTACCGCTTTTTTCGAAAGCGCATCCAGGCGGGAGCGGAGTTTCATTTCACGGGGATGACGCATCAGGCGCGGCATCCGTTCTCGGAAGCCCTGTTTGACGGCCATGAAAACGCCATCGTCGATTTCAAATACTCCAGCTCGCCGCGCGTGACCTGGTGGTTTGACCATCACCAGAGCGCGTTCCTCACTCCCGCCGACGCCGAGCATTTTCGGCAGGACCGCAGCGGCCACAAGTTCTACAACCCCGATTACAAATCCTGCACCAAGCTGCTGGGCGACGTGACCAGCGCGAAATTCGGATTCGACGTGAAGTCCCTTGCCGAGCTGATTTACTGGGGAGATATCATTGACGGCGCCCAATATCCCACGCCGGAATCCGCCGTGGCTCTCGCGGAGCCTGCGACGCAACTGGCCCTGGTGATCGAGGCCGCGCCGGAAGAAGGCCTGGTCGCCAAAATCATTCCCGACTTGTCCGAGCGGCCGCTCGCGGAAATGATCCAACTGCCCATCGTGGCGAAGCATCTCGGCCCGCTGCTGGACAAGCATCACCGTTCAATCGAATTGCTGCGCCAGCGCATCGAAGTCCGCGGCGGCGTGATCTATTTCGATATCACCGACCTGGACATCGACGGCTACAACAAATTTATTCCTTACATGCTGTATCCGGCTGCGCGCTACACGGTGAGCGTGCTGGCTTCGCCCACGCGGGCGAAAATTTCGATTGGCTCAAATCCTTGGAATCCCGACGCCGCCGAGGACAACCTGGCGAGCCTGGCGGAACAATACGGCGGGGGAGGCCATCCGCGCGTCGCGGCGATCTCCTTGGAACCAAACGAAATCGAGCGCGCCAGGCAAGTCTCCAAGGAAATCGCGGAAAAATTACGGGATTGAACGCAAATCGCGCGCGCCGCGGCCAGCCGGAAAAATGGTCCAGTCGTGGTAAAATAAAAAGTTCGTGGACCGGTAGCTCAATGGTAGAGCAGCTGACTCTTAATCAGCGGGTTGCAGGTTCAAGTCCTGCCCGGTTCACCACTCTTTCCGTAGCCGCAACGAAATTCATAGCCTCCGCGCGGATCGCATAAATCACTTGACGTGCCGCTCAATTGGCGGCGAAACAATAAAACAGGCCGGAGCCGCCCGTGCTTTCCAGCGCGGCCTGGCTGCAGCCCGCGGTGGCATGCGAAGAGTTCCACGATGCGTTGTCGTTGCCGATGCGGTCGGAATGGCCCACTTGCGCGGAGCCCGCGCCGCTGCTGGTCCAATTGTTGCAGGTGTGGTCGGCCTTATCGGTGTAGGCGCGGCCGTCGGTTTGAGAGCCGGTGAGGATGTCGTGTTCGATCGGCGGCGGGTCGCCTACGCCATGGACTACCTCGCCCTTCTCGGTTCGCGCGGACTGTTTGAAAAGATTGCTGCCGCGCTGCGCTTGGACGAGCGTATCTCCATGAAGTTCCCCGAGATCCTGGGAAATGATCGAGTTCTGCGGCTGACCCAGTTGGCTCCGCGTTGTGTTGTACCAGGGTCCGGTGCCGATGCGGTCACGCGCATTGACGGCCGGCTCTCCGGGACGAGCCTGGGTGCTGAGGTAGGCGTGCCAGGTGTGATTGCCCGCGCCCACGGCGGTAGCCAGCGCCTGGCAGTGCGCGTCGGCTCCGGCGAGCCCGCCGAGATCGCCGCCATTGCCGAGGCCCACGCTGGCCACGAAAAAGGTCATGGGGTGGCGCTGCGGTTGAGGTCGGCCTCGCTGGCCCCCGTCGTCTTGGGCCAGCGCCAAGCATGAGGCCAGCATCACGAGTGACAATGCAGCTAGCAGAAATCGTTTCTCCGGCATCCTGGGCTCCTCAGCTGTATCAATTGATGGCGAAGCAGTAGAACATGCCAACGCCGTGAGTCTTGGGCAAGGATTCCTGGCTGCAGCCACGGGTTCCATGGGACGAGTTCCAGGATCCGTTCCCGCCGCCGTTTCGGTCAGGAAAGCCGATTTGGGCGTTGGGCCTGCCGTCGGGGGCATTCAGATTTCCATTTGCCGTGCCTGGTTCCGGATCCTTGTTGCTGGTCCAGTTGTTACAGGTGTGGTCCTGGGTATCCGTAAATGCCCGGCCGTCCGGCTGCGAACCGGTCAGCATTTCGTGGCGGTTGGAAAAGGGAGTGGTCTTGACGTAGTCCCAATCGTTGTCCCGCGGGTCGGCATAATCATACAGGCCGGGAACGGTCTCGCCCTTCTCGGTAAGCCCGGTCAGCTTATTGAGATTGTTACCGAGACGCGCCAGTTCCAGCGTGTCACCATGCAGGTGGGCGAGGTCCGGAGCGATCATCTCGCCTTTCACGTTGTACCAGGGACCTGTGCCGATGCGGTCGCGAGCGTTCACAGCCGGCTGCCCGGGGCGAGCCTGCGTGCTGAGGTAAGCGTGCCAGGTGCGATTGCCCGCGCCAACTGCCGTGGCCAGCTTCTGGCAATACGCGTCTGCTCCGGCGAGCCCGCCGAGATTGCCGCCGTCGCCGATCGGGGCGCTGGTCACGAAGAATGTCATGGGATGCCGCGGCGCGGGAGTTTGCTGCGCCAGCAATAAGCAGGAAGCCAGCAAAGAAGGGGCAGTGAATCCAACAATCAAGGATCGAGTCTTCGACATCCGTCCCTCCTCGGGCAAGCGCCGCGGCGATCGCTCGCGGCTAAAGGCGCCTTCCCCGGGCGGGAGATTAGCACAAGAGGCTTGCGCGGAAAAGCGCGTCTCGTTGCCCGCGCAGCAGACAGATTCCTCGGGGCGTTGTTGCCGGCAATCCGCGTCCGGCCTTGAAAAGCTGGACGCGTCTTTCGGCGATAAGGGAGTGGAGTCGAATTGACTAACTTGCTTTTACATTACGCCCAAAAAAGGTCGAAGCGCGGGGGCCCACTTAGAAAGCCCCGAATTCAGCAACAAAGTCCTGACTCTTCGAATAAAGTGAGAAGTAGAATATATAGTAGACTAATCAATTAAATAATAAAGTAAGAACATAAAATAGATACCCGTCCCCGTCAGGAAGAAAATTAAAAAAGAACGAACCACGCCGCTGTTTACCGTTTACCTGATGCGAAATTTAAATCTTTTAACATATTGTTTTGCAGCGTATACTATTTAGCGAGTTGAGAATTTCCATTCTGGATGATTTCCGTTATTTACTGTGGACTTCTGCCTTGCGTCGGCACTTTGTCTCTAGGCTCACGACCTTGCACGTTAGGCTTTCGCGGATTTCCCCGGTCGGCACCCAGCCTGCCCGGGCAGTTATGCCCACAGAACATTGGGTGGTTTAATGAGAGCATCCATGAGGCTATTTCTTCTTTGGATAATTCTGGCCGCCCTGTGCGCACCCCTGGCCGCTCAATCAAGCCAACCCATGTATATTTACGTTCCGAATGGAGATGGCTTTCCGACTCCTACTGTGGGAATTTTTTCTGCTTTCAAAGTGGACTCCGCAACTGGAGCCCTGTCGGTGGTGCCTGGTTCTCCATTCCAAGCGGGTGGCTTTGTTTTTGCCGTCGCGGTTGACCCTGCGGGTCGGTTTGTTTATGTCTCTACGTCCACAGCCGGTTCTTCAAATAATCTTTGGGTCTTTAGTGTGGATCAGACCACAGGGTCGCTTACTCCCTTGCCCGGTACACCTTTTCCTGGGGCTGGAACCGCAATCGCGATTGATCCAACTGGTAGATTTCTATTTGCCCAACTTGGACTGCCCACTAAGATGCTATCTGTATATTCGATTGATCCGGTGTCTGGGGTGCCGACACAAATTTCTGGTTCCCCTTTTGAGGCGGCGTCCGCTTCTCCACTTGCCATCGATCCAAGCGGAAACTTTGTCTATTTTCAGGATTCGCCACTCTGGGTCACCGATGCGATCAACTTCGAAACCGGAGTTCCCACAGGGATTAGCGCTGCTTCGGTAGGTGTGCCGGTAGGCACGAACATACTCTGGATTGCAATTGATCCGCTGGACCGATTTGCTGCCCTAAATGGCAATGAGATACTCTCGATTGATCCGGTTACTGGTTCTCTGATTGGTCCGCAACCACAGAATCCGACTTCGGGGACTTCCGTGTTTGATCCTTCCGGTAGATTCCTATATGCGCAAGTCAACTATTGTCCCCTTGGGACGGCATGTGGCCCGGCGGCTTACCAAGTAGACCCAACCACAGGAGCGCTCACCCCGATTGCCGGGTCGAATTTTGGATTGTTGAGCTTTAGCGTTCCGATCGTTGATCCGACAGGCCGCTACCTTTATGCCCTCGGAAGTAACCCCAGTGGTGCTGGGTCGGCGATCTTTGGCTTTTCGATCAACCAGACGACGGGTGCGTTGACGCCTCTCCCGAGTTCGCCATTGCCAATGACCTACACTGAGGTGTTCGATTCGCCGATGGCGATTTCGTTCGCGCCCACGGGGATCTCCAATCCGGTGCCGTCCATCAACTCGTTTTCGCCGCCTTCAGTGACAGCGGCGGGTCCGGCCTTCACGTTGACTGTGAACGGATCTAATTTCGTGCCCGGTGCGAAGGTGTACTTCGGCGGACGCGGCCGTGTGACGACTTACGTCAGTTCTACGCAACTAACATCTAGTATTCTCCCGTCCGACATCTCCTTTGGTGGGACTGGCGTTGTGTTCGTGTTCAACCCCCTTCCAGGGGGAGGCTCTTCCAGCTCGGCCGAATTCCCGGTGATTGACCCGTCGCCCAACCTCCTGAGCATCAGCACTACAAGCGTTGTGGCCGGCGGAAACGGATTCATTCTTACATTGACCGGGACAGGTTTTCAGCCGATATCCGTGGCGACGGTCAATGGAACTGCACAGACGACAACCTTTGTTACCTTCGATGAATTGCAAGTTACGATTACGGCTGCCGAAATCGCGATTCCCGGAACAATTTCTATCGGCGTTACAACTCCGGCGATAAACGGACTTGGAGGCGGCACTTCGGGCACTCTACCCCTGAACATTACCCCCTTAAATCTGCCGCCACCAGTGATATCCCAAATTGCCCCCGGAAGCGCTACGGCGGGAGGACCTGCATTCCCGTTGTTGATTACGGGCGTTGGTTTCGCCTCAAATTCCATTGTGACTTTCGGTTCGGCGCAGGTACCAGTGACCGGTTTTAGTTCCTCAGGCAATGGCATGACCCTTGTTGCCACCATTCCGGCGAGCGCCATCACTGTGCCCGGGACTAAACCGGTAGTCGTCAGCACAGCCGCGGGCATATCCCCAGCGGTCACCTTCATTATCGAAAATCCCCCTCCAACTGCAGGCGGAGTCAGTCCTCCCGTCGTGCCGGCGGGAAGCGCTGCGCTCACATTGAATGTGACGGGCGCCAATTTTGTCACGGGATCGACGGTTCTTGTGAACGGCGCTTCGAGGGTCACCACTTTTGTTAACTCGGCGTTGCTGCAGGCTATGCTGTTGGCGAGTGATATTTCCCACGGTGGCACGCTGACAATCACGGTTAGCAGTCCAGGGCCTGGAGGCGGACTCAGCGCGGCCATCACGCTGGCGATTGCGGATTACTCGGTGAGCGTGCGGAGTTCGACGGCTTCCGTTTCAGCCGGAAATGTCGCGAGTTACTCCCTAACCATCGCTCCTTCCAATGGCGCGTATACGAATCCTGTGACTTTTACGGCGTCGGGCTTGCCTGCAGGGGCTTCTGCATCCTTTTCTTCACCAACAGTCACCCCCGGTGCCAATCCGACAAACTTCACGCTTTCGATTTCCACCATGTCGCGGTCATCCATATCACCTCGTCAAACCCCGGAATGGCCTATGCGCGCCTTTCCGCTGACGTGTTTGGTGGGGCTGGCATTTGCATTTTGGGGAATTAATCTGTGCGCATTGAAAACTCGATTGCGCGGGCTGGCTCCTCAATTCTTGCTGGCAATTTTGGTGGTGATGGCGGCGAGCTTGATGGCGTGCAGTAGCAGCCCAGGGGGTGCCTCCGCACCGCCAGATGGCTCCGCGACAGGGACTCCTGCCGGGACATATTCGGTCGTCGTGACGGCAGCCTCGGGAACCGACGTGCATACCGCGACGGTCACACTAACCGTGATGTAGACGAAGGCCGCAACGCTCGCGCGGGCGGCGCTATCCCTTCAATGTCTCCGCAGCCGCATTTCTTCCCGCGATACGGCCCTGCACGGCGCACCTTGCCAGGCCATGCATGCTGAACCCTCCTGCGGACTCGCCTCCGCAATACAGGCCGGGAATAACTTCGCCGTTGAGGTCCACTACCTGGCATTTGGCATTGATGCGCAGGCCGGAGCGCGTGTCGTGAATCACGGGAGTGGCCCAGGCGGCGTAGAAGGGAGGCGTCTGAATTTTATATTTCGGCGCTGGTTTGCCGAAGTCCGCGTCCTTGCCGGCATCCACAAACGAGTTGTAGCGCGTCACCGTGTCTTGCAGCGCGTTCGGAGGCATCGGCTTTTTCTGAAACTTGTTGGCAATTTTGGAGGCGAGTTCCGTGATGGTGTCTGCGGAGAAAAAATATCCTTCCGCGTAATCCACGTAGGGAGACGTGACTTTCCAGCCTTCCCGCTTCACCGCTTCGGAATCGAAGATGGCCCAGATCGGGCCGCCGCCCGCAGCGGTACCCTCGGTACCGGCCAGGGCCGCGTTGATGAAATTGGAAGTCTCATATTTGATATCTGCAGCATTACGATAACTTCTAGGTATATATGACTTGATCGAGTTATAGTTGTTGGCGGGGAATTGGCCCTGCGTCTCGTCGTAGAATCGCTGGCCCGCCACGTTCACCAGGATCGCGTCCTGGTAATCCTTCACAAAAAGGCCGGAGGCGCGGGCCTTGGCGAAAATAGGGCTGTCCGGCTGCCAGCTCAGGTTCACGTAGCCGTACTGGCAACCGATCCATCCCGCCTTGGTCACATTCTGGCCAAATTCGCCGGATTGATTGAACGCGCCCCACAGCGACGCGCCGATGGACATGGCCGCGATTTCTCCGCTGGCATCCTGGAAGGACCAGGGCTCGCCGGCTACCTGGTACTCTTCGGTGAGGCGCGGATCGAAGATTCTGCGGAAATTCACATTGCTGCTGTGTCCGCCCGTCCCGATGATGACTCCTTTGCGCGCGCGGATGTTCACGGTCTTGCCCTGGCTTGTGGCCGAAATTCCCAGGACCCGGCCCGAATTCGGATTCTCGCGGACGATACCCGACATCTTGTGTTGCAGGAGAATTTGCACGCCCTGTTTCCTGGCAGCGGTTTCCAGAGGCCGGATGAGGCCCACGCCCGAGGAGCTGGTTGCCGCTTTATCGGCGGGAAGCGGGCCGCCATTCTGAACGAGCGTGAAGCCCAGCGGCGCGGCATGATTCTCCCTCGGAGCAGAGTTGCCGCAGGCGTGGCCGCCGAGGGTGTCCGGGGCTTTTTCCACAAAAGTGACGCCATGTTCGAGCAGCCATTCGTAAGTCTTGGCGCTCTCGTCGGCGAAGGCGCGAATGACTTCTTTGTCGTTGTACCGGTAATCTGGAAAACCGTTGGGTTCAACGACAGACCAATCCGTCAGATCCGAATACAACAGGTCGGGCGAGTCAACCACTCCATATTTTTTCTGACGGCTGGTGCCGCCGCCCAGAGCCATATTTCCGCCGCTCAAGATGGCATGCCCACCGACGTCGGTATTCGCTTCGATCAAAATCACGGACGCGCCCCCTTCGGCCGCTTGAATTGCCGCGGGCAACCCGGTAGCTCCAGCCCCAATGACGACAACGTCCGCTTCCTTATCCCAACGAGCGGGTTTTCCCTCGGGCTTCGCCGCTTCGACGCCAAAGCCGGTGAGCGCGGCCGCGCCGGCTCCCGTTGCAGTCGTCTTGATGAAATCCCGCCGCGAGAAACCATTCGTACCCTGTTTATCTCGTTTCATGAGTTTGATCCCATCTTGCGATTTAGATTTGTTCCTTGCGCAAGAACATATGCCCGGTGGCCGCAAGTGTCAACTTTAGTTAGACAGGACAACGCCGAAGTAATTCAGCGGTCTGCGAAGGTTCAAGTTCCGGGCAAAATGGAAATCTCAGCTAAACCAAAACGACGAAGTTGGTGTACATTCGTCAGCAATCATGGATTCCGGAATGGAGATCGGGCTGAATGGTTCTCCGCCAGCCGGTGCTGATTCGATCGCGGGAGATCCTGTAAAGAACTTGGAGGTCTTCACGATGTTATCCGTTAAGGTCAATCGAAAAACGTATAGCGTCGATGTGGAACCTGAGACTCCTCTCTTGTGGGTCATCCGCGACACAATTGGGCTTACCGGAACAAAGTTTAGTTGCGGTAAGGCCCTTTGCGGGGCGTGCACCGTTCATTTGAACGGGAAGCCAGTCCGGTCCTGTGTCTTACCAGCAAGTCAGGCAATGGGTCAAGAAATCACCACCATCGAGGGCCTGTCGCCGAATGCCCAGCATCCGGCCCAGATTGCCTGGCGCGAAGGGGATGTGCCAGAGTGCGGGTATTGCCAGTCCGGACAGATCATGGCAGCAGCCGCTCTGCTTACGAACAAGCCGAACCCAACCGACGCTGACATCGAGCGGGAAATCACTAACCTTTGCCGCTGCGGCACGTATCTGCGCATCCGCCAGGCCATTCACCGCGCCGCTCAAATCGCGGCGAAGGCCTAGGCGTCTCTTTGGAGGTGAGCATGTCTACGAATCGAGAAATGAGCCGGAGAGAATTCGTGGTCACCGCCGCTACCGTTGGTGGGGGATTGGCGTTGGGGCTCTCTTTTCCCAAAAGCGACGCCCGACGGGCTGCCGATACCGCCAAAATTTCCGCGCGGCCCTGGGAATCATTAGCAGGGAAAACCGATATCGAGGTCGGCCCATGGCTTGTGATCGCGCCGGACGACACCGTGACCATACGCGTCGGGCAATCCGAAATGGGTCAAGGCGTGATCACTTCCTGCGCCAAGATGCTCGCCGAGGAGCTGGAATGCGACTGGTCGAAAGTGCGCGCGGAATATGTATCCGTCAATCGTCACTTCCGCGAAAACAGGGTGTACAAACGTTTAGTAACCACGTCGAGCAGTTCGGTGCGCCTGGGACGTCCCTACTTGCAGCAAGCTGGCGCGAGTGCGCGGGAGCGCCTGATGGCTGCGGCGGCACAGACCTGGGGCGTGCCGAGGGCGGAGCTGACGGTGAAAGAAAGCGTAATCACTCACAAGCCAACGGGCCGCACGCTCCGCTACGGTCAAGTAGCGCAGAAAGCCGCTGCGATCAAGTTGGCGGCAGAACCCAACATCAAGACACCGGACCAATACACGTTAATAAAAAAGCCGACGAAACTGCTGGATGCGCCTCTGAAAGTCGACGGCACCGCCACCTACGGAATTGACGTGCGCGTGCCGGGCATGCTCTATGCGGCGGTGAAGGCATCGCCGGTGTTCAAGGGCAACGTGAAGCGCTACGACGCGGACGCCGTCAAGAACCGGCCGGGAGTTCATTCGGTGGTGGAGTTCAGCGGCGAAGACATCGAGGCGGGAGTCGCGGTGGTGGCGGATAACTACTGGCACGCGAGGACCGCGTTGGATGCCATGCCCATAGAGTGGGACGAAGGCACGCACGGAAGCGACAATTCAGCAGGCTTCTTCCAGATGTCGCGCGCAGTGCTGGATGAACCCGGCGCCAAAGTCGTCACCAACGTTGGAGATCCCGAAGCAGTTCTCAAGAACGCCTCGCAAGTCGTGGAGGCGGTCTATGAAGTTCCCTACCTGGATCACACCGTCATGGAGCCATTCAACTGCACTGCCCAGGTCACCGCGGATCGAGTGGAGATTTGGGTGGGGTCCCAGGATCCTGAGAATGCCACGATCGATGCGGCAAAAGTAGCGGGAGTTCCGGTGGAGAATATTTATCTCCACAACTGTTTCCTGGGCGGCGGGTTTGGGCGGCGCGGAAACCAGGACGACGTTCGTCAAGCCGTCGCGATTGCCAAACAGTTGGACGGGCGCCCCGTCAAGGTCATCTGGAGCCGGGAGGAAACGACGCGCCACGGCTGCTATCGGCCGATGCGTGTGTCGAGGTTCCGCGCCGCACTGGGACCGGACGGAATGCCTCTCTCTTGGCATACTCGAGTAGTAGGGATGGATGAAGACGTCTTCGGCGCGAAGCTTGTGGCGGCCGAGGGCAACCTCGCACCGCATACACGTAACGGCGGGATGCCTGAGCCGGGCGATGAACAGCTTATCCGTGGCTTGCACCAGCTTCCTTATCAGGTGCCGAATCAGCTTTTCGATTACCACCTCCGGAAAACGCATGTCCCGACCGGCCCGTGGACATCCGTGGGAAGATCTCAAAACGAATTCTTCCTGGAAACTTTTGTCGATGAGCTGGCTCATGCGGCGGGAAAGGATCCGTATCAGTACAGGCGCGCGCTGCTTCAGTCCAATCCGGACTCTCGATTTTCCAAGAGCTGGATTCAAGTGCTGAGCGCTGTGGCGGAGAAGACCGACTGGGGCAGGCAACTGCCCGCAGGAACTGGAATGGGAATTGCGATTGGCGATAGCCGGCGGCTCAGTCGTAAAGAGATCACCATTTGCGCCGCGGTGGCCACGGTCTCGGTCAGCAAGAAAGGCGAGGTCCGTGTGGAACGGTTTGACGTGGCCATGGACACCGGCCCATTCCTCGTCAATCCATTGGCCGCCGAACGGCAGGTGGAAATGCAGGTTTCGATGGGATTGGCGGCTGCTCTTCGTCAGGAAATCACGATCGAAAAAGGGCGCGTCGTTCAGAGCAACTTTGACGACTTCCCTTTGTTGCGCAGGGCAGAGATGCCGGAGATTGGCGTCCACTGGGTCCGCGCAACCGATGACCCGATTGCCGGAATCGGCGAAGAAATAATCGGATGGGTTGCACCCGCGGTGTGCAATGCGATCTTCGCCGCAATGGGCAAGCGGATTCGTTCCTTGCCCCTTAAAAATCACGACCTTAGCTGGACGTAGCGAGCCGGGAGCGGCGATCCTCGCGTTGCTTCACGTCAGCCTGCTGTAAACGACGGAATAAAAAGGAGCGATTCTTGCGGCCACACGGCAAATTTTTGACTCTGGTCGGCTTGTTCGTTCTCCTCGCACCGGCGTGCTACGGAGCGAAAATTACCGGGACTGTAAACGGCGTGGATGGCGCTCCTTTTCAGGGCGCGTTTGTCGAGGCGCAGAACGCGAAAACCAAAATCACGGTCATCGTGTTGTCCGACAGCCGGGGACGCTACCGGATTCCCGACCTGGCCGCCGGGGAGTATCGCGTGCAGATCAGGACCGTGGGCTTCCGCGCCGATCCTCGCAACGCCGTGACTCTTGCCGCCGAACAAAATGCATCGCTCGATTTTACTTTGCAGAAAGGCATGGTGCGCTGGAACGAAATTTCAAAATACCAGGCGGCGCAACTCTGGCCTCCCGCAAAAGGAAAAGAATTACTTTTTGAACATTGCAACATCTGCCATCAATTTCAAAGCCGCATCGCTTCCGTCCGGCGGGACCTGGACGGATGGCGGGACCGCGTCGCTTTCATGCGCCAGGCCATGAACTTCAGCATCTTTTTAGGCCCGAATTTCAGCGATCAGGATGCGGAAGAGGTGTCCACTTATCTGAACAGCCTGTTCGGGCCCGATTCCGTCCTGCCGAAATCCCCCGCGGACATGCCCGCCTATCAGAAGACGCTGCGGCCCTTCAGCAGCGAAGCCATGAACATCGTCTACGTGGAATATGACATGCCGGCGCCGAGCCGCATGCCCTTCAGCGCCGCTCCTGACAAGAACGGTTACCTGTGGATTCCCGATTTTGGCTTGGCCAATAAAATCACCCGGCTTGATCCGAAAACTGGCGAGATGAAAGATTTCTCGATTCCATTCACGGGTACTGGCGGGGTCCATTCGGCCGTGCCTGCAGCGGACGGGTCGGTCTGGCTCGCCGAGCAGGGCTCGAACAGGGTTGGTCGATGGGATCCCTCGACCCAACTGATCACCGAGTATCAGGATGCCTATCTGCCCGGAAAAGAGGGAATCGAAGACGGGGGATCGAAGCACACGATCCGGATCGATCCGAGCGGCAAGGTGTGGGCGAGCGGCGTCCCGCTGATCCGCTTCGATCCCGAGACCGGGAAGTTCGCTCGCTTCGTCGAAGGCGAGTATGCCTACGACGTCAAACCGGACAACAATGGCGGCGCCTGGTTTACGAGCCCGCTGGTCAGCAAGATCGGCAAAGTGGATGGGAAAACGTTGAAGGTTACCCAGTGGAGTCTTCCGACGCCAGACGCTTACCCTCGGCGCATGGAGATTGGCCCCGACGGCATGATTTATTCCGGCGAATTTCGCGGGGGAAAAATGGCCCGGTTCGATCCGAAGACGCAAACCTTCAAGGAAATTCCCCTGCCCGGCCCGGACCCGAGTCCTTACGGTATGGGTTTTGATGCCGACGGCTATCTTTGGTATGACTCCCACAATATGGACCTGATTGGCCGCTTCGATCCAAGGACAGGAAAAGTAATCGAGTATCCGTTTCCGCATCCAGAACCTGCCATACGCGAGTTCTTCCGCGATTCGCAAGGCCGGATGTGGTACGGCACCTCGCCCAACAACAAAGTCGGCTATTTTTATTTGGCAGCGAAGTAGCGCAGGCTTCGGCCTGTGGGTTTTGGTCCTAGCAAGGACGAACCCCCGCAGGCTGAAGCCCGCGCCACTAAGCCAACAAAGCCGCCCATTTTTAATTTGTCACGGAAAAGCGATCCCGCCGGTTCCGGCCGATGGTGAGTTAGCGGCGGGACACACCACAGGTGCCACGCGAAGAGGAGGCGTGTACACCACGCTCAATCGTGGCCTTGGCCCGTAGTGCGCTGAATGCCCAAGACGTAGTCCGCCTTTTCGCGGCGACAATTTGTAACGATGCCGGAGTCCTGTTCGCTTCCCCTTTTGATCGTGACATGCGATCCAACGCGAATCGCATTTTTACTTCGAACGCTCATGCCACGGTGCGACGCGTCTTCGAGCGTCGCAGGCGCTACGCGCGGAGTTCCGTCTTCGTCCCCCCACAAGACATCGACCCGCGCCATCAGGGGAATCTTAAACTCGGTCCTTTTTTCACTCACGCCTTCTCTATCGGCAAAAAATTAAAAATGCTCAAATCCTTTCTCTGTGTCCTCTGTGTTCTCTTTGTTGAAATCTTTTTGAACGCAAAGAAAACGCCCTGACCGAGTGCGGAGTTTTTATTGCACGCTGTCTTGGTAAACCACTCGTTGTATACTCGCGCCTGCTCATCGCTCGAAAATTCAATAACCGGAAGGATTCTGTGAGGATCGATATTCATGCGCACTATTTTCCGTTAGAGTACCTCGACCGTTTGGACGCTTACGGCGGAAGTCACGTCACTGGTCTAATCCGCAGGATGAAACTGGGCTCCGCTGATTTCAGCGGCCTCGAAGACCACTTTCGCAACATGGACCGTTCCAAAGTGGACATGCAAGTTCTCTCCGTCTCCGGCCAGCTCCCCTATTTCGCGAAGGAACGCGACGCAGTGGACGCGGCCAGGCTCGGCAATGATATTTACGCGCGCATCGTGCGTGAATTTCCGAAGCGTTTTGCGGCCTTTGCCTGCGCTCCGCTGCCGCACGTGCAAGCGTCGATCGAGGAAACCAGCCGCGCGCTCGATGACCTCGGCATGGTCGGTGTGACGGCAGGCACGCTGGTTCTCGGAAAGAGCATCGCCGATCCGGCCTTCGACGGTTTTTTCGCGGAGCTCAACCGCCGCAAAGCCGTCCTCTTCATTCATCCAACCGGCGGCAGCCTTGGTTCGCCGCTGATCGAGTCCACCAACCTGGTATGGCCCGTCGGCGCGCCCCTGGAAGACGCGGTGTGCCTGCTGCAATTCATGCAGGCGAATTTCCCGTCCCGCTTTCCGGACATCAAGATCATCCTGCCGCACCTCGGCGGGTTCGTTCCCTTCCTCACAGCTCGCCTCGATCAATTGCAGGATCATTTTCTGCCGGACTCCGCCATGGCGCCCAGCGCCCAGGCAAAATATTTCTGGTATGACACGGTGAACGGCAATCCGGCGGCGCTCCGGTGCGCGCTGGAAACGCTCGGCGCGGATCACCTCTTGCTTGGGACGGATTATCCGTTTTGGCGCGACGACGCCTTCAAGCTGTGCGTGGATTACATCAGCAACGCAGGACTGCCTGCGAGTGACGTGGACCGCATCCTCAGCGCCAACGCAAAAACGGCATTGCTGTGTTGACCAGTTCGTCGTCTCGAATCCGGCTTTCCTAGACCTATCCGTTTCCAAAAATTGAGCGATCACGCCGAAACGAAAAAAGAGGGAGCCGATTCTCCGGCTCCCTCTCTGGCAGATCCGTCTCCAGTTTAGGTTAGAACGTGAAACTCAGAACCAATCGCATACTACGCAATAGCTGATATTGCGACGGTTGGCCATACCACGAGCTCTCAATAACCCGCGGAACTTGTCCGCCGTTCCCATTGACCCATTGTTGCGGGTTGTACCCGTGCTCGAGCACATTGTACAGAGCCGCACCGCTAGTGAGGCTGACGGGTTGCCCGTTCACCAGTCCCGGAACCAAGGGGGTTTGGAAATTTAGCGAGTCGAAGCCCGCATAGTACTGGACGACCGAGTGGTTGTTGAGGATGTTCGTGACGTTTGCCGCAAAGCTGAGGATCTGGGCTTCGTTGTTCTTGTTCACGTGGAAGGAATGTTTCACTTGCAGGTCGGTTTGCATGAACCACGGCGTGCGTCGCTCAACGGGCGGGCCAAACGTGATATTCCCGTTTGCATCCGTGGTTATGTTCGACCACTTATCCCTACCGAAGAGGTACACGGCTTCGAGAGGGATATTCCCCAAAGTGTTGGGTATGTCGGTGTAGGAGCTGACCGGGGTGCCCTGATAGGCAAACTGAAAGAGACCGATCGTTGTCGTCATGCCCTTCCAGGGCAGGGAATAATAGACGTTCCCCTTTAACGTATTGGGGCGATCGGTCGGCAGAGGACCGTTGTTCGACTGGCCGTTGGCCCCGAAGTAATAAAAGGGTTCATCGAACGCGCGGCTGGTGTCCGGCGAGTTGCGTCCCGTCGCGGCGCCATCTATTTGGTCTGTGGTGGTCAGGCCCGAGTAGTTGCCCCAGAGGCGGCTCCAGGTGTAACTGAACATTCCGGCCCAATGCTTGCTCGGTTTCCTCGTGAGCCGGAGTTCCACGCCGTCGTAGTTACGCACTGCCTTGGGCATGGGCGGGCATGTAGGGCAGGTGCCGAAGGTGCCAGAGCCATTGAACTCGAAAGGAATCGGACTCGTGTTAATAAGGAAGCCCTGCCCGAGGGATTGCAGGTAGGCCGCATACCCGTCAAGGGTGCTGTCCACCCCCTCGCCGGGGTTGACGACAGTATATATTTCTCCCAAAGTTGGGTCGGCCAAGGATGCGTCCTCAATCACGTGATCGAGACGCCGGCGGTCGTAGCGCACCTCGAGGGCCAAGCTCGGCGAGATTTCGTAGTCCCAGCCGACGACATACTCGTGTTGGCGGTATGGCTTCACCCCAGGCGCGACCGGTTCCGCGGGACGGAAGTTAACATTTTCAATCAGTGAAACGCCGGTCGCCGAGTCCATTAAGGATTTCGGGGTTGAACCGCTCGCGAAATTGGCTCCTTGTGTCGCGGTACCGGTCGGGCAAGCGCGGCCGTTCACGAAGCTTAGATTGATATCGGCGGGATTGAAGGTTCCGCTGGCATTTGGACCAAGAGCGTATGTGCACAGCTCGTATGCTTGCGCGCCGAACGAAGTCTGGGCGAGCAGAAGCTTCATAACGTCGTTGACCACACCGTAGCTGGCGAAGACCTTCATTTTGCCGGTGCGGGTTGGATCCCACGCCACTCCGAGGCGCGGCGCGATCTTGTCGCCCCATCCGAAATTAATGGCGCTAACATTTACGCCGCCCGGAGCCGGTAAGGTTTCCTTCTCGATGCGCAGGCCCACATTAAAGGTTAGGCCGTGGCCCACATTCCAGGAATCTTGAACGAAAAAGGCGTGATTCCAGTCGCTGGCGGGTGTGGGCAGAATGGTCGCAAAGTCCTCTACCTGCAAAAAGCCATACTGGCCGGCGCAAGTACCGTACTT
>Ga0210409_10003900_pt1 | contig 16362 bp, 12 predicted proteins | sample IncBWH17MmetaG_FD_161649 | JGI IMG/M metagenome (GOLD analysis project Ga0210409, IMG submission 161649) | Forest soil microbial communities from Barre Woods Harvard Forest LTER site, Petersham, Massachusetts, United States - Inc-BW-H-17-M | ecosystem: Environmental > Terrestrial > Soil >...
CCGGCGGCGCGTATGGGCGGCGCGATCGAGGTACGTCCGGTGGTGGAGCGCTGATCGAGCAGGTCTTCCGCGACGAGTGGGGGCGTGTCCTCGCTGCCCTGATCGGCTTCCTCGGCGATTTCGATCTCGCCGAGGAGGCCGTGCAGGACGCATTCGCGGTGGCGTCGGAGCGCTGGCCGCGCGAGGGGACACCCGCAAACCCCGCCGCGTGGCTCATCGCCACCGCGCGCAACCGCGCGATCGACCGCCTGAGACGCGAGCGCACGCTCGCCGCGAAGTCCAAGCTGCTCGAGGCGCCCGCATCAGCGGGAGACGAGATGGAGGAGCCGACCTTCCGTGATGAGCGGCTCGAGCTGATGTTCACCTGCTGCCATCCCGCGCTCTCGCTGGACGCGCAGGTCGCATTGACGTTGCGCACGCTGGGCGGCCTGAGCACCCCGGAGATCGCACGCGCCTTCCTCGTGCCCGATCAGACCATGGCGCAGCGGCTCGTGCGGGCGAAGCGCAAGATCCGCGACGCGGCGATTCCGTTCAGGGTTCCGCCCCCGCACCTGCTCCCGGACCGGCTGACGGCGGTCCTCGCGGTGCTGTATCTGATCTTCAACAGCGGCTACGACGGTCGCGGCGAGCTCGCGGCACAGGCCATCCGTCTCGGCGCCGCCCTCGCCGACCTGATGCCGGATGAGCCCGAGGTGTACGGGCTGCTGGCGCTCATGTTGCTCCACGACTCGCGACGCGCCGCCCGGCTGCTCGACGGCGAGCTCGTCCTGTTGGCCGACCAGGACAGGTCCCTTTGGGACCGGGGCCAGATACGGGCCGGCCGGGCTTCGCTGGATCGGGCGCTGGCGCTCCACGGCAGAGGTCCTTACGTGCTACAGGCGGCCATCGCCTCCTTGCATGCTGACGAGCGCTCCGACTGGCCGCAGATCTCTGCGCTCTACGGTGAGCTCGCCCGGCTCACCGGCTCTCCCGTGATCGAGCTGAATCGTGCTGTGGCGATCGCCGAATCAGAGGGCGTGCAGGCAGGCCTGGACGCGGTCGAGCGGCTCGAGCTCGACTCCTACCTCTACCTGCACGCGACCCGCGGTGACTTCCTCCGCCGGCTCGGCCGCACCGCCGACGCGAGGATGGCCTACGGGCGGGCGCTGCAGCTCGTGCGCTCCGACCACGAGCGGCGTTTCCTCGAACGCCGCCTCGCCGAGCTGTAGCGCGATCCGAGGCCAGGTGCTCAACGCGCTGGGTGCCGGCAGACCGTTGCCATCGTGACCACCGCAGGCTGTTACGGGGTTCAGCGGGCGGGAAGGCGGACGGCGAAGCTGCCGCCGTTGCTCGATGCTCGCGCTTCGACCTCGCCGCCGGCGGCCCGCGCGAGGCGTCGAACGAGCGACAGGCCGAGGCCCGTGCCTGGATGCATGTCGGCGTGCGCCCGGTGGCTGCGGTAGCCAGGGTCGAAGATCCGCTCGCGGTCTCGCGGATCTACGCCCGGCCCGTCATCGCAGATTTCGAACACGACGTCTCCGTCAACGGCTCGTATGTCGAGTCGGATGCGCTCCCGGGCAAAGCGCGCCGCGTTCTCCAGAAGCGGGGAGAGGATGCGCTCGAGGACCTCGCCCTCGAGGGCGACGCGCACCGGCTGTTGGCACACCAACTCGATCGACTTGCCGAGTGCCGCAAGGCTCTCGTCGAGCCGCTCGACCACGCGGGCGGCGGACGTCGCGGCGTCGCTTGCGTCCGTGCCTTCTGAGAGCGCCGTGCGGGCGGAGGCGAGCAACGTCTCGAGCACCCGCTGAAGGTCGCGCGCGTGGCGTCCGATGAGTTGCAGTGAGGCCTGGTGCTCCTGGGGGCTGCGATCCCTGCCGCCTGCGAGCTCCGTCTCGGCGAGGATCTTGCTGAGCGGCGTGCGCAGCTCGTGTGAGATCTCGGCCGTGAGGCGCTGCTCGCGCCGCAGGCTCTGGCCGAGGCGAGCGAGAAGGCCGTCGAACACCGAGGCGAGACGGGTCAGCTCGTCATTGGGCTCGCCGGTGAAGAACCGGCGCGAGAGATCGTGCTCCCCCCAGTCGGCCGCCTGCGCGGTCATCTGTGCGACGGGCCGCAGAGCGTGACTGATGAGCCACAGCGACAGTGCCGCGATCGCCGCCAGGATCAGCAGGCCGAGGATGATCGAGCCCAGCAGCGCAGAGGATGCCGTGCTCTCGTATGGCGACACGGACGCACCGACGATGACGCTGCCGAGCCGCTGCGTTCCCTGGCGCACCGGCACTGCGAGCAGCCGCGTATCGGTCGCATCGACGGTCCGGAAGCCGCCCCCGGCGAGGGCGAGCGCGAGCACCGCCTGCCGATTGCGCGGATCGACTTGTGAGGGCTGCTCGAGCGTGCGTTCGCCGTCGAATATCCACGTCTGGGCGTCGACCGCCCCGAGGTCGGGAGCCTCGATCACCGAGAGGCGCCCGTCGACCGTGCCGAGTCCGCGCAGGACCGTGGTGGCCCGCTCACGCAAGACGTTGTCGGCATCCGTGCGCAGCCGGGCGTCGAGCACCAGGTTGAACGCGGTGATCAATACGGCGAGCGCTATCGCCGCGCCGGCGACGGCGCCCACGATGAGTCTCGCGCGCAGGGTGTGGCGGCCCAGCCTCATTGCAGGCGGTAGCCGACGCCGTGCACCGTCGTGATCCCGGGGGCGCCGGAGAGCGCGCGCAGCTTGCGGCGCACGCGCGCGAGGTAGACGTCGATCGTGTTGTCGTGCACGATCGCGCCCTGCGGCCAGGCCACGCGGACGAGCTCGCGGCGGCTGACCGTCCGCTCGGCCTGCGCCGCCAGCGCGCCGAGCAGGCGAAACTCGGTGGGGGTGAGCCGGACGCTCTGATCCGCCATGCTGACCTCGAAGGTCGTGGGATCGAGGATCAGCCCCGCTGCGTTCACCGTCCCGTTCACCCCCGCCCGGTTGAGAAGCGCACGCAGACGCGCGGCCAGCTCCGCGAGCGAGAAGGGCTTTGTCAGGTAGTCGTCGCCTCCGGCGCCGAAGCCGGCCAGGCGGTCGCTCACGGCGTCACGCGCGGTGAGGAAGAGGACAGGCGACTGAATCCCCCGCGCGCGCAGCGCCTGGCAGAGGTCGCGGCCGTCGGCGTCGGGCAGGCCGACGTCGATGATGAGCGCATCCGGTGGCTCGGCGGAGATCCGCTCCATGGCCTCGGCCCCGGTGCGCACACCGCTGACGGCGAACCCCTCCTCCTCCAGGCCCCGCCTGAGCAGCGCGCGCAGCTCTTGGTCGTCCTCGACCAGCAGGATCCGTGCGGCGGCCATCTGCCAAGTATCACCGAGCGTGCGGGCGCGGGCGTGAGCTCCCGGCGGGCGACGCGTCTACTGCTCGCGCAGGATCTCCCCGAGCCGCAGGCGCCGGATCCCGCGGCTCGCGAGCGCGGTCGCCACGAGCGTCGCGACGATAGCCGCGCCCGCCAGGCCACCGAGGAACGCCCACGGCACCGCGAGCGTGTCGGGCGGGGGATCAAAGACGTGCTGGAGGATCGCCACGAGCATCTCCGAGAGCAGCCAGCCGAGCCCTACGGCGAGTGCGAGGCCGACCGTGAGCACGATCGCGGCCTCGGTCCACAGGAAAGCGGAGATGCGCGAGAGCGGAGCGCCGATCGCCGCCATCGTGGCGAACTCCTGGCGGCGCTCGGAGATTCCCAACGCGACGAACAGCCCCATCGCCGCGGCGGCGAGAACGATCGCAAACGCCTGCTCGATGTGGCTTATGCCGGTGAGATCGACGGTCGTGATCGAGCTGCTGGTGCGGCTGGCCTGGTTGTTGATGTTGTCGACCTTGGTGCCGAGCGCGCTCGTCGCAGCCGCCACCCGGCGAGCGACGTCGGGCGGGTAGCCGCTTGCCTTCGCGAACACCACGTTCGGGCCGCCGGCGTGGGTGGCGGACTCCAGATAGCTCAGGTTGGCGACCATGAACGAGTCCTTCGGCGCCGATGGAAACTCCTGCACGATGCCCGCCACGTGGAACGGGACGACGTGGAACTTGCCCGTTCGCTGGTCGAGCACCCGAAGCCGCAGCAGATCTCCGTTCCTCAGCGAGAAGTCCGTGATCGTCTCTTTGCTGACGGCGATCCCGTCGGGGGTCCTGCGGAGCCGGTCGAGGACCTGCTGGGCGGTGGAGTGCAGGAAGTAGGAGTCGCGCAGGGATGTGGCTCTGCCGAAGGAGGACGCGTCGATGCCGTAGGTGTCCTGCAGGTCGGGGCCGACGTAGGCGTAGGAATGCTCGACTCCGGTCGCGGCCGCAACGCCCGGTAGGGCCGCGATCTGCCGGGTCAGATTGCGTTGGGCGGCGACGCCGGGTGCTGTAGTGGCGGTCACGTCTGCGCCGAGCGTCAGCTGCGCGTCGGCCTTCACCTGCTGGTTGTAGGTGGCGGAGAAGATGCCGAGGTTCACGCCGAACGCGAGCAGCAGCCCGACCACCACCAGGCCACGGTTGATCGCGGCTCCTCGGCGTCCGGCGCTCACCAGCAGGAAGGCGCGGGGTGTGCTCGCACGGCCGCGGACGGTCCGCGCTATGACCCAGGACAGCGCGCGGCCCCGCAGGCGGACGAGCAGCAGCGTCGCCCCGATCCACAGCAGGGCCGGAGCGAAGAACATGTACACGGACAGCGACAGGGTGGGGTTGGAGTCGGGACTGACGACCGCCGAGAACCCGGTGCTGGCTGTCAGCCAGTAGACCAGTCCGCTGACGCCCAGGCAGATGATGTCGAGGTAGAGGCGCTGCCAGAGGGGCTTGCCCTCCCGGCGCGTGCCGCGCCGACCGGTGGCGACGCTGTTGCGCAGCGAGGACAGGCTCGCGCCGACCCGTGCCGCGCCGGCCCCGGCGCTGGCGAGGATCACGCAGATGGCGCCGATCGCGAACACCCTTCCGGTCGTCGCGTGGGTCCCGCCCGTGACGAGCGCGGAGACCGCCGCGAACGCCGCAGCGGTGCCGAGCAGGCCCGCCACGATCCCGAGGATCACGCTCTCGAGGCTCGCCAGCACCAGCAGATCGCGGCGTCGCGCTCCGCGCGCACGCAGGAGAGCCAGGTCGCGGCGATCGCGCTCGACGGTGCCGAGAGCGGCCAGATAGGCCAGCCCCAACGCGATCAGGGCACCGGGCACGGCGAGCATGATGTAGAGCGTCTCGGCGTACAGCGCGTCACCCGCGGCCGTGTTCAACGAGTCCGAGAGGTTGTCGACGAACTGGACCTTGCCCGGCAGCGTGCGCTCGATCCGGTTGCGGGTCTGGGTGGCACGTTCGAGGGCAGCGCTCGGGCTGCCGCCGCTCAGGGCGACGGGGTCCAGCTGTGTCTGAACCTGCCACTGCACGCCGGACTGCGCTCCGGGTTGTGCGCTCGTCCCGATGCTGGCGTTTGCGATCGTCGGTAGCCCGGGCGCGAACGTGGAGGCGAACGTTTCAAGCGGCATGATCGCGACGTTGGCCGGCGGCTGGGCGGGAGCCGGGCCGAGTTGAGGGTTCAACGGCTGGAAGAGCTTGTCGGGCGCCGTGATCAGCGCGACGCCGGAGACGGGGTAGGTCTGTGCCCTGCCGCCCGCATCCCGAAGCGTGATCCGGTCGCCGATGTGAGCCTGGAGCGTCGCCGCCATCTGCTGGTCGAGGACGATCGATCCGGACCGCAGCGCACCCTGCAGGAAGCGGTAGGTGTGGATGTGCGCGCCGTAGTCGAGCGGCACGGCGAGCACCGCGCCGGCCCCCGAGCTGGTGAGTCCGTTCGGCCCCTGATGTTCTGCTCCGGACAGCGGCGCCGTCGCCGCCGCCGAGGCCTGCAGCACGCCGTGCTGCCGGGCGACCTCGCCGGCCACCGCGCGCGCTTCGCCATACGAGGACACGGGACCCTGAAGGTCGAGCGGGACGCTGCGAACGGCGCTCCCCGCCACCGTGCGCAGCGAGTTGCCAACAAACAGCAGCATCCCGCCGAGCAGCGCCACCGACGCACCAAGTACGAGAACGCGGATTAGCGAGCGACCGGGCGCGCGCAGCAGCCAGGAGACGGCGAGCCGCACCGCGCTGTTCATCGGCTCGCCACTCCGACGACGCGGCCGTCGGTCAGCTCGAGCACCCGGCCGGCGCGAGCCGCGACGCCCGCGTCGTGCGTGGCGATCACGAGCGCGAAGGAGAACTCGCGCTGGAGGGCTTCCATCAGATCGAGCACGCGCTCGGCCGTGTCGGAGTCCAGGTGACCGGTCGGCTCGTCGCACAGCAGCAGTTCGGGGCTCTGAGCCAAGGCGCGAGCGATGGCGACGCGCTGGGCCTCGCCTCCGGAGAGCTCGCCCGGCAGCGAGTCGAGCTTCGAGGACAGGCCCACCAGCTCGAGCAGGTCCTCCGGCTCGTAGTCGGCCCGGCCCGCGATCTGCGCATCGGCAGACTCGGCGCTGGCCTCCCGCGCGAAGGCAACGTTCTCGAATGCGGTGAAATGGCTCAGCAGATTGGAACCCTGGAAGATGTAGGCGATGCCGAGCGCCCGCGCACGGCCACGAGCGGCGTCGTCGAGGGAGGAGAGCTCCTGCCCCTTCCACATGACGCGGCCTTCGCTCGGAACGACGAGCCCACCGAGGACGTGCAGCACGGTCGTCTTGCCCGAGCCGGATCGGCCCCACAGTGCCAGCCGCTCGCCCGGCTCGACGGTGAGGTCGACGGCTTGTAGTGCGGTGACGCGCGCATCCCCCTCGCCGTAGGCGACGGTGACGCCTTCGCAGGCGATCAAGGTCGTCCGAGCCATGACGACTCCGGGCGCTGTGCTGCTCATGCCGCCACCTTCCCGTCGCGCATCTCGATCACGCGCTCGGCGCGGGCGGCGACAAGCTCGGAGTGGGTCACCACCACGACCGTGCTTTCGTACTCGCGGCTCAGCTTCTCCAGAGCCTCGAGCACGATCTCCTCGTTGTGCTGATCAAGCTCGCCCGTGGGCTCGTCGGCGAGCACCAGCCGCGCGCGGCGCGCGGCTGCGGCTGCGATCGCCACACGCTGCTGCTCACCTCCCGAGAGCGCCGCCGCCCGGTGTGAGCGGCGCTCGCCGAGTCCGAAGGCCGCAAGGCTCCGTGCTGCGGCCGCCTCGGCGTCGTCGTGACCGGAAAGGCGAAGGGAGATCGCCACGTTCTCCTGCGCCGAGAGCGCGGGCCAGAGGTTGTCGCTCTGAAAGACGATCGCCAGATCGCGGGCCCGATAGGCGGCGAGCTCGGCCTCATCCAGGCGACCGAGGGAACGGCCCCAAACGCGGAGCTCTCCGGCGGAGGGCTCGTCCAGGCCTGCCGCCAGTGCAAGCAAAGTGCTCTTGCCGCAGCCCGAAGGCCCGAGGATCGCGACGAGCTCGCCCGGCTCGATCTTCAGGTCGAGACCCCTCAGGGCAACGGTCTCGACCGGCCCGGCACGGTAGATCTTGAATACGTCGTGGCACTCCAGCGCGCCCCATCGGACCTCCTGTACGCCCTCGGCGGGCTCGACGTAAAGGCTCTTCACTGCCATTTGAAGCTTCCGATCATGCGCTTGTATGCGTCGACGTTGTCGACTCCCGTGGGCGTCCCGAGTTCGACGGTCGCCACACGCCCGCCATGGGAGAGCACGTAGCGATCGACCATCAGCGTCACCTGCTTGCCCGTAACCGGATTCGGGGCGCTCTGGGTCGTGTAGGTCGCCTTCACGGCGGGTCCGCTCGTCAGCGCGATCGCCTGGACCGGTCCGCTCGTCAGACCCGGAGTGGAGCTCTTCAGCGCGGCCAGCTGAGCCTGGACACTGGCCTTCGTCGGCGCCGGACCCTGGGAGAGCGAGATCCGAACGAGGTTGTTCTTGTCCTTGATCGACGCCCCAGAGGCGGTTTCCTGGACGGTCCACCCCTCGGGGTAGATCATCGAGATCCGGAGGCGTGGGGCCTTGAGCGTCAGGAAGTTCTGGCTGTCCGGGATGTCACCGGTCGCGGCCGATTTGGCGTCTGCCGCCAGGGCCGCCGCGCCTTCCGGGCCAGGCGTGCCGCCCGCGGAGGCGGACGGGCCCGAAGCGGTGGTGCTGCTGGAGCTGCCGCCGCAGCCGCCGGCCACGAGCAGGACGGCGAGCAGCAGGAAGTGTGGCGTTCTCTTGAGCATGCGCTGCAGACTGGCACAGGCGACCTGAACGTCTCCTGAACGGTCCTCGCCCGCAGGAATCGTCTCGCGAGGCGCCTTCGCTCTATCGCGTTGACATCCTCGCCGGGCGCGGGCCGGCCTGGGAGAGGGGATCCGGTGGGGCGGCGATGGGTGCGTCGGCGGGTCGGTCCGGTATCGACATCCACACGTGGGCGCCGCCCGCGACGCCGTTGGAGATGTATGCCTCGCCGCCGTGTGCGCGAGCGATGCTGCGCACGATCGAGAGGCCGAGTCCCGCGCCGGGAATCGTCCGCGGCCGGTCGGCCCGGGTGAAGCGCTCGAATGCGACGTCCAGGAACGCGGGCGGGAACCCGGGGCCGTCGTCGCTGACATGCAGCTCCAGCCGCTGTCCGTGGCGCTCGGCCCGCACGAGGACCGTACGTGCGCCGTGACGCAGCGCGTTCTCCAGAAGGTTCCCGAGCGCCTGCTCGAGGCGCCGCGGGTCCGCGCCGGTCCGCTCGCCAGGTGCGGCCGTCATCTCGATCGCCGCGCCCGCCTCGCGGGCGGGCTGGGCGAAGCGCTCGTTGAGGCGCTCGAGCAGCTCGCGCACGTCCACCGGCTCGGTCTGGATCGGCAGGTTGCCCCGGTCGGCTTGGGCCAGCGTCAGAAGATCCTCGGCCAGGGCGGACAGGCGATCCGTCTCCTCGGCCGCCGAGACAACCGCCAGCCGCAACTCCTCCCGTGAGCTCTCTCCCATCAACGCCACGTCGAGCTCCGCCCTCAGGATCGCCAACGGCGAGCGCAACTCATGGCTTGCATCCGCAACAAAAGCCCGCTCGCGCTCGAAGGCGACCTCGTTGCGGGCCAGCATCTCGTTCAGCGTGCTCGCCAGGCGCGTGAGCTCATCGTTGCCGGCTGGCACGGGGAGCCGCTGCCCGGGGTCGACGAGCGAGACGTGCAGCGCGCGACGTCGCATCGACTCGACGCTGCGAAGCGCAAGGGCTGCGATCGCATAGCCGAGCAGGCACGCAAGCGCGAGCGCGACCGGTCCTCCCAGCAGCAGCAGCGTGCGCAGTTCCACAAGAGCGCCATCGCGTTGCTGCAGCGAGGCGCCGACCACCACGATCATTCGCTGGTCCTGAGCGCTCACCGGGATCGCAAGCAGGCGCGAGCTTCCGGCAGCGCCAGGGATGATCTTGCGCCCGACGAGCGTCGCCCGGCTCGCGCTGCGCGAGAGCTCCGAGCGACTCAGGATCGCGTGGGCGGGCAGCGACGGCGTCGCGTCGAGGACCCGGCCGTCCGCCGCGAGGATCTGCGCGAAGCGTTCGCCGGGTGCGGCGAGCGAGCTGCGCCCCGCCTGCCGTAACCCCGAGTCGGCCTGCATGACGAGCGCTCGCACGTCGTCCGCACGCGAGCGCAGGCCCTGGTTGAGCGAGCGGTCCAGGCCGTCCTGGTAGCGAAGGTAGACGAACATCCCGAGCGCTCCCAACAGGAGCGTCATCGCCACTGCGAATGCGAGCGTCACCTTCAGGCGCAGTCCGAGCCTTGTGAGGGGCCGGACGCTCATGGTTTGCCGTCCTGCAGGCGGTAGCCCGCCCCCCGCACGGTCTCGAGCGTCCGCGCGCTGAACGGGCGGTCGATCTTTTCGCGCAGCCGGCGAACGTACGCGTCGACGATGTTCGAGCGGTTCTCGTATGACTGGTCCCACGCGGCCTCCAGCAGATCGAGCCGCGACAGCACCTGCCCGGCGCGGCGCATGAGCGCTTCCAGCAGTGCGAACTCCTTCTGCGAGAGCGAGATCTCCGTGTCCCGGCGCCACGCGCGTCGCGACGCCGGATCGAGCCGCAGGTCGCCCACCGCGAGCACGGTGGGCCGCTCCGCCGCACCGCGCCTCATCAGCGCGCGCAGGCGCGCCAGGAGCTCGCGCAGCGAGAAGGGCTTGATCAGGTAATCGTCGGCGCCGCTGTCCAGGCCGGCGACACGGTCATCGATGCTCTCGCGGGCGGTCAGCATCAGGATCGGAGCCCAGATGCCGTCGGAGCGAAGACGCCTGCAGGTCTCGAAGCCGTCGATGCCGGGCAGCATCACGTCGAGGATCACGGCGTCGTAGGGCGTCGACCCCGCCATCCAGATCGCTTCCTCGCCCGTCGTGCAGGTGTCCGCGGAGAGCCCTTCCTTGCGCAGACCCCTGCCCAGGACGGTGGCGAGCTTGACCTTGTCCTCGACTATCAGAACGCGCACGGCGACGTCCAGAGTCTCAGCGAGAGATGAAGCCGACATCAACGGTGGGCGGGGCCGGCTGGCCCCGCCCACCACGGGCGGTCATATCCCGGACCGGCTGCGGATCATGCCCGCAACGTCCGGCTACTCTTCGCCTTCGAACTGGTGATCGGCTTCCGAGCCCGGTTCGTCTTCGTGGCCGCCGGGACCGTCGGTGACAGTCTCGCTGCTCGTCTCACCGGAGGACCTCTCCGAGGCCGACGCGGAGCCGCTGTCCGGGCTCGTCTGGTCACCGGACTGGACGCTGTCGGTGTCGGGCCCAGTCGTCTCAGTCGCCTGCGCGCCCGTAGCGTGCTTCGCCGAGTGATGGGTGGCCTTCTTGTGAGCCGCTGTCGTGCCGCTCTGCGCGGCCGCGACGCCACCGGCCGCCATCACGGCAGCCATTGCGACGATCGTCGTGCCGGTCGTCAAACGCTTGATCATGGTGCTCCCTTTCGTCGATTGCGGGTCAAGCACCGCCAAGCTAGGTGGACCTGGATGAAGCGACGATGAAAGCGCTAGATGATGTCGACCGGCGTGCCGAGGCTCACTCGCGGCGCAAGCCAGGCTATGTCGGGCGCGTGCATCCGCACGCATCCGTGCGACGGGTTGCCTGGCACCAGCTGGGGTTCGCCGAAGTCGCCGTGGATGCCCACGACGCCGCCGCCTGGCCAGTCCGTCAGGGTGGAGTAGTCGGAGGTGCCCAGCGCGTAGGGCCAGTAGGGGTTGCTGCGGTCGGCGATGCGGAAGCGCTCGCGGATCCAGAAGTGTCCGGTCGGTGTCGGTGAGCTGGGCTTGCCTACGCCGACGGGCGCGCTGAAGCGGTTGCGACCCTTGAAGTACGCGGTCAGCCTTCGCTCGCGGAGGTTGATCACGATCAGCCAGCGTGTCTGCCGAAAGGGTCCGAGCGAGTCACGAAGGACCCATCCGGTGCGACCGTTGGGCCGGCCCGGGATCCGCAGCTTGACCCAAACCCGACCCTGCGCGTCGAGGTGGCGCAGGAGCAGCAGGTAGACCTCTTCGAAGCCGTCCTCTGTTTCCAGGTGCAGGTGGGTGAGCCGCCGCGAGTGGGTGTCCGCCCGCGCGTAGATGGGCACGGCTTCGAGGGGGTTGGCCCACGTCGTCAGCGTGCGCTCGTCCGAGAGCGCCACGTCCGCGGCCGGCGTCGCTGCAGCCGGATCCTGCGGCGTCGACGGCGCGCTCCCGGGCTGTGCGCTCGGCGCCGGGGTTTCCTGTGGCTGGGGGGTTGCCGCGGCGCTTGCGATCGGGCCGGCGCAGATGGCCGGCAGGACCGCGAGCCCGCCCGCCGCGAGCACGAGCGCCATCCGCTCACCGATCACGTGTCAGTCCTCGCCCTCGCCGATGCGAACCTCACGCTGGGCGCGAGCGACGGCCTGGTTGGCGACCGCCGCTCGCGCAACAGCGCACGAACCTCAGCCTGTGAACCTCGGCAGAGAGACGTGGTGCACGGCGGCGCACCGTGCAAGGGTCTTGCGGAACGTCGTGGCCGGCGTTTTGCTCGACGCCGTGAACACCACGTGGATCCCGAGGTGGTGCGCCGAGCCCGAATGCACGCTGACGCGAGTCGCGAACGTGTTGCCCGAGGTCGGTTTGTGCAACGTCTTGATCGCATGCCCGTCCAGCGTAAACGTCACCGAGGCGACAGACGTTGCCTGCACCGACGCGAGATAGCTGCTCTGCGCGATGCACCCGCGAACGCTCGATGTGTGGGCCGTGCCTTTCGGCGGCGCCGATTCTTTGGCCGCGAGCACGCCCTTGGTCGGCGTCGTCGTTGTCACAGGCGTGGGCGTCGGCGCTTTGGTCCAGATCACCGTAGCTTCGTTCGATGTCACGGCTTGTTTCGCCGTGGTTTCGTACGACGCCACGCCGTGATCCGTGCCGGCGTTGTTTCCTGTGTAGGTGAACGTCGCCTGGCCTTCGGTGTTGGTCGTGGCGCTACCGGTCTGCGGGTTCACTCCGCTCACGTTGAACGTGACCGGCACGCCCGATGCGGGCTTACCGCATTGCACCACGGTGGCCGTGAGGGTCTCGGCGCTGCCGACCGGTTTTTCCGCCGTGGTAGGAGCGAGGCTGATCTGCTGCGAGCCGCAGGTGATTTCGCCAACGATGCTCAGACCGCCCAGAGCGCTGACGATCCCCGTGTTGAAGGTCGTCACCACTTCACCCGATTCGATGTTGATCCTCCACACTTCACCGGTGAAGAGATCCCCGGTCCAGAACGTCGTGCCGTCCGGATCGATGTTGAGCGCGAACAGGGTGGAGCCACCGGGTTTGTACGTCTTGAGAACTTCTCCCGTGGGGCTCACGTGCACGACCACGCTGGTGCACGCGACGAGCTCGCTGCCGTCAGCGAGGATGCGGTGCGCGTAGCATGGTCCTGGCAGTCCGGTGGCGACGTCCGGCAGCGCGGTGTTCGTGCACACGTTGAAGGCCTTCAGCGCGCTGCCCTCGCTTGTGTAGTGGAGCGTGCACTGATCGGAGGCAAGGTCGACCCAGTCGGTGCCGCGGCTTTCCCGCGTGGGAGCAAAGGACGCGAGCAGTTCGCCGCTCGTGTTGAACTTGAGGACGTCCCCGGATCCATCGGCCTGCCCGGCATAGATGTTGTTCGCCGCGTCGACCACGCAGCTCTCCGGATGTTCGTTGAAGCCCGAGCCGAACCCGGCCATGAGCAGATTGCCGCCGCCGTCGAACTTGCTCATTGCTGCGAAGTTCGTGGCGTAGAGATTTCCGGTCGAGTCGAAGCACATGCCCGTGTCGTATGTCGACCCCGTGGTCGTGTTGAGCGTGTCCAGCAGCGTGCCTTTGGAGTCAAAGTGCTTGATCGTGCCGCTTCCGACGCCTGCAAGGACCTCGCCGCTTTTGAGCGGAACGCCGTCGGCGTAGACGGCTGCGGCCCCGACAAGGGACATCAGCGCCGCGAGCGCCGCTGCCACAACGGCAGCACGCCGTAGAAGTTTGAACCGTGATGGCATGTCATCCCCCTGGGAAATGTCGCCCCCATCCCTGGCGGCGCGTTAGTCTCAGCCCTCGTCGCGCTTTCGTGCCGACGTCCGCAAGGACACAACTGCCCCCCCACTGACTTGGCTCCCTAGCCGCTGCAGGCCCCGTGTTGACAAAAAGGTACACCAGATTGCCCAATTGCGGTAGGGCTGGGCGGAAGTATCCATAATCCCGACGTCAGCCAGCCCGAGACGTCGAGGCGCGTACGCTTAGGCGATGCGCAGCCGCCGCACGCAAGAGACCGTCGGCGACATCATCCGTGAGCGCTCCGGCGAGGAGATGTCGCTGAACGAACGCTTCCTTAATCCGCAGATGGGGCGGATCCTGCGGACGCTCGGCTTCGACAAGGTGTGGAAGGGCGGCGAGGGTGCACACCTGATCGACTCCGACGGCGAGCGCTATCTGGATCTGTTCGGCGGCTACGGGGTGTTCGCGATCGGCCGCAACCACCCCGAGGCGATCGCCGCGATCGAGGAGGTCATGGCGGCGCGCACGGGGAATCTCCCGCAGCTCGGCGTGACGCTGCTCAGCGGAGTGCTGGCCGAGCAGCTGCTCGAACGCAGCCCCACAAGCGTCGGGGCGATGGTGCCTGCGAACACCGGCACCGAGGCGGTCGAGGCCGCGATCAAGATCGCCCGTGCGGCAACCGGACGTCCGCGGGTGCTGTACGCCGAGCACGCGTTCCACGGGCTCACCCTGGGCTCGCTCTCGATCAACGGCAACGACGAGTTTCGCGCCGGCTTCGGGCCGTTCCTGCCCGGATGCGACCCGGTCGCCTTCGGCGACCTCTCCGGACTGGAGCAGGAGCTCTCGGTGGGCGACGTCGCCGCGCTGGTGCTCGAGCCGATCCAGGGCAAGGGGGTGAACCTGCCGCCGGAGGGCTACCTGCAGGGTGCGCAGAGGCTGTGTCGCGATGCCGGGACGCTGTTCGTATGCGACGAGGTGCAGACCGGAATCGGTCGGACCGGGCGCTTTCTCGCGCTCGAGCACTGGAGCCTCGAGCCGGACATGATCTGCCTCTCGAAGGCGCTCTCTGGCGGCCTCGTGCCGGTCGGCGCGGTGCTCGTCTCGCGGGCGGCGTTCGACGCCGTGTTCGACGGCATGGAGCGTGCCGTCAGGCACGGATCGACGTTCGGCGGCAACGATCTCGCGGCGGCCGCCGCGCTCGCGACGCTGCGTATCCTCGACCGAGAGCAGCTGATGGCCCGTGCCGAGCGCTCCGGAGAGCTCCTGCTCGAGCTCACGGCGCCGTTGGCCGAGCGCTTCGAGATCGTGCGCGAGGTGCGGGGACTGGGGCTCATGTGGGCAATCGAATTCGGGCCGCCCGCAGCGGGTGCCGGGCGAAGGCTCTGGGATACGGTCGAGCGACGCCAGCCCGGGCTCTTCTCCCAGCTCGTGACCGTCCCGCTGTTCCACGACCATCGGATCTTCTGCCAGGTGGCGGGCCACCACATGAACGTCATCAAGGCGTTGCCGTCGCTGACGATCGACGAGCAGGAGATCAGGCGGTTCGCGGCGGCGCTGGAGGAGACAATCGCCGCGGCAGAGCGCTACCCGTCCGCGCTCGCCCGCTTCGGATTTCGCACAGGCCTCAGGATGGCGGGCCTTCGACGCTAGCCTGTCGGGCCGGTGCTAACAGCGAGAGATGACATACGCAACGTGGCGATCGTCGCGCACGTCGACCACGGCAAGACGACGCTGGTCGACGCCATGCTCTGGCAGTCGGGCGCCTTCCGCGCGGGCCAGGACGTCGCCACGCGAGTGATGGACTCGATGGACCTCGAGCGCGAGAAGGGCATCACGATCCTCGCGAAGAACACCTCGCTCCGCTACCGCGACGTCAAGCTGAACATCATCGACACGCCGGGCCACGCCGACTTCGGAGGCGAGGTGGAGCGGGGCCTGACGATGGTCGACGGGGTCCTGCTGCTGGTCGACGCATCCGAGGGTCCGCTGCCGCAGACCCGGTTCGTACTGCGCAAGGCGCTTGAGGCGAAGCTGCCCGTCATCCTCGTGGTCAACAAGGTGGACAGGCCCGACGCACGCGTCGCCGAGGTGGTCGACGAGGTCTATGAGCTGTTCCTCGATCTCGACGCCGACGAGCAGCAGATCGAGTTTCCGATCGTCTACTGCAACGCGAAGGCCGGCGTGGCCTCGCTGACATACGAGCCCGGGCGACCGATCCAGGAGCGCGACCTCGCTCCGCTGATGGACCTGCTGCTCGAACGGATCCCGGCGCCGGTGTACGACCCCGAGCACTCGCTGCAGGCCTACGTCACCAACCTCGACGCTTCGCCCTACGTCGGCCGCCTCGCGATCTGCAGGGTTCGTCACGGGACGATTCGCAAGGGCCAGCAGATCGCGTGGTGTCGCGCCGACGGCTCGATACGCCGCGCGCAGGTGGCCGAGCTCTACGTCACGGATGCGCTCGACCGGATCGAGGCGCTCGAGGCTGGGCCCGGCGAAATCATCGCGGTCGCCGGGATCGCCGAGGTGACGATCGGCGAGACCCTCGCCGATCCGGAGGACCCGCGCCCGCTCCCGGTGATCACCGTCGACGAGCCGGCGATGTCGATCACGATCGGCGTCAACACCTCACCGCTGGCGAGCAAAGACGGCGACAAGCTGACGGCCCGCCAGATCAAGGCGCGCCTCGATCAGGAGCTCGTGGGCAACGTCTCGCTGCGCGTGGGGGAGACCGAGCGCCCGGACACCTACGAGGTGCAGGGCCGTGGCGAGCTGCAGCTCGCGATCCTCGTCGAGATGATGCGTCGCGAGGGCTTCGAGCTGACTGTCGGCCAACCGCATGTGGTCGAGCGCGAGATCGACGGTAAACGGAACGAGCCCGTCGAGCGGCTGTCGATCGACGTTCCGGAGGAGCACGTCGGCACCGTCACGCAGCTGCTCGCCGCCCGCAAAGGGCGGATGGAACACATGACCAACCACGGCACCGGCTGGGTGCGCATGGACTACCTCGTGCCG
>Ga0210409_10003904_pt1 | contig 16352 bp, 12 predicted proteins | sample IncBWH17MmetaG_FD_161649 | JGI IMG/M metagenome (GOLD analysis project Ga0210409, IMG submission 161649) | Forest soil microbial communities from Barre Woods Harvard Forest LTER site, Petersham, Massachusetts, United States - Inc-BW-H-17-M | ecosystem: Environmental > Terrestrial > Soil >...
GTCGAGTGGGTTGAAATCGTTCGTATTGTCTTCGTCGTATTCGCTGCGGCTGCCGTTTGGTTTCGTCTGTGGGAGCCGTTTCCGCGGATCAGTGTAATCGGCATCGTAGCTGCTTTGATTGGCGGGTACCCCATTTTCAAGGAAGCCTTCGAGAACATCGTCGAACGAAAGATGACGATGGAACTCTCGATGACCATCGCTCTTCTGTCGGCTTTAGCTATCGGAGAGTTCTTCACCGCTCTGATTATCACAGGCTTCGTACTTGCCGCCGAGGTTCTGGAGGGCCTCACAGTTGGGCGAGGCCGACGCGCCATCCAGGACCTGATTGATTTCCTGCCCCGAACCGTTTCAGTCCGGCGCAATGAGGACGTGGTTGAAATACCAGCGGAGAATCTTCAGCTCGGTGACACCGTAATCGTGAAGCCGGGTGGACGTATCCCCGTCGATGGCCTCGTGCTGAGCGGACGATCTTTTGTGGAGCAGGCAGCTATTACAGGCGAGGCAATGCCGGTTGAGAAATTGTCTGGAGATCCGGTTTATGCCGGAACCATCAATCAATTCGGAGCCTTGGAGGTCAGGGCCGATAAGCTGGGACGCGACACCACGTTCGGAAAGATTATCGAGGCCGTCGAGCGAGCAGAGAAGTCGCGGGCGCCGATTCAGAAGACGGCCGATCGCTTGGCAGGCTACCTTGTGTACTTCGCCTTGGGAGCCGCAATTCTAACCTTCCTCGTCACTCACAATGTCAGGTCAACGATCTCAGTTGTAATCGTGGCGGGAGCCTGCGGTATAGCAGCCGGCACTCCTCTGGCGATTTTGGGTGCGATCGGTCGTGCCGCGCGTCAGGGGTCCATCATTAAGGGCGGTCTTTACCTGGAAGCGTTGGCCGCAGTGGACACGGTGCTATTAGACAAGACCGGCACATTGACCTTCGGGACACCTCAGATTCGAGAGGTCGTCTCAGCGGACGGTTTTACGGAGCGGCAGATTATAGCCGCTGCTAACATCGCGGAACGCAAATCAGAACACCCTCTCGCCAAAGCAATTATTGCAAGGGCGATCGAGCTCGCCATTCCTGTCGTCGAACCCGACCGTTTCGCCTACTCGCCTGGAAAAGGAGTGACTGCGGATTACCGAGGGGAAGAAATCATTGTCGGCAGCCGGACGCTCCTCATGGAACGGGGAATGAAGAGGATTCTGCCTGTCAACGGCCATGGCACCGGCGGGGTATCCGAAGTCTATGTCGCCAGAGGTGGGCAGGTGCTGGGGACTATCCGCATTGCCGATGTCCTACGACCCGAAGCGAAGAGCGCGGTTGCCGCGATGCGAGAGATGGGCCTGAAGACCGTCCTGCTCAGCGGAGACGCGCAAGAAGTAACTACGTTGGTGGGGCGTGATCTTGGCGTCGATGTAGCGGTCGGAGAGCTTCTGCCCGAGCAAAAGGCGAAATGGGTCGGCGATCTGCGCAACAAGAATTGCAAAGTTGCGATGGTCGGGGACGGCATCAACGACGCTCCCGCGCTGGTAGAGGCTAACGTTGGAATCGCCATGGGGTCAGGAACGGATGTTGCGCGGGAAAGTGCCGATGTCATCTTGATTGGAAGTGATCTCTCTAAGTTGGTCGAGACGTTGCGGATTGCGCGACGCTGTCGCGGCATCATCATGCAGAATTTTGTTGGAACACTGGTTGTGGACAGCATAGGAGTGGGAATGGCGGCCTGTGGGTTTCTGAATCCGCTGGTAGCGGCCTTTATTCACGTGACCTCGGAGCTGGCCTTTATTCTCAATTCCACGAGGTTGTTGCCTGGCTCAACTGTCTCGGGCGACCAATCGTGAATTGCAAAACACGAATCTCTTGTGTGGCGTAGTCATGCATCTAAGTTATCTGATACATGAACGAAGCGGGCGGGTTTTGATAGTCGTGGTGGCTGCGATCGTACTCGGGATGTCGTTCGCGGCATCAGTGATCTCTTCTGCCCAGTTACAGGACGTATTTGATCGACTATATGGTTTCTTGGATTGAGACGCTTCTGGTGGGTTCTTGGAGAATTGGTCAAACACTGTGAACGCGCACAGAGATTACCCACTCAAAACGAAGCGGCTCGTCGTCGGGCAGACTACGATCTGCCGAGGCTGTTGCTTGCGGCAATACGGACCGTGGGTTGCCCGAAGTTCCGGTTGAATGGCTAAAGAATGAATGGCGGAAGCGGGGACTGCTGAAGCGAGTTCAGTTGACAGTTAGTGGTTGTGTTGAGCCATGCGACGTGCCGAATGTGGTTGTGATTACAAGCTCATCCGGCACTGAGTGGCTAGGAACATTGACAGGGTTGAGCAATATCGCAGCCTGCTGGAATGAGCTGTTCGGTGCAAAGATGCAGGCGAGATGTTAGCCCTGCCGTCGGAGTTTCACGCGTCTAGAGTCAGCCCCTTTTGTTCGTAAAACGTTTCCTGGATCGATGCTGCCTAGTAGGTTCGCATGCGAGGGAGTGCGGCGAATGAACAACGCACGTTATCATCCGAGAATCTCAATCGCACTGGTGGCTGTCTTTCCTCTTTTCGGGCTGCTGGCGGCTGCTCAAGAAAAGAAGGACATTGCATACACGGTCGGACGTAAAGCGATTATTTCCATCACGAACGACTACGGTCCCATCACAGTAAAGCCCTCCGCAAACAAGCAGGTATTAGTCACGACAGTATCGCGTTCAGATGCAGTTAGCTTCGTGAACGAACAGCATGGCAATCGCATCGAGCTTCGGTCTATGTCTAGCCGCAAGGGGGCGGCGATCGTGGATTACACAGTGCTGGTGCCATCTGACGCCGTCGTCAGCCTGCGATCGTTCGACGGAACCCTTCATGCTCAGGGGCTGCGTGGCGATGTGATCCTGGAAGCTGCGACAGCGTCCGTAGAAGTGACTGACATCAGTCATGCCCACCTCCACGTGAAAACTCTCAGCGGGCCGATTAGCATAAGCGCCATTCGAAATTGCCGTCTGGATGTCCATTCTGTAAACGGCACTGTCAATCTCCATGACGTTACGGGATCATCGGTTGAGGTGAACTCAGGAGGGGGTCGAATCACGTATGAGGGTGATCCCGGCACAGCCGGGGAGTACCTGCTCACCAGCCACTCGGGGGACCTCGAAGTTTCGATTCCTGCCAGCGCATCAGTCGAGATCAAGACACACTCCTTAAGAGGCGACTCCGATCAGGGATTCCCGAATGCCGGCAGTGTTCCCGCAATGGACCAGAGGGATCTGTTATTGAAACCCGGGATCGTGAGTGCATCCCGATTTGTATTGCATTCGTTCCGCGGCAAGATCCTCGTCAAGCGGCCCTGATCCTACGACGGGCCGTTCAGTGCTGCCTCAACATGAAGAGAGCGTCGCAATCAAAGCGGCGATGTCCCCGTCTAGCAAGGTTTCCGTGGTTTCGTGCATTGCTGCTGGAGGCCGGACGCACTGACCTGCGGCCCTGGTGGTGAAACCACAGCATCGGAGGAAAGCACCCTCGTTGCACTCGGTGTTGTTTCGGTGTAAATTTGAGGAAGTCACTCTCACCGTATTCGACATGCAGTCGATCTCAAAGCGGATAGCTTGGCTGTTACTACTGCTGACATTGTGGTCAGCATTTGCTCTCGTTACCCACCATCATTCGAGTGCGACCGAGGCAGCAAAGTGTACAGTCTGTGTCGCCGCCCATTCAGCTTCCCCCAAACCCACCTCCAACTTGCCGAAGGTGACGTTCGTTCCTGTATCCACCTTTTGGTCGGAGCCAGTTTCTGCCAAGCAACGCCTAATAGCCTTCGCTCTGTGTGTCCGCCCACCTCCTAGCGTCTAAAGATCAGATTTCAGTTGGATATAGGTTCGGTTCATTCCAATGAACCGTGTCCTTTGATCGTTTAGACCATTTCTTTCTTCTGGAGGAATCATGCTGGCTTTCTACAAGAGGTCGCTGTTTGTGGCCTTTACAGCCGTTTTCTATTTGGCCCTGAGTCTTCACGCGTACGCGCAGTCGGGCGGGTCGTCCATTAGCGGTACGGTCTTGGACCCTTCGGGCGCCGTGGTTCCGAATGCAACGGTGGAAATTCATAACCCGGTCAGCGCCTTTGACCGATCAACCAGCACCGACAGTTCGGGGAAATTCAGCTTTCCGAACGTACCTTTCAACCCGTATCACATGACAGTGACCGCACCCGGATTCGCCCAAAACGCTCAGGATGTGGAGATTCGGTCCGCGGTGCCTGTGAATGTGAAGGTCAGTTTGACAGTGGCCGGGAGCTCCAGCTCGGTTACTGTGGAGGCTGGGGCAGACTTGGTGGAGAACGATCCGACTGGTCACACCGACGTGGATCGCAACTTGTTCGACAAGATTCCTCTCGAAAGCCAGTCATCGTCAGTGAGTTCCCTCGTCACTCTTGCGTCACCGGGTGTTGCGGCCGATTCGAATGGCCTGTTTCATGGACTGGGCGACCACGCGTCAAACTCATTCTCGGTCGACGGCCAGCCCATCACCGACCAACAAAGCAAAGTCTTTTCGAATCAGATTCCTGTCGATTCCATCGCCTCACTGGAAGTTATCCCCGGCGCACCGCCGGCTGAATACGGAGGCAAGACCAGTCTTGTGATAGTAGCGACGACGCGCTCGGGCCAGGGCGTTACTACGCCACATGGCAGCGTGAACGCCTCCTACGGTTCGTTTGGCTCATCCAATGTTGGCTTCGACCTGGCATATGGCGGCGCAAAGTGGGGAAACTTTATCTCTGCGAACGGCTTGAACAGTGGCCGGTTCCTTGACCCGCCGGAGTTCGTCGTGATCCACGCTAAAGGCAACGAAGAGAATGTCTTTGACCGCGTTGACTATCAACTGACAACCGCGGATTCTATTCACCTGAACTTGGGCTTCACGCGTTCCTGGTTTCAGACGCCCAACTCGTTTGATACCCAGGATGCCACCTCGTGGTCTAGCAGCGGGGGGCTTGGTCCCAACGGTAAGATCGTAGGCCCTGCGGACCAGCGTTCGAAAATACAGACCTTCAACATTGCGCCATCATGGACACGAGTGCTCAGCCCAACTGCTGTTTTCACTCTTGGCGCCTTCGTGCGGCGGGATGCCTTTAACTACTATCCCAGCAAGAACCCTTTTGCGGATCTCGGCCCGATTCAGCAGTCTACCGTCGCACAAGATCGGACCCTTTCCAATGTCGGCCTTCGTTCCGACGTGTCATATGTGAAAGGGATTCACAACGTAAAAGTGGGAGCCACCTACCAACAGACCTTCCTTACCGAGAATTTCAGTCTCGGTATAGTCAACCCGGTCCTCAACTCGCCATGTTTGGATACGTTCGGCAATCCGGTCGCTGGCTTCAACGATCCATCCCAGTGCGCGGCGGCGGGTTTACAGCCAAACATTGCATCGAACCCAAATGCTGCGAGTCCGTTCACGCCGCTTCTAGGCTGCTTCGATTTGACCAGAACTACTCCGTCAACGAATGACAACTGTGCCAGGTCAAGCAGCATCCCGTTCCCGTTTCACGGACATACGGATGTAAAGGAGCTTGCCCTCTACATCCAGGACACAATTACAGAGGGGAGCTGGGCCTTCAATCTCGGCTTACGCGGCGATTTTTACAATGGCCTGACCACTCACAAAGAGGCCGAGCCACGCGTCGGCATCGCATACAACATCAAGAAGACGAACACCGTATTTCGCGTTTCCTATGCGCGAACTCTTGAAACCCCGTTCAACGAGAATCTGATCGTTTCAAGCACTGGGTGCCAGTCTGCTGTGCTCTCCACGCTTATCCCATGCGTAAACGCGCCACTTCAACCCGGCTTTCGCAATGAGTTCCACGCCGGCTTACAGCAGGCGCTCGGGCGCTATGCCGTTGTGAGTGGAGACTACATTTGGAAGTACACGCATACTGGCTACGATTTCAGCATCCTGGCTGCGACCCCGATCTTCTTCCCGATTGGGTGGCACAATTCCAAGATTCCTGGATATGCGGTCCGCGTGAGCGTGCCGGAGATCCATGGATTCACGGCCTTGGTAGTCTTTTCGAGCGTCGCCGCTCGTTTCTTTCCACCTCAAACTAGCGGCTTGGGCGTTACTGTAGGGCAGAGTGGGACTCCCTTCCGTATCGACCACGACGAGAAGTTCAACCAGACCACACACCTGCAATACCAACCGTGGAAAGCCGGACCGTGGGTCGGCTTCAACTGGAGGTATGACAGTGGTCTTGTTGCGGGTTCGGTACCATTCGCAACGGACACAACAACCCCGGTAGATCTGACGGTTCTCAGTGCGGATCAGCAACTGCAAGCCGGATTGTTCTGCGGGAGCCAACGCCCGACGCTCTCCGCCCCTCTCACGACTTGCGCTCCATCGCAATACGGTTCGACTCTAGTGAAGATACCCGCGCCAGGAACGCAAGACCCCGACCACAATCCCCAGCGCATCGCTCCGCGGAGTCTCTTCGACCTCTCCCTGGGCGATGACAACCTCTTCAAAGGCGAGCGGTACAAGTGGAGTCTCAGCCTCACGGCCATCAATCTGACCAACAAACTGGCGCTGTACAACTTCCTTTCAACGTTCAGCGGTACGCACTACGTCACGCCGCGGGCGCTTACCGCTCAGATCGGGTTCCACTTCTAGTCGTGCGAAAGAAGGGACTCCGGTGAACACGAACCCCGAGCCCTCCTCTTTCAAGCTGAACTTAGTTTGTGAGAGTGCATGAACCGGGTTCGAATCGTTTACTTGGAGCCGTTATGCGGCGGGAGCGGGGTACTTTGCGTGTTTTCGTGACTTATATTTTCAGGGCTGAGAGTTCCATGTCGACCTATTCACCTTTTGGAAGGGGCAGAAGAAAATTCGCTGAGAAATTCACGAGTCGCCAAGGCCTTTGGCTGCTGGGAATAGTAGCTGTGATTATGATGGCAATGATGTTGCTGATTGTGCTTGGATACCTAAATGTAGACATCGACTAAGCTGAGTATTGGAATCGGTGGTAAGCTTGTGCAACACAGAAGGCTTTCACTACCTCCACCTAGTGCCCCGCGTACCAGCCCCATACCGGCGCTTCACATCTCTGGCGAAAAACCGACCAACCGTGCAAGCGCCTGCCAATGGCGCGCGTGCGGGATACGCTTGCCTGCCCGGATGCCTGATGCGTACGGTTCGCTCACCCCAAGTGCCGAACGTATGCGGGCCTTCGCAACACTAGCCAGTGCGGGCTGAACTTGCTTCACATACACATCACGGGTGAGCCAACCAGGTAGATCTGAAGGTTTCCAATTGTGAATAGCCCGCTTATGCTGCATGCGTGGCTGACCGCTTCGCCAGGGATTCCGCTTGTTTGTCCTTTCCCCCGACCACGACTAGGCAAGCCCCAACGATCGGAGCATTTTTACGAATTGCGGGCGCAAACTCGATCAATGTTTAACGCATACACCTGATTCCAGAAAGAGTGGGCGGGGCAGTATGTCTAGGCAGGAGCTTTTTCTACAGGCAACCCCGCCTCCATCCATCCCTGCTTTCCTTCTGGATAGTGCGCCACGTTGGTGTACCCCATCGCCGCCAATTCACGGGCGGCGTATTGACTGGCGTTTCAATGAGTGTTTGCGCAGTAGGTGACGATCTCAACATCCTTGTTGGGCAACAGCTTCGGAGCGAGGTCTTTGATCTGCTCCGGGGGGATGTTCAGCGCTCCGGGAATGTGGGCTTCGCCGTAGCGTTCTGGCGCGAGCGTCTCGACGACTTTGACTGAGCTTTTGCGGTCTAGCTTAGTTTTTAGGTCTTCGGTAGAAATAGTGTGTTCCATCCTGACCTCCTGATTCGACAGCTGTGATGGGCTCTGTCGAGTAATGGTTTGTTCGCGGTGTGAGGAATCGCGAGTTTCGGCGATGCTTTGTGCTAGGAGTACCCCTCTCTTGCCTGGCGGCTACTTGCTCTGATGTGTCAGTAAGACACGATCTCGGGCCTTGCTCGCATTCTGCATAGGACCGCGTTTGACGTAACGGTAAAAGCGAGCTGGCTCTCGTCGCTTCCAATAAGGTGTATCAAAAGCGTCGATGCCTGGTCCAGAGTGCATTGCACTAAAGAAGACCTTCTCTGAAGGATTGATCACGATCCCAACGTGCCCAGGCCAAACAACCAGATCTCCAGGTTGGGGATGAGCCACGCGCTTAAAATCTGGGGTTCCGACGTAGAGATCGGAAGAGTCTACGTAGCTGTAGGGAAAACCAGCGCGATCATAGATGGCGTGTACAAGATGGGAACAATCGCGCTTGGCACGAAGGTGAACGCTGGAGTCGAGCGCGGCGGCAATCACGGCTAAGCCATCATCTGGGGTCAATGTATGAAAGGCAACTTGGCCTTCATCTCCACTAACATTCTCGTCCGTTGGATGCTTCTGAATCTCCTGCTGCGCCGCTGATGGGTAAGAAGCGAGTCCGCACAAAATCAGCAGTGCGATCGCGTATTTGCCGGGAAACTCCATAACTAGGTGTTGTGATGCGACGTTAGGATGCGATGCAGGTTACGCTGGTATTAAGACTGCGAGCAGCAGAGCATAATGGAACCAGCAGTCAAATCGGCGTTTGTATCTTGGAGAAAAGAGGTTTTGACACAGGCAGATCTGCACAGAGTACACCGAAGCCGATTCGACGGTGAAATTTCCAAAGCGCGCTACACTACACGCTGGATCGGGTTCGGCACATGAGTAGGTTGACCGGCCATCACTCCCGTGCCTCGCGTGCTTGAAGTGGAGGGGTGGCCTATCCCACCGCAAAGCCGAAAGCTGGCTAGTGTTTCTTGGTGCTCCCTACACGCTTGGCTATGCTGTTCTCAACGAGGAATTCCTTGCTGCACTGCGGACAGGTGCGGCGTGCTACGAGGATAGTTCCCATCAGAGAATTGAAGACGAGACTCGTGCGACAGTAAGGGCAAGTGATGCGGTGCTCATGAAATTTAAGCTGAGTTTTCCGCCTCATCTAAAACAGTATAGGCGGCATCGGCGGCTAAGAGGATTGGTTAGCATGGGGATGCGCCCGATTGTAAGTCCGCATCATGCACCCGACAAACTCGGATATGCATAGTAATGATGGGTTGAAAGCAGTTTGACGGCGTGTTCTTTGGCGTTACCTGAGCGAAGCGCGTACTTTTATCCGACGCTCGTGAATTAGTGGACGGCCCTCGGAAGCGAATCGGCAGTGGGCTCACGTTATGGGGATTTCGCTCAATACCTTCAGCCCTGAGAATGGCCCTCGCTCACGTGCCCCTCGCCGTGGACCTTAAGGCGTCCAAGCGTTACGCTGACCGTAAAAGCTACGGGCGGGCCGGGTACTTGCTTCGATGTCGTGGATTCGGATGCCAGTGCTAGTTTGCCGATGGAAGCCATTCTACGAGCGGCTAAGAGAAAGCCCACAGCGACAGCAAACTTACCGATCTGTCCTGGCATTTGGTTAATATGACTTCGCCACTCCTCTGCGTATCGCTCCCGCTGGCCAGCACGTAATTGGTCAACGGCGTGCCGAATAGTACTTTCTATCATCCGTGGTATCCATGCTCTTAATTCTTCCGCGAATAGTCCGGACAAGGCGGCGGTAAAGAGTGCGGCGAAAATTCCTCCAACCCCTATGATCGCTGCCATGCCAACTCCCCGATCCCCGTAACTTCCAGGAAAGCCGATTTTGCTTTTTTGGCGCCGAGACCCGTCAGCCGATAAAAACGGCGGCGGGGTCTTTCTAGGACCTGCGGAGTCTCGTCCTCCCAGTGGCTGTCCAACCAACCCGCCTGCTCCAGGCGCAACAGGATGGGGTAAAGCGTGCCAGAGCCCAGCTTGGTCTGACGACCTATGTCGGCACCGGACAAGCCATCGTCAGGGCGCGTCATGAAAGCGCGCAAGACCTTTAGTGTCGGCGCGGTAATTCGTGGCTCGATACCCATAGTCGCAAGTCTATATAGGGTGCCGGCCGATGTCAAAGCTTCATTCGGGACGGGCTGCCAGAGAGTAACCCCAAGGTATCGTTCCGTGCTTGGGACTGTGTTAGATAGCTTCGTTTCTAGCGGCTTCCAGCGGATCCAGAGGCTGTATTTACTGCATTTTATAGATAACACAGGGCCCCGGAACCTTCGCAGCGAACTCAACTTCGAAGAAATCGTAGGCGAGAGTGCGCCGCTCAAGCGCGTGTTGGGGCAGGCCAGGACGGTCGCACCCAGCAACGCCACCGTGCTCGTTCTGGGTGATACAGGTACGGGAAAGGAATTGATCGCTCGCGCCATCCATCGCATGAGCGCCCGCAAGGACGGCAGTTTTATCAAATTGAACTGCGCTGCAATTCCCACCGGGCTGCTCGAAAGCGAACTGTTCGGGCACGAGAAAGGGGCATTTACCGGCGCCATAAGCCAGAAAGTAGGGCGCTTGGAATTGGCGGACAAGGGAACTCTGTTTCTCGACGAGGTAGGCGACATCCCCTTGGAGCTGCAGCCCAAGCTGCTGCGCGTGCTCCAGGACCAGGAGTTCGAAAGGCTGGGCAGCACTCGCACCATCAAAGTCAACATACGATTGGTCGCCGCTACTAATCGGGACTTGGCCAAGAGCGTGGCCGAACGTGAGTTTCGAAGTGACCTTTATTATCGCTTGAATGTTTTTCCCATCCGCATGCCACCATTGCGCGATCGCCGGACCGACATCCCCCTCTTGGTGCGCTACTTCGTTCAGAAGTTTGCTCGCCGTATGAGCAAGCCCATCGACACTATTCCTACGCAAACCATGCAGGCGTTAGTGAGTTGGGAGTGGCCGGGGAACGTGAGAGAACTGGAAAACTTCATAGAGAGATCGGTGATTCTGTCGGAAGGTTCTGTGCTGCGCGTACCACTGGCGGAGTTGACACCCTCCTTCGATGAGGATTCCAGTGATGGCACGCTCGAAGGCCTGGAACGACATCATATTCTTCGCGTGCTCCGAGAGACCGGCGGAGTGATCGCAGGTTCTCGGGGGGCGGCGGTTCGGCTCGGCCTGAAGCGAACCACTCTTCAGTCCAGGATCCTGAAGCTAGGCATTTCTCGTCAGGAGTACGAGAGTTGATGCCGCTGATCGTGCAGGTCCACCCAATTCGTGGAATGACGAAATGTCGGCGTTCTGCCGGACTATCGTCGTAATGGCCGCAGGAATACCGACTAACCCAAGCCCCTTAAACGTAGAATGGCGGCCCTGTTTTCCACAGCTTAGAACTTTGACGCGTCTTTGGAAGGTCACCTGCCGCAGAAGACTTGATCGAGGCCCCAGTTCCAAAGCTTCAAGTTTCAGTTCGGGGACTGAATGCGAGTCTGCGACGATGTGGCGGGGGCGAAGCCGGACTGGTTCACCGGCAAGACGATGGCTGCAGTGTCGAGTCATCCGCTTGCAGCAACCCAGATGCCCAGCGCAGCAATACTGGACTGGCCGGACTCGGGCGAGTGCGGTTCGATCGCATCTGAAAGACAGCCGGACGAACTGCCTGTCGCGGGTGTTGATCCTCTCTACCTGTTCTGCTGTAGCGTGAGCTGGCATCGGCAGGCGGATGCAGGTGCAGGCTGGGAATTGATTCAGGGTTTACGAGCGCCGGGGCGCGAGGCGCGGTTGGTTGCATCAGCACTGCTGGCACGAGCCGCGGATGTAAGCTTGCCCGTCCGGGACTTGCGGCAGTCGAGTCATGGTATCGAAAAGCCGGCAGCCGCCGACTCGCAAAAGGTTGACTGGCACGTCATCGAAAAGGTGGTGACGATGAACACTCCCTACGGGTTGGAGATTATCGAGAGCTGCGTCGCTTGTAAACTGCGGAGAGACAAATGGTTCTGCAGCCTTTCCCCCGACGTGCTGAAGTCATTCAGCGCCGTCAGCCATCTGAGCACTTACCCCGGCGGCGCTGTCCTTTTTGTCGAAGGCCAAATGCCGCGAGGCGCCTTCGTTCTTTGGCTCGGGCAAGGTCAAGCTCTCGACAACTTCTCGTGAAGGGAAGAACTCATTCTCAAAATGGCCACCCCTGGAGAGGCTCTGGGACTGAGTGCTGTGATTTCGGGGACATGCTATGAATTGACCGCCGAAACCGCGGGACCATGCCAGGTAAATTTCATTGAGCGCGAAGCCCTGACCAAGCTGCTCGACAAACATGGAGAGTTGGGGCTGCACTCGGCCCAGGCATTGAGTAACGAGTTTCAGTCGGCCTATCGTGATATCCATGACTTAGTGCTGGCGCGATCGTCGGCAGGGAAACTGGCCAAATTACTGCTGTCCTGGACGACCGGCCGGGACAAAGAAAATGGGGCGTGTGAGATTCGCATTCGATCCAGCCTGACGCACGAAGAAATGGCGCAGATGATTGGATCTTCGCGTGAGACTGTCACCCGTCTCTTGAGCGAGCTCAAGAAAAAGGAGTTGATCCGGCTGGAAGGCTCGACTCTGGTAATCCGCAATCGAACTGCTCTGGAAGCGCTGGCTGCGTGACAGCTATTGCAGCCGAACGGCGGCCGGTTTCCTCCTCCGGCCGCCTCCCCATCAAAAGGCCTCTTGTGTAAATCTGGGAAGGACGACTGCCACGGTCGTCCTCCCTCTTGATGATCTTCCTCTAAAAGTGGAACCCAATCTCAGCCGTGAGCGCTCGCGGCGTAACGTAGTGGGTTCCGCTGAAAGTCGACAGGAAGTTGTAGAGTGCAACCTTGTTAGTCAGATTGATGACGGTGAAGCGCAGGCTCCACCTGTATCGCTCGCCCTTGAGGAGGTTATCGTCGCCTATTGAGAGGTCGAAGAGACTCCGCGGAGCGATGCGCTGAGGATTGTGGTCTGGGTCTTGCGTTCCAGGCGCGGGTATCTTCACAAGAGTCGAACCATACTGCGATGGGCCGCAAGTGGTGAGAGGCGTAGAGAGCGTCGGGCGCTGGTTGCCGCAGAACAAGCCAGCTTGCAGTTGCTGATCCGCTGTCAGGCCTGTCAAGTCTACCGGCGTGGTTGTGTCCGTTGCGAATGGCACGGAGCCCGCAACAAGACCACTGTCATACCGCCAGTTGAAGCCGACCCAAGGTCCGCCTTTCCACGGTTGGTATTGCAGGTGCGTGGTCTGGTTGAACTTCTCGTCGTGGTCGATACGGAAGGGAGTTCCACTCTGGCCTACGGTTACACCTAAGCCACTTGTCTGGGGTGGGAAGAAGCGGGCGGCAACGCTGGAGAAGACAACCAACGCCGTAAATCCGTGGATCTCTGGCACGCTCACGCGGATCGCATATCCAGGAATCTTGGAATTGTGCCATCCAATGGGGAAGAATATCGGGGTCGAAGCCAGGATGCTGAAATCGTAGCCGGTGTGCGTGTACTTCCAAATGTAATCTCCACTCACTACGGCATATCGTCCGAGTGCCTGCTGTAAGCCGGCATGGAACTCATTGCGAAAGCCGGGTTGAAGCGGCGCGTTTACGCATGGGATGAGCGCGGAGAGCACGGCGGACTGGCACCCAGTGCTCGAAACTATAAGATTTTCATTGAATGGTGTTTCAAGAGTTCGCGCATAGGAAGCGCGAAAAACCGTGCTGGTCCGCTTGATATTGTATGCGACGCCGAGGCGTGGCTCGGCTTCTTTGTGAGTTGTCAGGCCATTGTAAAAATCGCCGCGTATGCCGAGATTGAACGCCCAGCTCCCCTTTGTAATTGTGTCCTGGATGTAGAGGGCAAGCTCCTTTACATCCGTATGTCCATGAAAGGGAAACGGAGTGCTGCTTGAACTGGAACAGTTGTCATTCGGCGACGGAGTAGCTCTGGTCAAATCGAAGCAACCAAGAAGTGGCGTGAACGGACTTGTAGCATTTGGGTTCGATGCAATGTTTGGCTGTAAGCCCGCCGCCGCGCACTGGGATGGATCATTGAAGCCAGCGACCGGATTGCCGAACGTGTCCAAACATGGCGAGTTGAGGACTGGGTTGACTATGCCAAGACTGAAATTCTCGGTAAGGAAGGTCTGTTGATAGGTGGCGCCCACTTTTACGTTGTGAATCCCTTTCACATATGACACGTCGGAACGAAGGCCGACATTGGCTAGCGTCCGATTTTGTGCGACGCTAGACTGCTGAATCGGACCGAGATCCGCAAAAGGGTTCTTGCTGGGATAGTAGTTAAAGGCATCGCGCCGCACGAAGGCGCCAAGAGTGAACACAGCAGTTGGGCTGAGCACTCGCGTCCATGACGGCGCAATGTTGAAGGTCTGTATCTTCGAGCGCTGGTCCGCGGGGCCTACGACATTGCCATTGGGATCAAGTCCTCCGCTGCCGGACCACGCGGTGGCATCTTGGGTATCAAACGAGTTCGGAGTCTGAAACCAGGAACGCGTGTAGCCTAAGTTCAAGTGAATAGAGTCCGCGGTTGAGAGCTGATAGTCAACGCGGTCAAAAATATTCTCTTCGTTACCCTTAGAGTGAAAGACGACGAATTCCGGCGGATCGAGGAACCGGCCACTATTCAATCCGTTCGCGGAGATAAAATTCCCCCACTTTGCTCCTCCGTAAGAGAGGTCGAACCCGACATTCGATGAGCCAAATGAGCCGTAGGATGCGTTCACGCTGCCATGAGGCGTGGTAACGCCCTGGCCGGAGCGCGTGGTCGCCACAATCACAAGGCTGGTCTTGCCTCCGTATTCAGCCGGAGGCGCGCCGGGGATGACCTCCAACGACGCAACCGAATCGACCGGAACTTGGTTGGAAAAAACCTTGCTTTGCTGATCGGTGATGGGCTGGCCGTCAACTGAGAACGAGTTTGATGCGTGGTCGCCAAGTCCATGAAACAGGCCATTCGAATCGGCGGCGACTCCCGGTGAGGCCAGCGTGACCAGTGAGCTCAGGGACGATGACTGGCTTTCGAGAGGAATTTTGTCGAACAATGCGCGATCCACATCGGTGTGGCCGGTCGGATCGTTCTCCACCAAGTCCGCTCCGGCCTCGACTGTAACCGAGCTAGAGCTCCCAGCCACGGTCAAACTAACTTTCACATTCACCGGTACGGACGAGCGAACCTCCACATCCTGAGCGTTTTGGGCGAATCCGGCCGCGGTTACTGTCATGTGATACGGGTTGAACGGTACGTTTGGAAAACTGAACTTCCCGGAACTGTCCGTAGTAGTTGATCGGTCAAAGGCGCTGACTGGGTTATGAATCTCAACCGCTGCATTCGGGACCACCGCGCCCGAGGGGTCTAGGACAGTGCCGCTGATAGAGCCCCCGCCAGACTGCGCGGAAACGTAAAGACTCAATACAAAACAGGAAGACAATATGAAAGCCGCATGAAGCGACTTCCGGTAAAAAGCCAGCATGATTCCTCCAAAGAGAATTAGGGTTGAAGAAATAACCGAAACCGGACCGATCGATTGGGTCTGACCCTAGACTGACGGTGGAGGGCGAATGTGGAGAGACGAGACGAAGCCTGAGGACTTAGAGACAGTGTCAGGAACGACGAACAGCACGGCGCGAACAAAGACGGGGGTGGGCCGGTACAGCGCGTAGCCGATAATCCCGGAATGAGCCACCGAGCAGAACGAACATTCGTGACTGGGGAGCTTGGAGTTTTCGGAATGTACGTGAACTGCCTGAACCACACCGACGAACGTGACCAGGAGAATGCAGATCAGACAAAGAACTCTGACCAATGCACCCCGGCGCGCGGTGTGTGCAACACGAATCAAACAAAGTACCCCAGAAAACACATTAGAGCACACTTGTCCTTGGGATGGCTATTAGCTGTAGGTTACGCGTGAGATGCGCCTTCGCTGTTAGTTGGTTGCACTACGAATCAGGTCACGCACTTACACAGATGTCTTGCTACTGAATGAGCGGAAGAACTCAGTCCAATAAACCGTAGAGCTGATCGATTCCAAACGATTCTTGCGATCTTCGTGAGAATAACAGAGACCTCGCAAGGCAGAGGCCGAGGATCGCCAGGGCGAACAGAAGCATTTCAACGCGTCTCCGCTGACTATGGGTGACATCAGTCAAAGACATTGACCACACCTGAGAGAGAAAAGCCTACAATCCGAACAGTTCCCGAAGTCGCTTGGTCTGGGCGCGGCTGACCGGAATTTCGCTTTGCTTCTTATCATCCATGCGCAGCTGGTAGGAACTTTTGAACCAGGGAACAACTTCCTTGATGCGGTTAATGTTCACCATGTAAGAGCGGTGGGCGCGCCAGAACAGATTGGGATCTAGGCTATCCAGGAGTTCTTCGAGGGTGCGGCAGTTCGATTGTCCTTCCATTCCGTTGAACCCACTGGTCACCACGGAGATGACACCTTCCTCGATGGAAGCGAAGCAGATATCTTTCTGATTGACCAGGAACAGCCGTC
>Ga0210409_10003905_pt1 | contig 16350 bp, 15 predicted proteins | sample IncBWH17MmetaG_FD_161649 | JGI IMG/M metagenome (GOLD analysis project Ga0210409, IMG submission 161649) | Forest soil microbial communities from Barre Woods Harvard Forest LTER site, Petersham, Massachusetts, United States - Inc-BW-H-17-M | ecosystem: Environmental > Terrestrial > Soil >...
TGAAATTTCTCACGCTCCAGCAAGGATTTTAGTCCCTGACGGACCAGCACGTGGTCATCTGCGAGTACGATTCGAACTGGCATGATTGCCCTCCAAGGGAATTCGGATGGAAAGTTCTGTTCCGCGAGTCGGGTTGGATTCGATTTGCAGTATTCCGCCAACTGCACTCAGGCGCTCTCGCATGGCGACTAAACCCAGGCCTTTCCGGAGCCCTGCTCTTTGGTTCGGACGAGTGTCAAATCCCACGCCGTCGTCTCGAATTGAGCAACGCAAGGCGGATTTTTCTCGCCAGGCGCGAATCCAGATCTTGCTTGCTTTCGCATGCTTGACGGCATTGGTTAGGGCCTCTTGAACGAAGCGATAGAGAGTGGTCTCGATGATCGTGGGCAGCCGATCGGAAACTTCCGAGTCGATGTGGATTGGCAGATTGGCGCGTTTCGAAATTCCGTCTGCCAGAAAACGAATCGCAGGCACCCAGCCGAGATCATCCAAGATCGTTGGCCGAAGTTCGTGAGAATACCGTCGCAAATGTTTTTCGACCTCGTTTAGCATTTCTTTAATTCGCGCGAACTGAGCCTGTTGGGGTTCAGGCAATTCGAGCGCGACTTCCGCCAGCGCAAGGTGCACGGCCACGAGCAACTGTCCGGCCTCATCGTGCACGGCGTAAGCGATGCGCTTGATTTCCTCCTCGAGAGTTTCGTTCAATTGCCGCAAGGCGCTCACCGCCTCTTGAAATCCACGGTGTGCCATTTCATAAGGAGACAAACACTCTGCCAGGAATTCGGCGGTCGCCGGAAGAAATTCCGCCAGCCGTGCCTCACCTTCCCCGCGGCGAACCAAAGCAAGTACTGCCTGATGATGCAGCGAAGCCATGTCCACGAGGCTCTTGCGTTCAGCGAGCGCTCGGCGGCCAAGGTCATACGCCCGGCCCAATGCCAGTTCGCCTCCTCCGGCCACATATTGATGCAAGCACGACTGATACTCGTCTTCAAAACCCGCCTGCGGTCTCGCCTTTTGTCGCCTCAGGGCCTTCATTGATTAGTCCCCGTTAGCCGGACGGCTAATACGAGCGCATCGTCATTTCCACTGCGATACTGGCGGAGAATCCTGTCTGCCGCTCTTTGTGGATTCTCCAGCGCAGAGAGCGTCTGGGAAAAATCGCTCCGGACGCCGTCCGTGGCAAAAAAGACGGTGTCCCCTCGCGCGATCGGAATGACCGTGGCCTGTAGGGAGGGCAACTGAGAACCGACCACTCCAGCCCTTAGGAGAAGTGACTCTCGCGCATTGCCATTCTTTGAATCGGAGTGCATCAACACTCCTTGGACGTTGCCCACACCGAGCCATGTCATCATGTTGTGCTCAGGGTCGATAAAAGCAAGACTCAAAACAACTCCGCGAGTTCCCCGCAGCCTCTCGTGGCAGCGTTCTACGAGCGAGATGATTGGCTCGTCAGCGGAGCCTCTGAGCAGCGCCGTCGCGCTTTTTGCAACAATGGCAGCTTCCTCACCGTGCCCTAGGCCGTCAATCACTGCAACGAGGATTCCGTTACGGTTGCAGAAAACAAGGTGCTGATCGCCCGACTCGTGTTGGCCGGGAAGGACATACTTGGCAACACTATATTCGACCATCGGCTCTCTTATTGTCTCCACTTCTTCACCGCCACCATTGTTCCCTGGCCGGGCTGGGAAGTGATCTCGAATTCGTCCATCAAACGACGCACTCCAGGTAGGCCAAGACCCAGGCTTCCAGAAGTCGAGAAGCCGTCGCGCAGCGCCTGACGAATGTCAGCGATCCCAGGACCGTCGTCGGTAGCGACGACCGAAATGCCTTGACGGTTCAGTCCATTCACCATTTTTAGCGTAATTTGGCCTTTGCGAGCGTAGGACACGATGTTGCGCGCTAATTCTGAAATTGCCGTTGCAATGAGTGTGGCGTCCCCCGATGAAAACCCAAGTTCAGTCGCCATCAGCCGGCCCTTCTGTCGGGCAGAGACGATATCCTGATCGGAGTTTATTGCCACCCGGATTTCCCCAGCCGACACTGTGGCTCACTTTCAGTTCGTGCTTTTGAACTTTTCGTTCAAATAGGCCAGACCTTCTTCCAAGTCTAGCGCCGTCGCAACGCCTTCCAGCGTTAGGCCTAGCTGCACCATTGCAAAAGCCACTTCCGGCTGAATCCCAACGATAACCGTTTCCGCGCCGCGCAGCCGAATCATGTGCGTTATCTCACGCAACGTCCGTGATGCAAACGAGTCCATCACGTCCATCGCTGTAACGTCGACAATGACCGCACGCGAGCGAAACTTAACGACTTGCTGAACTAAACCCATGCGCAGTTGGTTTAGATCCGCATCCGATAGAGCAGCCTGAAAGGTCGCAATCAGGACCGCTCCCTGCTTGAGAATCGGGACTTCCACGGGGCCCTTCCTCCACTTTGCTTAGCGTGGCTCCGCTAGTTTCTCGACTTTGTATCCCAGGAGTCTTTCCGCCTGCTCGATGCCGCCTTGCAGGTCGCCCACCGTGTTCATCTTGCCCAGGTCCACGCCGATGGTTACCAGCGTCTGCGCAATTTCTGGCGAAAGTCCCGTGACAATGACTGTCGCTCCGAGCAGCCGCGAGGCTTCAACCGTTTGCACCAAGTTGTTCGCCACCGTGAGGTCCATGGCTGCGACACCAGTGATATCGATCACGATCACTTTCGCGCGGTTGGTGCGAATTCCGCGGAGGAGCTGCTCCGTTAGTTGGCGGGCGCGCTGAGGATCGATGACCCCGATGATGGGAAGAATCAACAGCCTCTCGCGAACCTGCAGCACGGGAGTGGAGAGTTCGCGGATTGCTTCCTGTTGCTGGCGAATAACGCGTTCGCGCTCTTGCACGAAGCCGACCGCCACCGTGTTTGCGATGCGGTTTGCCGCTGGCTCGTAGGCGTCTAAGATGCGATTCAATTTCTTGAAATCGGTCTGGTACTTCGCGAAGAGGGAACGCGCAAGGACGTCGCGTAACAACAGCACAATCCCAACGACTTCGTGGGTTTCGACGCCTCGTGGAATGATGCGTTCCGAGAGATTTCGCGCGTAAGCTTGCAGCGCTTCGAAGGCTTCGGTTTCCAGAGCCTCAACGTAACTGTCGTACACCGAGGTTGCTTCCGCGAAGATCTCTTCTTTGGTCATCGCGGTGAGCAGGCGCGTCTCGGTAATGCGCACCACCCATTCCTCGCGTAATTGGGTTCGATTCTGCCGGAGGTGCGACACAAGTTCTCGTAGAAGTTCTGACGGCGCTTCGCTGCGCGCTAATTCCGTGACTTGGTTGTCGAGTGTCATTGTGTCTCTGGGCGTTTCGTTTCGTTTCGCCATGATGGTAGTCTCCTCGCAGTGAAGGGCCAGTGAAGGGGCTGGCGCCCGACCATTCCGCCGCCTGCCTACACTGGAAACTCAAATAGGAATACCATCGAAAACCTGCCCTCTCAAGCAAGTAAACTCCCCTATTGGGACTCAGGTAAAGACCTGAGTCGCTAGCGAGACCAGCTTCCTGGAAAGGCTGAATGTCTCATGCAAAGGATAGCGAAAAGGTAGGCAAAAGAAGCCGCTGAAAGCTGTCGTCTTCGGCATGCCTGGGCAGGTAAATGCAAGAGCTCCGGACTATTAACTTATGACGGGACCGAAGAAGGGGATTCAGACGAAATCAAAGCGTGACCCATCCTAGAAAATAGCCTGTGACTAGTCTTGCGTTGGCCAACTCCCTGCCTGCGCAAAGAACTCCAGTCCGATGGCAAATCTGCTGTTTGAGAAAGATCTCCAATAAACCACACGCGCCCGTGCCCAGAAGTCGCCTCGGAGGCATTTGACGAGCAAGAGGCTTCCTGGCTCCCAAACCTGTTGCGTCATCACGCGAGCACCGCGAGAACTAATGTTTTGCGTAGTTGTAGGTTCAGTAATGAACGGCTGGCTTAACCTGGCCAACCGCACGGGCTCCATCGCTGAAATCCGCGCTTCTGACCTGGCGTCTCGCGTGTGAATGTTTTGCTTCGCCGATTTTGGGTCTGACGACACTACGCCCCCCCGTTTCGGAGATGGGAGGTTTGCTCACTGGAAGGGCTGGCGTCCCTGTTGAAACCATCCATTCCTGGCTCTCTCTTACCATTGGACCCGTCGGGTTAACAAGCAAGAGAATCCCGTATTCTCCACGTAGGTGATTCCCCTAGTACTCGATTTGCCAAGGTTCAGGTGTCAGTTCGATTCCGATAGGCCGCTCCATTAAATCAAGCACTTACAGCAGCTTTCTCTACGTAGGAACACACGTTTTTCTCTGGTCCGTAACGGGCTAGATCACACCGACGTTCATCACGCCCTGAGCGAGACTCTCTTATGCTCGTCGAGTCGGGGTTTCGCAGAGCACCGTACACCTTGCGATTGCAGTTCTTATCGAGATGCGGTGGGTGTATTACAGCGCGGAAGACACGGAAGTACCTGCGGCAGCGAATACTCCGGCCATCTCGGTTTGCGCAAAGGAAAGGAAGCATTGCACCACAATGGGGTCGAACTGCGTGCCGCTAGCGAGAATCAGCCGCCGCACCGCTTCGTCAAACGGCAGACCCTTGCGGTACGGCCGCGAGGAAACCATGGCGTCAAACGCGTCGATGACCGAGACGATTCGCGAGACGATGGGAATTTCCGTTTCCTTCAAGCCGGCGGGATAGCCCTTCCCGTCGAACGATTCATGATGGTGCAGAATGTCCAGCGCGGCGCGCTCGAATCCCGGCAGCATGCGGAGCACTGCCCAGCCATACTCCGGGTGCTTCTTCATCAGCGCGTATTCATCCGGTTCCAATTTTCCGGGCTTGCGCAGGATTGCGTCCGGGATCCCAACCTTCCCGATGTCATGAAGCAGGGCGGCGATCTCCAAGTTCGCAAGAACGCGCTCTTCCAGCCCGAGTTCCTGTCCCACGCGCATGCCCCACTCCGCCAAGCGTGTGCTGTGTACTCCGGTGTTGAGGTCCTTGAGGTCGAGTAGTTGATTGAAAGCGCAGATGACCGAACTGCGCAGGGCGAAGACCTGCTCTTCAACCTCCTTGATTCGGAGGGAATTCGGCATCCAGTGAAGTGTAGTGCCCATGGCCAGGACCGGAGCTTAGTCAGACCGTGAGGAGCCTATAAGCACAACAGGAAGCACGAGCCGGATGAGCTGGATGTTGAGCTTGAGCTACTTGAGCTATTCACCCACGCAGAGATCGCCTGGTACGCGTCCAGGCGTCCATGATTGAGGTCCGGCGTCAGGAGACGGCCGTGCGAAAGAGCACTGGCGGCCTGCGATTGGTTCAACCCCGATTTCGCGTTCAGGAGCAGTGCCGCGGTGCCCGCCGCGAGTGGAGAACTGAAGGAAGTTCCCGAAGCAGCGGCATAACCGCCGCCAGGGAAGGTGCTGATCACGTATTCGCCAGGGGCTGCGATCCAAACATCCGCGGAGCCATAGTTCGAGAACGAGGACCGCGCGTCCCAATCGGTTGTCGAAGCGATTCCCATCACGTACCCGCTCAAGGCGGCGGGATAAACGCGGGCGCTGGTGTTTTCATTGCCCGCTGCCGCCACCAAGACTACGTTGGCGTGGTACGCGTGAGAGACCGCTTGCGAAAGCGCCGGCGAAGGCGTGGAGAGATCGAAGCTCATATTGACGACGTTTGCGTTGTGCTGCACGGCGTAGTACAGCGCTGCAATGATGTTCGAGAGATACCCGGTCCCGCCGGAGGAGAACGCCTTCAGCGGAAGGATCGACGCATGGGGCGCTACCAGATGCACCACTCCCGAAGTCATGGTGCCATGGCCAAATGCCCCGCAGGGTGGCCCATCAAGAATTGCGGCGGATTCCTGATCCAGGATGGCCGCGCTCTCCTGTTGCACGGCACCAGACGTCTGGCTTGAGGTACTTCCGCACGAAGTCCCGTTTTGCAGATCCAGCCATTCCGAAGCTCCGGGCTGGTTGCGCGTAAAGTCGTATCCAGGCAGCAGGACCTTAACGAGAACCGGATGATTGACGTCCACACCGGTATCGATCACGGCCACGATTCCCGTGCCAGTGACTCCAAAGCCTTTCTGAGCATCGGTTAGGCGAATGATCTGCCCGGCCGGTTGTGCCGCGTAACCGTGGGTCACCGTAGTACCGAAATAGTTCATCGGCGTGGTATCGGTAAGTCCGTAGGGCGCGTTATTGATCGGCGGCAGTGGCATCGGCAGCGAGCGGTCTGGCTCGATACTCTGAATCCCCAGCAGTGCCTCGAGGAAATTCACAACGCCGCCTACCAGGGCCTGCAAGATGTTGGTAGTGGTCGTCACTAGATAGGTCTGCCCGATCGGCCCGTCCAGCGAGCCTTGCACCTGGCAGTTTGCCGATAAACACAGGTTTAGCACCGAGTTGAGCCCGCCAGTTGTGCGAACTATATAGCGTTGCTGCGCTGCGGCAGGCTTCGATGCCGCCAACGTCAGCACTGCGATGATCACCGCTGAGAGTAATTTGCGTTTCATAGACTTGACCCTTCCGGGTTCTCCTGTACCGTGAATAACTCGTCTAAGTCAGCTTTGGCGCGAGCCAAATTGTTACTTGGCCCACCCGAGGCCGCCAATAGTACAAGTGTCCCGTTCCATCCCTAACGCCCTAGAATCAAGTACCAGTACCACCTTGCTAAGTAAAAGACTGTAGCTCTGACGCGGCCAAGCCTCAATCCGTGATTCACCTGAATCTGGCCTGCCTAATTCACCTGATCTGGCGGCCGTCCAAGTGCGTCCCGCAGCGATATGATCACCGCTTTCTCATTCTCCCCGGGAAGCTTCAACTCCAGATCACTGCTCGACATGATCTCCTCTCGGAACTCTCCGAACTCGTTTGTCACCGTCTGCACCACGTGCCCGCGCAGGTTTGAAATGATCAACGGTACATCTCGCCCAGGGGCGTCCGGATTCCGCAAGTCCAGCAATTGACCGGTCACGACCAGGGTGTTTGCGCCCGGTTTGGCTTCAATCTGCAAGTCCACCTGATAGGGTTCTGCGCGATAGAGCATTTGCCGCGTTCCCGAGCCTGACGATCGAGCCCCCTGGACCAACGGCTGCAGAAAGCTGTCGAACAGAACCTCCACTAGCCCCGGCACGCGGGCCGACTTGCCCTCCAGCCGCGCAGCCGCAAACTCTGCTTTTGCAATGCGTACAGCGTGCTCCGGTGGCTGAGACTCGGCGGCCGATTTTGCCGTCTGCCGGACCCTCTGCCACAGTGACAATGTCTTCTTGCATCGCAAGCAGCCTTCCTCGAGGTGCCGGTCCATCTTCTCCCGCTGGCTTACCCCAACCAACTCGTTTGAGAAATCAACCCATTCCTCTGTCGTAAAATGCTTCATTGCCGTCCCCCCAACCTTTCGCGTCGTCTGCTCCCCAGCAGCCGGAGGTAATTTGTTTCGCCTCAGCATATAAGGGAATGTGGAGCTCGAAAAAGTATAGGGAGGAACTGGGGAGGCGAGATCAGCTAAGTGGAGTATTTTCTGCGACTTTCCCAACCAGCACAAAGGGGGCCCAGAAGTAGGGATGTGGGTTCTGTGCCCGCACATTAAGCATTGCGGCTCGCAAAGCCCCGGCCATGTCCCCCGACGCGATGTAGCCACGGTAGAACTCCTGCATCAGCTCCGCAGTGCTACGGTCATGCACATCCCAAAGCGACAGCAGCAGCGAACTGGCGCCAGCGCAAAACAAACCGCGTTGCAGGCCAAGCAACTCGTCTCCCGCCGCCACGAAGTTCATCCCCGTTGCGCAGCCGCTTAGCGTGACGAGCTTCGCTCCCAGGCGCATTTGATAGAGGTCGTACAAGTTCAAGTACGCGTCGCCCATCTTTATCGCGGAGAACATGGGATTGTCCTGGCGATAGATGCCGTGCGTCGCCACGTGCAGCAATCCGGCCTCCGGCCCACGCTCCCGTAGCACCTGCGCCGTGGCCTGTGTGCCCACGAAGAGTTCCGTTCGAGGAAGCAGCGCCGCCACAGATTGCACTTCGCTCAAAATGTACGGCGCCCGCTCATCGGGAATTCCCAAAACCAGCGAGTTGCGGCTCTTGCTCGCCGCCTTTTGCTGACACAAACCGAAGACCGTCGCGCTCGGAGCGTAAGAGACCGTAAACACATCGCACAGATACTCCTCGCCATTACGCAGCGCGTGAAACGGCAGGAAGTGAAGCGGCCCATGGGGCACAAACACTACATGGGCGCCGGCGAGGCGTTCGCGAATGGGCTCGATCAACTCGCGATATAAGCCCTCCAGGTGCCCCAGGGTGGCGCGCAGCAGGGGTTGCGCGAACCGCTCGGTATACGCCGTCCCCATGCGAAATTTTGCAAACTGAAAGCGCAGGAAGTGCAGGAGATTCGTGACGCGAGACACCACGCTAACCGGCACAATGTCAATCCCACCGCGGCTGACCACGGCAGCCAGCAAACGGTCCCCCGTCGAGTAGTACTCCACCAGCACGGTGGCGGGCGGCAGGATGGCCTGCAGCTTGGCCACGGAGAAATCCGAGGGGGCCTCCAGAGTCGCGTTTTCCCTTTCCTGAGCCGGCAATTCCCGCAGCGCGCGCACCAGCTCGTTCTCGTGTGATTGCGCCTCCTGGCGCAAACGCTCGATGCGTTCTTGTGACCTCTCCTCTGGCCGAAGCTGCTCCAATTCCATCCGGTGGTAATACCAGTTCAATTCTTCGCGCAAATCGCGAATCTTTCTGACGAACTCGCTCTGACCCGCCTCTCCCATGGGCAAGCTTTGCCCGCTTTGAAAAATCATCTCGATCATGCTCCGCGATTTTGCGGCCTCGATGCAGGAGAACACTTCGTCGACCGAAATCTCGTTGTTCGCGGGATCGAGATAGAGAGCCACCATGGCCTCGTACACTTGCATGCGATTCTTCACGAAGGCGATTTTCAGCTCCTCGCTGTGCAATCGCGTCCGCAACGCCTCCAGAGCCTTGCGCGCCTCCTGGTAGGCGGCATAGGCTGCAACGCGATCTCCACGATTCCCGGCAATTTGGCCCAGCAGCAAATGCGTCTGGTACCCCAATACCGTCGCCTGTAAGTTTGAAAGCTTGGCAACCGCCGTTTTCATTTCCGTTTCCGCTGCCGCCGAATCGCCGACCTGCAACGCGATCCGTGCCAGCAGCAATCGCGCCAGCAGTGCTTTTCCCGGCAGCGGGCTGCCATCGAAAAACTCTGCGGCGGCCGCGCACAGTCTGCGGGCCTCGAAATAGCGCCCCTCGTGAAACAAGAGCAAGCCCTGGTACAAATCGAGCAGCCACGGCCAGACTAGATTCTTTTCCCGCGAAAACATTTCCCGTGCCTTGGCAAAGCGCTCCAGAGCTTGTACTGTCTTGCCCTGCTGTCCATAAGCGATGGCTTCATTGGCCAGCGTCTTCGCCGCTTCGTAGCCGATTCCCAACTTCTCGAAGCGCAAGAATCCCTCGTGCGCCATCTCTCGCGCTTCTTCGCTTAGGTTTAGCTCCAGGTAAATGTCCGAAAGGTCCAGATGGCATAGCGCGAAGCGGTACGCGTCGCCAGTCGTTTCGCAGGCGCGCCGCGTGGCGAGCAGCATTTCAATTGCGCGACTGTATTCCCCACGGAAATAATAGAGATAGGCAATGTTGTAGTCGGCCTGGTCGCGAAGGCGCGGGAGGCCATGACGCATGCAAAGGTCGCGCGATTTCCGGTAGCAGTCCAAAGAACGGGGGAAATCGTTCAAGTTGATCAGGCACATGGCCATGTTGTGCAGCGTGACGGCAACGTATTCCCAATCTTCCAAGGCAAAAAGCGCTTTATAGGCGCGCTCATAATGTAAGAGAGCCTGGTCGAAACGATCCTGCCGATGGAAGATGTTTCCGACGTTGTTGTCCAGACTGGCCAGGCGCCGCTCTTCCCCGAGCTCCGTGAATATCTGCCGCGCGCGTTCGGAAGCTGCGAAGGCCCGGTCATATTCCCCCAGAAGAATCAGCGGCTGAATGGAATTGCTTAGGGTCCGGGCCGCCTCCTTCCAGATTTTCAGGGATTCATAGATCTTGAAGGCCTGGTCGTGGTGTTCGACTGCTCCAAAATTATCGCGGGAGGCATAAAGAGCGTTGGCTTTGGCCCGCAGCGCGAGAGCGAGATCTTCCTTGCGGCGAAGTTTGCGGGCGATCAGGACAGTGGCTTCGGCCAGACGAAGGGCCGCGTGAGCATCTGTACGAAGTGCGTCAACAACAGCGGGCGCAAGTTGTTTGACGACATCCGAGCGAAGCAGGGAGCGATTGCGAGCTAGAAATTTGCGGCGAGCCGCGTCCGTCTCGAGAGACCCGAGCTCGCTAACCAGGTTTTCCAGGGAGATTCGGCGTCGCGGGTAGGTCGGAGAGCTTCGCGAGGACATCAGAGGAAACCCAAAACATCCAGTTGGCGGCGGAGGCGGTCCATGCACTTTTGGCGAGTAAATCCAATCGAGCCGACGGCCAGGCCCAGTTCCTTCGCGACATCGGCATAGGATCGCGCGGGCGTTTCAAAAAAGAGAAGTTCGACCAGGCGGCGGCATTGCGGGGTCAAGGCACTCATCGCCTCGCGCAGCATTTGCTCCTCTTGCGTTTGCTGAACGATCGTTTCGGCGATGGGCGGCGTGTGTGGCTCGGGCAAATCCGGCTCGGCGTCGCGGCTCACCATGCGCCACTGCTGGCGCTTCCACCGGTAAGATTCGTGATGCGCCACCTGCATCAACCATTTGGGCAGCGCGCGCGGCTCACGCAGCTTCGGCAGACGTACCAGCAACTCTGCGCATGTCGCTTGGAACACATCCGCCGCTTCCTGGGAGGGCAAACCGTACTTCACGGGAATTGAATAAATCAACGCTTTGTACTTGTCGATCAGCAGCGACCACGCTTCCTCATTCCCCTGCAGGCACTCCTTCACCAGCCGCGCATCGTTCCACGCGTGCGCTGCTCTCTTTTCTGCTGCCACGCGCACCGGGCTCATCGCCGCGCATTCTCCGCCCCGTTTCGCTGGTACAACTGTTCCACGTTCCACAGCACATACGGCTCAAGCACCGCCGGATGAAAATTCCCGATGCTCTTCTTCGCACCCACTAAAATGTCCGGGCTGGCCAGAAAAATCATGGGTTGGCGCTCCGCCAGGATTTCCTGCACGCGGTCATAGAACTTCTTCCGCTGCGCGACATTTGTGGCCGTCAACTGTTGCTCCATCAAGCGATCTATCTCCGCTTCCCAATCCGTAGCCGGACGCTTTTCGGAAGGATTCCACAAATGCATGCCGCCGCTCGAGAGCCACACATTCAACTCCGGGTTGGGATCGGCGTCATAGCTGGCGATGCCCAGCACGCACGCATCGTATTCCTTCGTTTGCATGACGCGATCGATCAGGGAGCGCAACTCCAGCGGCACGACCTGCACGCGCATACCAAGCTGCTTCAAGTCGTCTTGAATCAGCGTTGCCATCTTCGCACGGTCCGCATTGGACGCGCTGGTGACGATCGAAAACTCCACAGATTTTCCGTCGGCGTCGACAAGACGAGGCTCCCCACTTTCCCCGCTCGTTAGTTTAAAGCCCACCTCGGCCAGTAATTGACGCGACTTATCGAGTGACCGGGCAGGATGAGCGATCGCCGCATTCACCCATCGCGGATTCCCAGGCGTGACCGGGCCCCAAAGCGCCGCGCCGCGCCCTTGATACACTAACCGCACGATCGCTTCTCGATCTATAGCCAAGGACACAGCCTGCCGAAATTTCTCAGAGCGAAACCAGTTCTGCTTGCGTGCCATTTCCGCTGGCGCCTTCTCTCCCAACTCGTTCAAATTAAAAAACAGAAAGTTATACTCCAGCCCCGGCCCGGCATCCACCATGCGGTAATTGCCGGCTTGCCGCGACAATACCGAAAAATTCTCCGCGCCCAGCCGGCTGATTATATCTGTCTCGCCGGACTGGAATCGAACGACCTGTGCATCTGCGCTTGGCACAAACAGAAACACGATCTCGTCCAGATAGGGCAGCCGATTCCCTCGCTCGTCCGTCTTCCAGTAGTAAGGATTGCGCTCCAAAACCAGCCGCTGCCCCGCGACATATTCTTTCAATCGAAACGGCCCGAGCCCCGCCCACTGATTCGGCGCGGTCCCCAGGCCACCAGCCTGCGCCAGCTTTCCTTCCTTGTACGCCGTTTCGAGCAAGTGCCGCGGAAGGATCGCGAGGCCATCGAATAATCTCTCCCCCACGCCGTACGGCTTGGCCAAGGCAACGGTCACCGTCTGCGCATCTACCTTGCGCACCACGATAGGTTTCCCGTCCACAATCAGCAAATCCCGCTGTGTCGCGTGGACTGCCTCGTCCAGGTAAACGCGAAAGGTGAACAGCACGTCCTCAACGTCGACCGGCTGCCCGTCCGAAAACTTGAGTCCCTGCCGCAACGTCAGCGTGTATTGCAAGCCATCCGTAGACACCTTCCACGACTTCGCCAACGCCGGCTCCGTCAACTGCGTCGCTCGATTGATATGCACCAGGTCCGCCTGCATTGTGCTGATGACCTCGCGCGAGGTTGCGTCCGGCGAAATGAGCGGATTCAGCGTTTTCGGCTCCGAGCGCAGCGCAATCACAATGCGCCCGCCAGGCCGCCCGATGTCTCCAGAAACACGCAGGAATTCTTCCTTCGGATTCGCTTGCGCCGGAAACGATGCCGTCGAACGGCTGGAAAGGACGCAGCCTAGAATCGCCGCTAATGCCGTTCCTTTAAGAACCCAGCCGGCTGTTCGCTCGCTCATGTTAGATCTCACCTAACGCCTCATCCATCTTGGACGTCCTGTCGCCCCCCTGCAATAAACTCGCAAGCACCAGGTACCCGAGGAAGAACGGCACCATGGCCACCGCCGGCAAATACATCCACCAATACGAGACCAGCACGTTGTAGTGCTGCAAACTGGCCAGCATGTTTCCCCAACTCGGAACCGGCTCCGGCACGCCTAGCCCCAAAAACGAAAGCGTCATCTCCGCGACCACGAACTGCGGCACCAGAATCGCTGCTTGCGTCAGCACGACGCTCGCCGTCTCCGGCAGGATGTGCCGCCGCAAAAGGTAGCCGTTCGACGCGCCAAATCCCCGCGCCGCCCGGACAAAGTCGCGCTCTCGCGCGCTCAGGACAATCCCCCGCACCATTCGCGCCGGACGCGCCCACCCCACCGCTGCAATCACCATCACTACCAGCAGAAACGCCTTCAGCGGAGGTACCGTCAGCGGCAAAAACGCGCGCATTGCGAATAGCAGATAAATCCAAGGCAGCGCCAAGAACAGTTCCGCGATTCGCATCAGCACTTCGTCCTTCCAACCCCCCAGGAATCCCGCCACGGTCCCGATGCACAATCCAATGCTCAGCGTCAGCCCCGCCCCAATCAATCCCGCAAGCAACGACACTTGCCCCCCGACCGAAATCCGTGACAGCAAGTCTCGTCCATACTCGTCGCTTCCAAGCAAGTATAGTGGCGCATCGCCACCACCAAACAGATGCATTCGCAATGGAAGGACGCCAAGCACGTGATAGGACGCGCCGGTGACAAAGAACTGTACCGGAATTGCTCTCGCTCTATTTTCCTCGTACTGGTCGAAACTGCCTGCGCGCAACTCCTGCGCGTAAAAAAAAGGCAGCAAATGAAAACTGCCCTGCGCATCCACAAAATGCGGCCGCATCGGCGGTGCGTAAGGGTGCGCGCGGTCCTGTGCCGCAGGGTCATATGGAGCGAAAAATCCCGCGCAAGCCACGCCCAGATGAAGCGCACCGAGGACGGCTATGCAAACCACCAATCGCGAGGGTGACTTCATGGCCTCGATGCCTTCGCTCTAATTCGCGGGTCTGCCCAGTACAACAGCAAGTCCGCCATAAAACTTCCTGCGACCAGAAACAACGTCGACAACAACACGCCTCCGATCACCACATATATATCCCGCGCCAGAATTGCTTCCAGCAAGAACGGTCCAAGCCCCGGCCAACTCATCACCACTTCCACCAGCAGAGAGGCACTCAACAGGGTGCCCAGACTGAATCCAAAAAGCGCAATCAGCGGATGCGCGGCCGCTGGCAACACGTAGCGGTAGAGCAATCGCCGGCGCGAAATCCCCAGCCCTTCTGCTGCCCGCAGAAACGGGGCTTGCAGAGCTTCCGCCACCGCTGCTCGCACGTGCCGCAGCAAAACCGGCAGCGCGGATGCGACGAGGACGGTCACGGGCAGCACCATGTGCCATGCAACATCGCGAACTCTGTGCAGGGCGGAGAATCCATCAAAGCCGACCGAAACCAGTCCGCCCGTCGGCAGCCATCCGCTGCGAACCACCAACACCAGCAGCCCGAGCGCCAGTGTCAAATCCGGAACAATCAGCAATACAGCCGTCGCCCAACTCAGTGCAACGTCCGCCGGCCGTCCAAGCCTTTCCGCGCTCCATACACCAAGCGGAAGGGCCAACATCCACACGAGGGTCGTTGCCGTGCCAGTCAGCAGCAGTGTATTTCGCGCCCGAGTCCAAAGCAGCGGCCCCACCGGCGCGTTATATGCAAACGAAAATCCCAAATCTCCGCGCGACATCGCGCCCGCCCACCGCGCGTAGCGCAACGCGAACGGTTGGTCCATTCCGTACTCTGCTCGCAGCGCACTCAACTGTTCCGCGGAAATCTGCGGATTCAAGCGCATGTCGTCGAAATAGTTCCCCGGCGCCAGCGTGCTGAAGAGAAACGCCAGCACCGACACGCCGAGCAGCAGAAATGTTGCGTGTGCGAGTCGTCGCAGGAAAAAGCGCGTCATAACTCCTGCACCGGCCCCGTCGTTTCGGGTTCAAGAGGTGACGCCCCAACCAAGCTCCGCGTCTCTGCGTGGCGTGGGCTCCGCAAAATTTCTTCCGCCGCCCCTTGCTCCACGATCTTCCCTTCGCTCATCACCGCAATCTCATCCGCCAGATGTCCCGCCATTTTCAAATCGTGTGTGATGAAAAGATATGCCAGCCCATACAAACGCTGCAGTCCCACAAGCAAATTTGCGATTTTCGCCTGAATCGAACAATCCAGCGCTGACAATACCTCGTCCAAAATGAGCAGGCTCGGCTCGAGAATTAGCGCCCGCGCAATCGCCACACGCTGCCGTTGTCCGCCGCTCAACTCCCGTGGCTTTCGCTCCCAGTATTCCGAGGCAATCCCCACCTTCTCCAACACCTGCGCAGCCCGGGCGCCGCGATCGCGTTTCGAAGGGCGGCCCTGCACGAGCAATGGCTCCGCAACAATCTCCCCAACCGTCCACCGTGGGTTCAGCGAATTCGCCGGATCCTGAAACACGATCTGCAGCTTGGGCCGCACCGCGCGCAACTCCTTCTCTTCCAGCGCTGCCAGATCTCGCCCTTCAAACCAAATTCGTCCCGCTGTCACACGTTCCAAGCAAGCCAGGCACAGCGCCAGGCTGCTTTTTCCCGAACCTGACTCTCCGACCAACGCCAGTGTTGTTCTCGGCAAAATCGAAAACGAAACCGAATCGACCGCCGTAAAATCCGTTCGGTGCCCGCCGAGCCCTCGACCCACGTGCCGCTTTACCAAGTTTTCGACTCGGATTAGTGGTTCCATCTTGCTTCCTGCGCCTTAGGCCGGGAACTTCAAACAAGCAACTTCGCGACGATTGCCTAGCAGCGCCGCCGCTGGCTCGTGAACTTGGCACATTTCCATCCGCTCGACGCAACGCGGCTCGAAAACGCAGCCCCGCGAGAGCACCGCCAAGCTCGGCGCCGCTCCCTCAATCACCGGCAAAAGCGTTTTCCTCGGCTGGGAGGCTTCGTCGCCGCAAGTCCGTGGCAAGCATCTCAGCAGGGCCTGCGTGTAAGGATGCTGCGGCGAGGAGAGCACCGCCTCCGTTGGCCCGACCTCCACAACTTTGCCGGCGTACAGCACCAGCACCCGGTCAGCGAAGCCCGCGAGCAGCCTCGGATTGTGCGTGATGAAAATAAATGCGATTCCGAGCTCGTGGCGTAGCCACTCGAAAAGCTCTAGAATCTCTCGCTGCGTTCTCGTATCCAGCGAGGCGGTCGGTTCATCCGCAACTACCAGCGCTGGCTCGCAAGCGATGGCTTGAGCAATCAACGCCCGCTGTTGCTGCCCGCCGCTCAACTCATGAGGGTACGAAGAGAAAATACGTTCGATATCACCTAAAAACATCTTCGTCAGAATCTCCCGCGCCCGTTCACGCTGTTTTCTCTTGTTCAATGTTCCATGCGCGCGCAAAACTTCGCAGATCTGCGCACCGATCTGCATCGTGGGATGCAACGCCAGAGACGGCTCTTGAAAAACAATCGAGGCACGTC
>Ga0210409_10003906_pt1 | contig 16348 bp, 14 predicted proteins | sample IncBWH17MmetaG_FD_161649 | JGI IMG/M metagenome (GOLD analysis project Ga0210409, IMG submission 161649) | Forest soil microbial communities from Barre Woods Harvard Forest LTER site, Petersham, Massachusetts, United States - Inc-BW-H-17-M | ecosystem: Environmental > Terrestrial > Soil >...
GCCGTGTTGCCGCTCATCGTCGGCTACATCGTGCTGGTGGAACGTAAACTCATGGCGGACATGCAAGCGCGGCTTGGGCCGATGCGCGTGGGGCCGCACGGGTTGCTGCAGCCGATCGCGGATGCCGTCAAGCTGCTCATCAAGGAAGACATCATCCCGGACAACGCGGACAAACTGGTTTTTTGGCTCGCGCCGGTGCTTTCCGTGGGAGCGGCGTTGCTTTCGATCGCTGGGCTGGCGATTGGGCCGGCGTTTCAAATCGCGAAGGACATCAACATCGGGATTTTGTTCGTGGTGGGCGTCAGCGCAATGGGCATTTTCGGAATCGTGCTGGGCGGATGGGCTTCGAACAGCCACTATTCGTTGATGGGCTCGCTCCGAAGTTCCGCGCAACTGGTGAGCTACGAAACCGCCGCGGGCATGGCACTCGTGAGCGGGTTGCTGCTCACGGGCACGCTGAACATCAAGGCGATCGTCGAAGCGCAGTACAACGAAGGAATCTGGTTCGTGATGCTGGCGCCGGTGGCCTTCTTTATTTATCTTGTGGCGTCGATTGCAGAAACGAATCGCGCGCCATTTGATTTGCCGGAAGCGGAGTCTGAGCTGGTGGCGGGCTACATGACGGAGTTCAGCGGATTTCGCTGGTCGCTTTATTTTCTCGCGGAGTACACCAACATGATTGTGGTGTCTTCGGTTGCCACGACGCTGTTTCTGGGCGGCTGGCTGCGGCCGTTTGCGAAAGTACACTTCTTCAATTTTCTGGATTATGTGCCGCCGCTGCTGATGATTGGCGTCGCGGGTTATTGCCTGTTGCGGACGCCCAAGCAGCCGTCGCGGGTGCAGCAACTCTTCATGCTTGCGGTGGCGGGTCTGTGTCTTGCCCTGGCGCTGGTGCTACTCGCGCCGGTCGCGCTGCCGATCGCGAAGCCGCTCTATGCGGGGATTCACGGCGCGTTCTGGTTCATTTTCAAGGTGAGCGCGTACATTTATTTTTTCATGTGGCTGCGATTTACGATACCGCGCTATCGCTTCGATCAGCTGATGCGGCTGGGTTGGCAGTTCCTGATTCCATTGTCCATTGTCAACGTACTGGTCGTGGGCGTGGCCCTGATTGTGAGTTCGTATTTTAATTTGCATGGCTGGGGGATGCTTCTGGTGACGACGCCGGCGGCGATCATCGCTCTCGTGGTAGCGCTGATGATTCTGGCCGCGGGGCAAGAAAGCCAGGCAGGGAAGGAGAACGCGGCCGCTCCGGACTTCTATGCTGGATAAGATCTTATTTTATATTTTCGCGGGGCTGGCGATCGCCAGCGCGGCGCTGATGGTGACGCGGCGCAACGCGGTCCATAGCGCGATCTTTCTGGTCACTGCGCTGCTAGCCACGGCTGGAATCTTTTTGCAATTGCGCGCGGAGTTTTTGTTTATCGTCCAGATCATCCTGTATGTCGGCGGGATCATGGTGCTTTTTATTTTCGTGATCATGCTGGTGAATCTGGATGTGGCGCTGCAGCAGATTCAGTTCGCGCGGCAGAAGTGGGTGGCGCTGATCGTGGCGCTGGCGCTGAGTGCGCAGTTCGGGCTGATGCTGTGGTCCTCGGACAAAATACCGGGGCAGGGGATTCCTGTTTTGGCCGCTCCGCCTGCGAGTGAATTACCGGCGAATTCGGAAGCCGTGGCGCGGAGTTTGTTTGGAACGTATTTGCTGGCGTTCGAAATCGCCTCTGTGTTGTTGCTGGTGGCGATGATCGGAGCGGTGGTCATGGCGAAGAAGGAAAAGTGATGCTGCCGATTGGACATTACCTGTTTTTGAGCGCGGCGCTGTTTATCATCGGCGTGATCGGGGTCATCACGCGGCGCAATGTGATCGTGATTTTGATGTCCATCGAACTGATCCTCAATGCCGTGAATATCAATCTAGTGGCGTTTTCGCGTTTGTATGGCGACGTGGCGGGGCAAGTTTTCGCGCTCTTTATCATTGCCGACGCGGCGGCGGAGGCGGCGGTGGGACTGGGAATCATCATCGCGTTCTTCCGCAACCGCGAGACGGTGCTGGCGGACGAGATGGATTTGCTGAAGTGGTAGCGATGGAAACGGCGAAGTGAAAAACGAAATAAAACTCGCATGACGCCCACAGGAACGTTTCTCAGCTTCCTGTGGCTGATCCCGCTTTTTCCGCTGGCGACGGCGGCGCTGATGCTTTTTGTCGGCAAGCGCATTCCGAAAGCGGGAGTGAGCTTGCTGTGCGTTGGGAGCGTCGGGTTATCGTTTATTTGCGCGGTGGGGGCGGTTTTTGAGCTGCTGGCCGCGGATCCTGAGCATCGTGTGTCCCAGCAGATTCTGTTCGAATGGTTGACGCCGGGCCCGATGCAAATGACGGGCGGGCACCTCGTGAGATTCGTGGCGGACTGGGGATTTCTTCTCGACCCGCTCTCCTGCGTGATGGTTCTCGTCGTGACCGGAGTCGGCTTCCTGATTCATGTGTATTCGGTCGGCTACATGGCGCACGAAGCCGGGTATTACCGCTTCTTCGGATACATGAATTTGTTTATGTTCGCCATGCTCACGCTGGTCCTGGCGAATAACATGTTGCTCATGTTCGTGGGATGGGAAGGCGTCGGGCTGTGCAGCTATTTACTGATCGGGTTTTATTTCCTGAAAAAGTCGGCGTCGGACGCGGGGAAGAAAGCGTTCATCGTAAATCGCATCGGGGACGCGGGATTTATCCTTGGCATTCTTCTGACCGCCGTCACTTTGGGCACTATTCGCTTTATGACGGATGGTTTGCCGGATGCGGGAGGCGCTTCCGGAATCTTCCAAGCGCTGAAAGCTGCCAGGGATTCAGGAACGCTTGGAATCATCGGACCAACGCTAACTGCCATTGCCCTTTTGTTATTCATCGGAGCGATGGGGAAATCGGCGCAGATTCCGCTGTACGTCTGGCTGCCGGATGCGATGGAAGGGCCGACGCCGGTGAGCGCACTGATTCACGCGGCCACTATGGTGACCGCGGGCGTCTACATGGTGGTGCGCATGAACGCCGTCTACCAGCTTGCACCGGCCGCGATGGACGTCGTCGCAGTGGTGGGGGCCGTAACGGCGATTTTCGCGGCGTCCATGGCACTAGTGCAGAACGACATCAAGAAGGTGCTGGCGTATTCGACGATCAGCCAGCTTGGGTACATGTTCCTGGCGCTGGGCGTGGGGGCGTTTGCGGCGGGAATTTTTCACTTGATGACGCATGCCTTCTTCAAGGCATTGTTGTTCCTCGGCGCGGGCAGCGTGATTCACGCGATGTCGGGGGAACAAGATATTCGGAAGATGGGTGGGTTGTGGAACAAGATTCCGACCACGGCGCGAACTTTCTTGGTCGCAACGCTGGCGATCGCAGGAGTTTTTCCGTTCGCGGGATTTTTCAGCAAGGATGAAATCCTCGGCCGGGCATTCGATCGCTTTTTCTTCTTGTGGGTCGTCGGCTTTATCACCGCAGGCTTGACGGCCTTTTACATGTTCCGCCTGCTCTTCTTTACTTTTTTTGGCTACTGCCGCGCCGACGAGCACGTGGAGAAACATATCCACGAATCGCCGAGGGCCATGACCGTTCCGCTCATCATTCTCGCCGGACTTTCTGTTATTGGCGGGTGGATTGGATGGCCGGGCGCGCTAGGCGGGGAGAATCGTTTCGAAAGGTTTCTTGAGCCGGTCTTGGCCGGCGTTATTTCGGAGACGGGAGCCGTTCGGATCGCCCACCACGCGGTGGCAAAAGAAATCTTGTTGATGATTCTGTCTCTCTCGATGGCCGGCGCGGGCATCTGGCTGGCGTATGAATTCTACCGGACGAAGAAAATTGCGCCCGAATTGGTGGCGAAAAAATGGCCGAAAGTCTACGAACTGCTTGTCCACAAATACTACGTGGACGAGATCTACGATGCGTTGATCGTGAACCGAGTGAAGGATCTTGGCACGCTGTTCGGCGTTCTCGATGCAAATGTCATCGATGGGCTTGGTGTCAACGGAGCGGGGTGGTTGGCACGCTTCGGGTCAAGGGTCTCGATGTGGTGGGACAAGTGGGTGATTGATGGGTTGCTGAATTTCGGGGCGAAGCTGACGCAGCTCTTCAGCTATCCGGTGCGGCTGCTGCAGACCGGACTTTTTTCCAGCTACGCGTTGCTGATTTTAGTGGGGCTGGTCGTCCTGCTGGCTTACTACGGGCATCACATGCAAACCTTGGTGCGCGCCGTGCGCTGAGAGGCGGAGAATGGACTTCTTTGCACATCACATCCTGAGCGTGGTGCTGTTCACGCCGCTGGTGGGGGCGCTGATCTTGCTCTTTGTGCCGCGTGAGCAGGATAGCGTTCACCGGCTTGTGGGCAATTTATTTGGCGTCCTGGGTTTCCTCGTTTCGCTGCCGCTGGTTCGTTGGTTCAGACCGGAATGGGGCGGGTTTGCCTTCGAAGAAAATGCGGATTGGATTCCTTTTATCGGTGCGAGGTACCACCTGGGGATCGACGGCATTAGCCTTTTGCTGGTGATGCTTACAACGTTTTTGGGCATGATCGCCATCTTTTCGTCCTGGAGCGCCATCAAGCTGCGGCAAAAGGAATACTACATTCTGTTGCTGCTGCTGCAAGTTGGCATGCTCGGCGTTTTCGTCTCGCTGGACTTCTTCCTCTTCTACGTTTTCTGGGAAGTGATGCTGGTGCCCATGTACTTCCTGATTGGCGTATGGGGAAGCGACCGGCGGCTGTATGCGGCGATTAAATTCTTTCTCTACACGCTGGCCGGATCGGTGGTGATGCTGCTGGCGATCTTGGCGCTTTATTTCTATGCGCCGGCAGGTGCGGACGGGATGCGCACGTTCGATATACCCACGCTGTTGGCGGCCACGCAAACCTTTTCCGATCCGCTGAAGGCTTGGCTCTTCTGGGGCTTTTTCTTCGCATTCGCCATCAAGGTGCCGATGTTTCCGTTCCACACGTGGCTCCCGGACGCGCACACGGAAGCGCCCACCGCGGGCTCCGTCATTCTGGCCGGCGTTCTGCTGAAAATGGGGACGTACGGCTTCATTCGTTTTTCCTTGCCGCTCTTGCCAACGGATACGGTACTGCGCTCGCGCATCATTCATATTGTCATTGTGCTGTCGTTGATCGGTATCATCTACGGCGCGCTCGTCTGCCTGATGCAGAAAGACATGAAGCGGCTGATTGCTTACAGTTCCGTGAGCCATCTGGGTTTCTGCACGCTGGGAATCTTCGCCCTCAATCCGAACGGGCTGTCCGGCAGCGTGCTGCAACAGATCAATCACGGCATTTCCACCGGCGCGTTGTTCTTGATTGTCGGCGTGCTTTACGAGCGGCGGCATACTCGCTTGATTTCCGAGTTTGGTGGACTGGCCACGCCGATGCCGAACTTTGCGGCGGTCTATCTCATCATCAGCTTAAGTTCGCTGGGCATGCCGCTGCTGAATGGCTTCATTGGAGAGTTCACGATTCTGCAAGGCGCGTTTCAGGTGAGCAAGGCGTGGGTCGCGTGGGGCTCGCTGGGCGTGGTGCTGGGCGCCGCGTATTTGCTGTGGTTGTACCAGCGCGTGATGTTCGGCCCAGTCACAAACTCGATCAACGAAAAGCTGCCGGATTTGAATGCACGCGAATACGCCACGCTGATTCCCTTAGTGATCCTGGCGTTCTGGATCGGAATCTATCCCAAGCCATTCTTTGCCATCATCGAAAAGCCGGTGGACAGGATCGTCCACCAAGTGAACCCGGGATTTTATGGAGCAGAGCGTGGCAAAGTAGCGCCTGTGATGATGCAGCCCGCCGTGGTGGAGACGAAATAGCCCGGCCGCATGAATATCCCACTCATTGACGCGATTCGCAGCTATCTCCAGGGAGACGGCGCCGCCATTCTGCCGGAGATGGAACTGACGCTGTTCGGCCTGGGCATTTTGCTGATTGGATTTTCTGCCAAAGAATCGGAAGGGAATAGCGGGCTTTGGAAGTTGATCTTCAAGGATTTCTACGCGAAGACCGCATTTGTGGGCACATTGTTCAGCGCGTTCACTCTGTGGAGGTTGCGGGGAGAAGTTGCGATGCGGGGCGATCTCGTTGGATTCCACGAGGCAGTAGTTGTGGATGGATTCTTTCTGTTCTTCGCGGCGCTCTTTCTGGCAGCTACCGCACTCGTGATTCTGCTATCGGTGAAATACCTGGAGATCGAACGGGAAGAAGAAGGGGAATACTACGCGCTTCTGCTCTTTGCCTGCGTCGGCATGATGCTAATGGCTTCGGGCTTCGACCTGATCGTGATGTTCCTCGGGCTCGAAACCATGGCGCTCAGCTTCTACGTGCTGACCGGGTTCCTGCGGCGCGATAAGCGTTCGAATGAAGCTGCCCTGAAATACGTTCTCCTTGGCGCGTTTAGTTCCGGAATCCTGGCCTATGGCTTCTCCATACTGTACGGCTTGACTGGAACGACCAATGTTCGGTTACTTTCCATCGCACTTGATCCGCGCAGCCCACTTGCACAAGTCATTGAGTTGGGCCGCCAAGCTGGAGCAACAGGCGAGCAGATGCGCGAGCGTTTCGCGTCGCAGTATCCCGCCGCTGTGCATCTGGAGCCATCTTTGTTGCTGCACCAGGCGCCTTTTTTCCTTGCCGCCGCATTTGTCTTGGTGGCCGTCGGTCTATTCTTCAAAGTTGCCGCCGTTCCTTTTCATCAATGGGCGCCGGACGTCTACGAAGGCGCACCGACGCCGATCACCACGTATATCAGCGTCGCGTCCAAGACCGCGAGCTTCGCGCTCCTGCTGCGATTGTTTCTCAATGTCTTCGCCGCTTCGCACCAGACCTGGATCTACCTGATCGCTGGCGTAGCAGTTGCAACGTTGACGTGGGGAAATCTTGCCGCGCTGACGCAGACCAACGTCAAGCGGCTGTTGGCCTACTCCTCAATCTCGCATGTCGGATACATCCTGCTCGGACTTGTTTCGGGCAATAACACGGCCCTCATCGGGATTGGGTACTATTTGTTTGCCTATGTGTTTATGACCGTCGGTGCGTTCGCTGTGGTCATCGTTCTGCACCAAAAAGGATTGATCGGCGACGAGCTGGAAGATTTGAACGGCCTGTACCAGCGCAGCCCCGCTTCAGCGCTGTTGCTGCTGGTATTCATGCTCTCGCTCGCGGGAATTCCGCCGACGGCGGGTTTCATGGGCAAGTATTTTATTTTCCTCTCGCTGATCGAAACAAAACACACCGTGCTTGCCGTGTTCGCGGTGCTGTACATCGTTCCCGCGCTGTACTACTACTTCCGCATTATCGTGCACGCGTGGCTCAAGCAGCCCGGCGACGCGCCGCGCGTGTTGATGAGCAACGCGCAGGCCGTGGCGCTTGGCGTGGCCGTGTTTGTCACGCTCGCCGCGGGGTTGTATCCTGAGCCGTTCACGCGGCTCGCGCACTATGCCTTCGGACAATAATCCGGATAAAACGAAATCAGCAGCGCCCATTGTAGAGAAGGCCCGGGATTCTTCGAACCAGGCCGCGATCGCCCTGGAGCTGCCTTTCGTGCTGGTTTCCGCCATGGTTGTCGGCGGGCTTCTGGGCTACCTTCTCGATCGCTGGCTGCACACCAAACCTATTTTCCTGCTGATCCTGGGGGGAATTGGATTTTTCGCGGGAGTTCGCGATGTCCTTCGGCGGGTGGGCGGAATTGGCAATGGCACCAAAGGCAGCTGAAACGGCCCCCGGTGCCGCGACCGAAAGGCGTATCTCCTGGCTAACGCTGCTTTTGGGATTGCTCGCGGGTGCGCTGGTTGCTTCGCTTCGCGATCGCGCGTGGGGCGCGGGCCTGGCCATCGGCGCCATTCTAGCGTGGCTGAATTTTCGCTGGCTGAAACGCGGGCTGGACGCCCTGGCCGAAGCCTCGACGGCCCAAGCCGGCGACAAGAAACCAAAAGTCCCGCTCGCCAGCTACTTCGGCATGGTCTTCCGCTATGGGTTGATAGGCCTCGCCGTGTATGTTATTTTTGAATATCTGAGAATTCCCCTATTGAGCATGGTCGTAGGTTTGTGTGCTCTTGGAGCCGCCACCATCGCGGCGAGTGTGTACGAAATCTTGCATCCGGCGGACTAGCGAATGGTTGAACACGTATCCGGACTTACGCGGCTGGTGAATCACTATCTGGGGCCGTACGCTCTCGCCCTGCTGTCGTTCCTGCACATACAAGTCAAGCATCCGAACCGGCCCATCCCCGAACACATTGTGATGTGTACGGTCGCGCTGCTTGTCGGCACGCTACTGGCGTTGTTCCTCCGTTCGCGGCTTTCGGTGGAAAAGCCGGGAGCGTCGCAGCAAGTCGCGGAAATGCTGCTGACGAATCCGCTGGGCTTCGGCATCAAGGATCTTCTGGAAGAGAACGTTCACCATGGCGCGCTGAAAATGATTCCGTTTGTGGGCTCCATCTCCGTGTTCGTTCTCATATCCAACCTGCTCAGCGCCATCCCGTTTTTCGCCGCTCCCACCGCGGAAAAGACCGTGCCCATGTCATGCGCCATCTTGACCTTCGTGTATTTCAACTGGCAGGGAATCAAGCACCACGGGCCGGGTCACTACCTGCTTACGTTTGCAGGCTCACCGAAGACGTTCGGTGATTGGGCGCTGGCCATTTTGCTTTTTCCCGTGGAAATCGTGAGTACTACAGCGCGCATTCTTTCCCTGACCGTTCGTCTTTGGGCCAACATTGTGGCCAGCGATCTTCTGTACACGATTTTCGTTGGTTTGTTTTCCATGGCCACCGTCGCGGCCTGGTCCAAGTCTCCGCTTTTAGGTGTTGTTGTCGGTATACTGCCCGCCACGATTCCCGTCGCGTTTATCGGCTTGCACATTTTCGTGGCCATCATTCAAGCGTACATTTTCACGGTTCTGCCGTCCGTTTATCTGGGCCTGGCTACCGCCGACGAGCATTAATCGAGTTTGCCGGTGAATTTTTCCGGCAATTTGCTGCTCCAGCGTGAGCCCGGCTGCACGGTGTCCGGGAACCACCTCCTGGCAGCGATTTACAAGGAGGAAGTGATGAAGAAGTGGATGATGGTGTTGGTGGCGCTCGTGGCGGTGATGTTGATCGCGCCTTCCGCGTTCGCTGAGGAGACAGCGGGTACGGCAGGCGGAGGGAGGGGCTTGCTGGCGATTGCCGCAGGCTTCGGCATGGCGCTGGCAGCCTTCGGAGGCGCGCTGGGGCAGGGCCGTATCGCTTCGGCGGCGTGCGAAGGCATGGCGCGCAATCCGGGAGCGGCGGGCGCGATTCGCGCGGCAATGATTCTCGGCTTGGTATTCGTCGAGACGCTCGCGCTCTTCACGCTGGTGATTATCTTCGTGAAGGTCTAACGCCCAAAATTGAGTTTTTTGAAACGGCCCGATGGCGCAAGCCTCCGGGCCGTTTTCTTTTCGATATTGCGAACTGTAGAGGCCGGGCTTTAGCCCGGCCATTTTTATCTACATTGCAATCTCAATGGCCGAAGAGACTTGGCCGGAGGAGAAAGTTAATGACGGGGTTGGGCATCACACCGAACAGAATTGTGCCCGCGGCCGTAACCGCAAGGACCACGCTCACGCTCAGGGGAAAGCTCACGGGAACGGAAGCGGCGGCCTCCGCACTCGACTCGCGCATGTACATCACCACGATGACGCGCAGATAGTAGTAAGACCCGATCACGCTGTTAATCGCCATCAGGACTGCGAGCCAGATCAGATTGGAATTCACCGCCGCCTTGAAAATGTAAAACTTTCCGAAGAAGCCCGCGGTAACCGGCAGGCCAAGGAGCGACAACAGGTAGATGCTTAGTATTGCCGCAACGACTGGCTGGCGCTGGGAAAGTCCGGCGTAATCGTCCAACGACAGATTTTTTTCGCCCGCGCCGCCAAGCTGCGAAACAATCGTGAACGCCCCGAGTTTTACGAGTGCGTAGGTGAGCAGGTAAAAGAGCACCGCGGCGTAAGCGGGTCCTGCCTCCGCCGAGCCACCCTGCGCCATCGAAGTCACAGCGGCGAACGCCACGAGAATGTATCCTGCGTGCGCGATCGAGCTGTACGCTAGCAGCCGCTTGATGTTCGTCTGCACCAGCGCGCCCAGATTCCCGGCGAACATCGTCGCCACCGCCAGGACCCAAAACGCCCAGAACCAAAAGTGCGTGGCCGCCGGAACCGTGGCAAAGATACGAAGCAGCAAAGCGAATGCGGCAGCCTTTGGTCCCGCGGAAAAAAGCGCCGTGACCGGCGTGGGCGCGCCTTCGTAGACATCCGGCGTCCACACTTGGAAAGGCGCCGCGGCCACTTTGAAGCCCAGGCCGATGAGAATCATCGCGAGGCCCAGTTTCAAGAGCGTGCTCGCCGGGTCCACGTCGCCCATCTTGTCCAGCACGGTCGTTCCCGTCGCGCCGTACACCAGCGCGATGCCGTAGAGGAAAAATGCCGTCGCGAAAGAACCGAGCAGGAAATACTTCATCGCCGATTCGCTGGACTTCAGCGAATCGCGCCGGTAGCCCGCCAGGATGTAGCTGGAGATGGAACTCATTTCCAGGCCGATGAACGCGGTGAGCAACTCCTGCGCGGAGGCGAGGACGCCCATGCCGGCGGTGGCAAAAAGCAGCAGCGCCCAGAATTCCGCAACGGGCAACCGCTCGCGATCGAGATACGGTCCCGCGGCGAGAACCACCAGAAATGCCACCGTCCCCACGAGCAGCCGGAAAAAGAAACTGAAGGAGTCGGATTCAACCAATCCGTAGAAGCCCGGCCCCGCATTGGCCGCGGAGATGACTGAGGCCAGCGTTCCCGTCAGCGTGCCGATCAACGCCAGAAACGTGAAGAAATGCCGGTTGCGTACGAACGGCTGCAGCAGCATCACCAACACGCCGAAGCCGCACCAGAGTAGCTCGGGCAGTACGCGGTAAATGTCTATGGTGCGGGGAAGCATCTAACGAGTTGCCAGCCTTTCGAAAGAAATGGGTTTCGCCGCGCGGGAAGAATCGCGTGCTGTTTGGAGCGATCCCGCCGACGGCACAACTCTTGACGGCACAGACGCCTCGTAAGGACGCTGTGGCTCGACCTGGTCAATCACGTTTTGCGCGGCGGCTGCAGTTCGGCGGGTAATGTAGGTGGAGCCGATGCCCATCCACAGGGTGACCACCGCCATGGTCGCGAGTATCCACTTTTCGCGCAGTGAGGTGTCCGGCAAGATGCGGTTCTTTTCCTTAGTAATCTCGCCAAAGAACACGCGCTGATACGCCCACAACAGGTAGCACGCCGAAAGAATCACGCCGAGCGCCGCCCACGAAGCCCACCCCCAGTGCCGCTGATATGTGCCAAGGAGGATCAGGTATTCACCGACAAAGCCGTTCAGCATCGGCAGGCCCAGCGAAGACAGTGCGGCGAAAAGGAAAAAGGCGGCAAGCTTCGGCATGGGCGTTGCCAGGCCGCCGTACTCGTTGATTTCAAACGTGTGGCGCCGGTCGTGGAGCATGCCCACGAGCAGGAACAGCGCGCCGGTCGAGATGCCGTGCGCCAGCATCTGGTAGACGGCGCCCTGCATGGAAATGTTGTGGAACGCGAAGATTCCTAGCACCACAAATCCCAAGTGGCTGACGGATGAATACGCGACCAGCTTTTTCAGGTTCGGCTGAACCATGGCTACGAGCGCGCCGTAAATGATTCCGATGATGGCCAGGGCAGCCACCCAGCCCGCCGCGCGCCGTGAAGCTTCCGGGAACAGCGGCAGGCAGAAACGGATCATGCCGTACGTGCCCATTTTCAGCAGCACGCCTGCGAGCATCACCGAGCCAGCCGTGGGCGCTTCCACGTGAGCGTCCGGAAGCCAGGTGTGCAGCGGGAACAGCGGCACCTTGATCGCAAACGCCAGGAAGAAGGCTAGGAAGAGAATCATCTCCGTGCGCGAGCCGAGCGCGATAGTGCCATTCTGCAACATCAATTGAATCGTCGGCAGATCGAAAGTTGCGGCTGTCCATTTTGTTGCAACGCCCGTAGCGTTGTACAACCAGACGATGCCGACCAGCATGAGGATTGAGCCCGCCATGGTGTAGAGCACAAACTTCACCGCGGCGTACACGCGCCGCTCGTGGCCCCAAATGCCAATCAGCAAAGCCATAGGAATAAGCATCACTTCCCAGAAAAGGAAGAAGAGGAAAAGATCGAGCGAGAGGAACACGCCCACGACGCCGACTTCCAGCATCAGCAGCATGATGAAGAATTCTTTAACGCGGTGCTCGATGCTCTTCCACGACGCCAGAACGGAAATCGGCGTCAGAAATGTTGTCAAGATCACCAGAAACATGCTGATGCCGTCCACGCCCAGGTGATAGTTGATCGGCGGCTGGTTGATCCACTTGATGAATTCTTCGAGCTGGTACCCGGAAGCGCCGACGGGCGCCTTGAAGAGCAGGAAGAGCGAAAAGATAAATTCGACCACGGAAACGATGAGAGAGAGGTAACGAATATATTTATGATCGTCGCCGCGCAAGAGCAGGAGCGCCAGCGCGCCCACCGCAGGGAAGAAGATTAATACCGAGAGCAGATGTCCGCCGGGCAGCATCAGCGCACCATCCCGATCACAGGTTTTCCCGGGCCCGGCCAGAAGAAGATGACGGCGATGATCACGATTGCTCCAACCACGACCCAGACGGCATAGCTGCGCGTATTGCCGGATTGCGTGTGGCGCACGCCGTCGCCGACGGTGGTGAGGCCCTCGGCGACGCCATTGACGGCCCCATCGATTCCAGCGACGTCCACACCCTTCCAGAGCACGACGGTTGAAATCCAAAGCAACGGCTTGACGACCACGGCGGCATACAGTTCATCCACGTAATATTTGTTCAACAACGTGGTATAAGCAGGCTTCATGGACTTGGCGAGATCATCGACCTTGCCGGGCCTCTTGAGGTACAGCCAGTACGCCACGCCGAGGCCGATGAGCGCCGTGCTCACCGCGACCCCCGCCAGAATCAATTCCAGATGATGAGCGGCAATATCGCCGGCCGCTTCCGCAGTTTCGTGTCCGCCAAAAACTGGCCCGAGAAAATTCGCGAAATAATCTGGCCCTTGGAAAAAAGCCGGCAGAGCGAGCCAGCCGCCGACAGTGGAGAGCACCGCAAGCACAACGAGCGGCCCCAGCATGCTCCACGGCGATTCGTGAACATGCACTTTGTGTTCGTCAAAGCGCGGCGTGCTCCCGAAGGTAAGGAAAATGAGCCGGAACATATAGAACGAAGTGAGCAGCGCGGTGAGCAAGCCGAAGACATAAAGCACAGTGCCGCCGGTTTGGCTCTGAAACGCAGCCAAGAGGATGGCATCTTTGGAGAAGAAGCCTGCCCAGAAAGGAATGCCGGTGATGGCGAACGTGGCGAGCAGCATGGTCACATATGTCCAGGGAATCTTTTTGCCGAGCCCGCCCATGCGGTTCATGTCCTGCTCGCCGCCTATGGCGTGAATCACGCTGCCCGCGGCAAGGAACAAAAGCGCTTTGAAGAAGGCGTGCGTCATCAGGTGAAAAATCCCCGCAGAAAACGCGCCCACGCCGCAGGCCAGGAACATGTAGCCGAGCTGGCTGACGGTAGAGTAGGCGAGGACTTTCTTGATGTCCGTCTGTACCAGGCCGATCGTGGCGGCAAAGAACGCCGTCGCACACCCCACAATCGCAACGACCAGCATGGCCGTGGGAGCATGCGTGAACAAAATGTGCGAGCGCACGACGACATAAACGCCTGCTGTCACCATGGTCGCTGCATGAATCAACGCGCTGACGGGTGTCGGGCCTTCCATCGCGTCCGGCAGCCAGACATACAAGGGAAGCTGCGCCGATTTTCCGCATGCGCCCATGAAAAGCAGCAAGCAGGCAATCGTAAATGTGCCGAACTGACCGTACGCCTCTGCGGGCCATCCAGCCGCGTGCTGCGCATCGAACAAGGTTTGGAAATCCAGCGTGTGGAACGTGCGGAAGAGCAAAAACATTCCCAGCATGAACCCAAAGTCGCCGATGCGGTTGACGATGAACGCTTTTTTGCCAGCGTCGGCAGCTGACTTTCTCAGGAAATAAAATCCGATCAGCAAATAGCTCGACAGGCCCACGCCCTCCCAGCCAACGAAGAGCAAAACGTAATTCGCGGCCAGCACCAGAATGAGCATGAAAAACATGAATAGGTTCAGATACGAAAAGAAGCGGTAGTAGCCGCCCTCGTGCGCCATGTAGCCAGTCGCGTAAATGTGGATGAGCCAGCCCACGCCGGTCACCACCAGTACCATCACGACGGTGAGCTGGTCCATCTGCAAATCGAAACCCGCGCGGAAATTGCCCGCCGCAATCCAGGTGAAAAATTCCTTGTGGAAGAGCGCCTGCCCGGATACGAAAAACTCGCGAACCGCTTCCAGCGCGCAGGCAAACGACAGCCCCGTCGAGCTCAGAGCCACCCAATTGACGATTTTATTCGGCCATTTTTCGCCGAAAAGCCCATTGATCGCCGAACCGAGCAGCGGCAGCAGCGGAATGATCCACAGATATTCGAGTATCGGGTATGTCGGCATTAGAGTTTGAGCAGGTCAACGCGCTCGACGTTCAGCGATTGCCGGTTGCGCGCAATGAGAATGATGATTCCAAGGCCCACCGCTGCTTCCGCGGCGGCCACCACGATAACGAACAGCACAAACACCTGACCATCGAGTTTGCCCAGCGCCTGGCTGAACGCCACGAACGCCAGATTCACTGCGTTGAGCATCAGCTCAATAGACATGAAAATCACGATAATATTGCGCTTGAAGATGAACGCGAACACGCCAAGTCCAAACAAAACCGCGCTCAAGACGACGTAGTAGTTCGTCGGCACCATTTCAGTTCTTCTCCCGTTGCGCAAGAACCACTGCGCCCATGATCGCCACGAGGATCAGGAACGAAGTCAGTTCGAACGGGTACACAAAATCCCGGAAGAGCATGCTGGAAATGCCCTTCGTCGAAGACATCGCGCCGGTCTGCCCCGCAGCCTGCACAGTGCCTGTCGAACGCGCAATCGTCGCCGCGACGAAGCCGGCCAGCGCGACCACCAGCAGCAATCCCGGCGGCCCCGCAAACTTCGAAAGGCTAGTGTGTTCCTCGATGCCGGCGTTCAGAAGCATGATCACGAACACGAACAGCACCATAATCGCGCCGCCATACACGATGATCTGCACCGCGGCTACAAACTCAGCGCCCATCAGCAAGTACAGCCCCGCGAGCGCGACCATCACCACGATCAGCGAAAGCGCGCTATGAATCGGGTGCTTCTGCAGAATCAGGCTGACGGCTCCCATCACGGCCAGCGCCGCCAGCACGAAGAAGATCAGAAGTTGCGGCGTCACTGCGCACCCCACTTCAGAATCACGAAGCTGGTCAGGATCACGTTCGCGATGGAAAGCGGCAACAGCAGTTTCCAGCCAAACGCCATCAACTGGTCGTACCGGAAACGCGGCAGAGTCCCGCGCATCCACACGTACACAAACAAGAAGACAAAAATCTTAGACAGCAGCCAGAAAGGTGCCTGGATGAATTCATTAACGAACTGAAGATCAGGCATGAGAAGAGCAATCCCCGCAACCGTCAAAACCGTCCCAACGCCTGGCAAAATGATTTTCCCGAAAATCGTTTCGTAGCGGATTCCATCCCAGATAAGCCATAAGCCCGCGGGGATCAGGATGACTGACGGGAGATAGTGAGTAAACGTCCACGAAGCAGGGAAGGGAGACAGCCAACCGCCGAAGAACATGATCGCGCACAGCGACGAAACCGTGATCATGCTGGTGTATTCGGCGATAAAAAACATCGCAAACTTAAAGCTCGCATATTCCGTGTGAAAGCCCGCGACCAGTTCGGATTCGGCTTCCGGAAGATCGAATGGAACACGGTTCGTTTCCGCAACCGCCGCGATGAAAAAGCAAATGAAGCCTAGAATCTGCGGAAAGATGTTCCACCCGAGAATGCCGCGCTCCGGATGCTTTGCCTGCACATTGATAATGTCCGTAAGGTTGAAGCTTCCGGCAATCAGCAGCACTCCTACCACGGACATCGTCAGCGCCAGTTCATAACTGATCATTTGCGCGGAGCTGCGCAATCCCCCAAGCAGCGGATACTTGCTGTTGGAAGACCACCCCGCCAACGCAACTCCGTAAACGCCGAGCGCAGTGATGGCGAACAGCGCCAATATTCCGATGTTCAGGTCCGGCGGCGCAATCCCCAGATAAACGTCGTGCCCAAACAGCCGGATAGGATTCGGCCCAAATGGAATGATGGAAATGGAAGTAAGCGCCAGCGCCAGCGCCAGCA
>Ga0210409_10003907_pt1 | contig 16347 bp, 12 predicted proteins | sample IncBWH17MmetaG_FD_161649 | JGI IMG/M metagenome (GOLD analysis project Ga0210409, IMG submission 161649) | Forest soil microbial communities from Barre Woods Harvard Forest LTER site, Petersham, Massachusetts, United States - Inc-BW-H-17-M | ecosystem: Environmental > Terrestrial > Soil >...
AGCAAAACTTCGATCCGACAGCGATTTCCTTGTGACAATCCGTGCAGTTCATAGCGTCACCCCCACAGAGCCATTTTTCGTACCGAACCTACCTATAACTACGAGGATGTGGCCGAAAAAGTTTCCTTCCGCTGCATTCTAAATCGAATGGGCTCAGTACTCCAGAAGCCGTTTGACGGCGGCCGTAATGTGCACCGGCTGCGGCAGGATCACGTCTTCAAGCTTCGGCTGGTAGGCACAGAACGTATCCATGGCCGCGACGCGCCTGACGGGAGCGTCCAGTTCTTCAAACAGCTCGTCGGCAATGCGCGCCGCGATTTCCGCTCCATAGCCCCAGCTCAGCATGTCTTCATAGGCCACAATAACGCGATGCGTCTTTCGAACCGTGGCAGCAATGGCCTCCCAGTCGTAGGGAGAAAGCGAGCGCAAATCAATAATCTCCACCGAAATCCCCTCGCGCTCCAGCTGCGCGGCGGCTACCTCCGTGCGATGCACCAAAGCGCCGTACGTGATGATGCTCAAATCCGTGCCTTCTCGCACCGTGCGCGCTTTCCCGAACGGAATCGTAAAATCCGGCCCGGGATTCTCCGAGCGGTTGTACGGCTGCCGGTAAAGATGCTTGTGCTCCAGGAACATGACCGGGTCGTCCGAGCGGATGGCCGTGCGCAAAAGCCCCGCCACGTCGAGCGCCGTCGAAGGCATCACCACGCGAAGCCCGGGGCAATGCGCGAAAATCGACTCGCCACTCTGGCTGTGATACACGCCGCCCCCGGTAAGGTATCCGCCGATGGGCACGCGAAGAACCACCGGCGCTTTAAACGCGCCATTCGAACGCCAGCGCATCACGCACAGCTCGTCGCGAATCTGCATCATGGCCGGCCAGATGTAGTCGAAGAACTGAATCTCCGCAACGGGCTTCAATCCGCGCGTGGCCATGCCGATCGCACGTCCGACAATGCTGGCCTCCGCCAGTGGAGAATTGAAAACACGATCGTGCCCATACTTCCGTTGCAAACCCGAAGTCGCCTTGAAGACGCCGCCCTTCCCCTTCACGTTTTTGAGGTTTTCTTCGCGGCTGGCGTCGGCCACGTCTTCACCGAAAATCGTGATGCGCTCATCGCGCGCCATCTCATCGGAAAGTGTAGCGGCGACCATCTCGACCATGGTCTTCGGCGCACCATGAAAATGCGGCTGCGCTCCGAACTCAGCTGACGTTGGATCAATCTCCTGCGAATAGACATGCATCGGAATGGACTCGACGGATGGCTCCTCGGCCACAAGTGCTTGGTCCGCCGCATCGCGAACTTCGCTATCAATTTCTGCTTCGAGTGATTCAATCTGCTTCTGGTCCAGCACGCCCTCGCGGACCAGCACTAGCGCAAGCTTCGAAAGCGGATCGCGCCGCGCCTCTTCCTCGCGCTCTTCCGCGGACTTATAAAGCTTTTCGTCATCCGAAAGCGAATGCGAATAGGGCCGCGTCACGTGGGCATGGATCAGCGCCGGCCCGCGCCGCTCTCGGCAATATTCAATCGCATCTTTGCAGACAGCGTGGCATTCGAACGGATCAGTGCCATCGCACTCCGCAACATGCAGTCCCGGAAAGCTCCGCACCAGTTTCGAAATGCTCCCGCCGGCGGTCTGCACTTCCACCGGCACGGAAATGGCGTACCCGTTGTCTTCGATGAGATACAGCAGCGGCAGCTTCTTCGCGCACGCAACGTTGAGCGATTCCCAGAACTCGCCCTCGCTCGTCGAGCCGTCCCCGCCGGAGACATACACAATCTCATCGCCCTCGTAACTCACATGTTCGCCGAGCGGCGCCTTCTTTGCTTGCGCCAGCGCTTTGGGCCGCCCTTCGTAATACAGCGTCGCTTCCGCCGCGCCCACCGCCTGGACGAATTGTGTGCCGGTGCACGAAGACTTGCTAACGATGTTCCACTTCGGATGCCCCCAATGCGAGGGCATCTGCCGGCCGCCCGAACTGAGATCATCTTTCGCTCCAACTGCCGCCAGCAGCGTCTCCAGAGGAGTCACGCCCAGCATCAAGCAAAGCGCCCGGTCCCGGTAATACGGATAAAACCAATCGACGCCTGGGCGCAGGAAGAGCCCCATGACGGCAGTAATTGCTTCATGCCCGGCGCTGGAAATCTGAAAGTAGATTTTGTTCTGTCGCTTGAGTTGGATCTCGCGGTCATCGAGCCGCCGCGACAGGTACATCGCGCGGTAAAGCCGAATCAGGGTTTCGTGGTCGAGGCCGTGAACTTTGGGGGCGTCAAGCTTTGTTACTTTGACGCGCGTTTGTGACGCCATTCGATCTGCCCTCGGGTTGGAAGTCGCAATTGCGCCGGCGGAATTCAATTATACTGGATTTCCCGGTTCCGCTGGTCGATTCGAAAAACCTGCTACTCCGCGAGGCTGCCAAAAACAGGCCATATTGGCCTCTGAATATTGTCGTGATGTTGTCGCGCGAAGAAAGAAGCCATTCCCCATTCTGGTTAATCGAGCGATTCGAATTGCTTATCGGCTTTTTCGAATTCAGGATCGGTACGCAGAATCACTTTCGGTGACGCGCTCTTAAACGGCTCCTCCGAAGGAATGCGCGCCACCCACCGCTGTTCGGAAAGCTTTTCATGCGCGCTGAAATACAAGCGCACCAGCAAGCTCACCTTGCCGTTAGGCGTGCCGACCGGCTTTTCCTCGGACGGCTCGCCGGATTTCGCTTTAGTCTTTCCCTTGGATTTGGCAGCGGGCGCTGGCTTTTCTGCGCTCTCAGACTTCGCAGCCGTTTCTCCAGCGGGCGGCTCCGGGCGTTCCAGTTTGTATTGCAGCTTTTTATCCAGACGAAAAGCCTGCTTCCAGCCATCGAGCTTATGGCGCGCTTGCTGCGCCTTCTCCTCATCCATGCCAAAATCGAGCCTGATATATATGTGGGACATGACGTAAGTCTGCGACCCACGGCACTCTAAGTCAAGATTGCCTCCACTGCAAACATTTCCGCTGGCTACCGGCGGATTCTCACGCTGTGATGCGGTAGAATGCGGATACGGGGTATAGTGAATTGTCCGGCAAGCAGCGATTACTTTTCCCGGCTTGCAAACTATGGCGCGTCACGATATAGTGTCTGCCAGCAGCTTTTAGCCCAAGCAACACATGCAAACTGCACCTCACGATCGCCGGCGTTTCTTCTCCGCAAGCCTCTGTTTGCTCGCCGTCGTGTTCCACTATGCGCCGCTGGCCGCTGCCGCCTGGTCGTCCTACTCCGCTGCGTGCTGCAACACGTCTCAATGCCCGATCAAAGCGCATCATCACCAAAAATCGCCGGCCTCCACTGAGAATCACATGGACTGCGGCCATGACATGGCGGAAATGAGCGCGTGTAGTATGTCCTGCTGTCAGAATACCGAACGTCCTGCGATGGCGTCCCTGGCCTTCGTGCTGCCGGCCGCTCTCTCTCTCACCGGGCCCGCTGTTCGCAAGGCGCCGTTCCAATCGGCGAAGCCCCTCGATTTTTTGCGCTCCATTCAACCTCTTTCCCCTCCTCCTCGCTTTGAAGCTGCGGCGCTTAACGACCGTCTCGCACCTCTCTCGTAATCCCATTAACCAAAGCTGCGGCAAATTTGCCGCGCGAGGCTCATTCCTTTGAGGAGGAAAACGATTTCATGCGACGCTCTTTATTGTTTTTTCTATTTTTGCATCTGGCCGGTGTCGTTGCCTTGGCAACTGTCTTCGGCACCGTGCGCGGCATCGTTCACGACCCGCAGCACCGGCCGGTAGCGGGTATTCAAGTGGTGCTGAAAGCAAAGTCATCAGAGTTTTCCCAAACCGCTCAAACCGACGCGAATGGCGAGTTTCACTTCGACGCCGTTCCTCTTGCCGACTACGCCGTCACGGTTTCGCCACAAGGATTCGCGACCATTGAGCAATCTCTTTCCGTTCTTTCCGGGACGGCCCCCGTGCTTCATTTCGAATTGCAGCTCGCTTCCCAAAATCAATCGATTTTGGTATCGGCCGCCCCTGCACAAGGAGAATCCGTCACCCCGACAACCCTGGTGAATCGGCTGGAGATTCAAGAAACCCCGGGAGCCGCGCGCACCAATAGCCTGGCCATGATCACCGACTACGTGCCGGGTTCCTACTTCACGCACGATCAGCTCCACATCCGCGGCGGGCATCAGGTGAGCTGGCTCATTGACGGGGTGCCCATCCCGAACACGAACATCGCCAGCAATCTTGGCCCACAGATCGACCCAAAGGACATCGACACCCTCGAAGCGCAACGGGGCAGCTATGCGGCCGACTATGGCGATCGAACCTACGGCATCTTCAACGTGGCTCCGCGCACCGGCTTCGAGAGGAACAACGAGGCCGAGCTCATCCTCAGTGCTGGCAATTTCTATCAAACTGACGATCAGCTGAATCTTGGAGGCCATAGCAACCGATTCGCTTACTACGCCAGCGTGAACGCCAATCGCACAAATCTAGGCTTGCAGACTCCCACGAGCGCCGTCATTCATGACGCTGCGAATGGCTTCGGCGGGTTTACTTCGCTGATCTACAACGCGGACTCTCAGGACCAATTGCGGCTGGTCGCGCAGTTCCGGCGTGATTTCTACCAGGTACCCTTCGATCCAAACGATCCTAACACCCAAGGAACATTCCTTCACGATGTCAACCGTGAGACCGATTCGTTCGTGACGTTTTCCTGGGTGCGTACGTTCAGCCCTGGATTGATGCTCACCGTCTCACCCTTTTATCACTTCAACCGAGCGGACTACGAGAGCAGTGTCATGGATTTGCCCAGCTCAGCAACGGAAAAACGTTCTTCCAAGTACGAGGGTGGTCAGGTGGCGCTCTCGTGGGTCAAGGACCGTAACAACCTGCGAACCGGCATCTATGGCTTCGCCCAGCAAGACTACCAGTTGTTTGGATTGATCTTCAATGATATGAGCGCACCGAACTTGGACCCTCCTGACGTGGAGAACCCTATTGGCAGCCTCGTGGCGGTTTACGCGGAAGACCAGCTAAAGGCGACACCCTGGCTTACCCTGAATGCGGGTGTTCGCGAGACCCACTTTTCCGGTGGAGTGGTTGAAAATGCGACCAGCCCTCGCGTCGGTGCTTCCGTCCGAATCCCGAAACTGAAGTGGGTCTTTCGCGGCTTCTACGGCCATTTCTATCAGGCGCCGCCACTTATCACCGCATCCGGTCCCCTCCTGCAATTCGTCAGAGCTCAGACCCTTGATTTCGTCCCTCTTCACGGTGAACGGGACGAAGAGCACCAATTTGGGGTCACTATCCCGTTTCGAGGCTGGACCCTTGACGCCGACAATTTCCTGACGCGCGCCAGCAACTTCTTCGATCACAACAATTTGAATAACTCCGACGTTTTCTTTCCCGTCACGATTCAGGGCGCGCGCATTAACGGGTGGGAGCTCACCCTGCGCTCTCCTCGCATCCGCAATCGCGGCCAACTCTACTTGACCTACTCGAATCAACTCGCCCTTGGATTCGGCGACATCAACGGCGGCCTCACCAATTTCTCGTTTGGCAATAGCTTTAAGTTCCTCGACCACGACCAGCGCAACACGCTGCACTTCGGCGGACAATACAGCCTTCCATGGCGCTCCTATGCTTCCACGGACGTGTACTACGCCTCTGGCTTCACGGACGGAAGCGCCGTACCGGGTGGACCCACACATTTGTCGGGACACACAACCTTCGACCTCACGCTCGGCAAAAGTCTTGGCGAACGCTTTTCCGTGGATGTTCACGGCATCAACGTCGCCAACCGTCGCGTTCTTCTCGACAATAGTTTTACGTTCGGCGGAACACACTACCTGAACCCACGCGAACTCTACGCGCAAATTCGCTACCGCTTTCATTACTGAGGCCTCGCTGGAAGCCGTGACGCGCGTTGGCGAGCCCCCTTCGGCAAGCTTTCGCGCCCGCGGCTTCCCGCGGTATCATCACGTCGAAAAGTGGGAGCTCATGCATAAATCATCGAAGCCGTTTCTCCTGGGACTGTCGCTCGCCTGCTGCCTCGCTGTCGCTTGCGCGCCCAAGGACGTGAAGCACTACCCCATCCAGGCGAAAGTCATCAGCGTGGATCTACCAAGCAAACGAATCGTCGTCGAGCACGGCGATATTCCAGGCCTCATGCCCGCCATGACCATGGGCTATACCATGGCTGTCCCCAAGGAAGCCCAAGGCTTGGCACTCGGCGACAAAATCAGCGCCGACTTGGTCGTCACCGAGGGCCTCGCCCGCCTCGAAAAAATCGTCCTACTCGAAAAAGCCAAGCCAGTCCCCATGCCCGCGCCGGCAGCCAAGCCCTAATCTCTCCGGTACCCGTGTGAAACTCACCCAAGAGTCCAAAAGTCTGTTTCGGCTGACACGCCTTGGAATGGTCAACTGCTTTCTGGTCCTGGAAGAAGATGGATTCACTCTTGTGGACACGAATCTTGCCGGCTCAGCGATGAGTATCTCAAGGGCCGCACAACAATTTGGAGCCCCGATCCGGCGTATCGCCCTGACACATGCACACGTCGACCACGTCGGGTCGCTTGACGCTCTCATTCAGCAACTTCCGAAAATCGAGTTCGTTATTGGCCAGCGTGAATGCCGTCTTCTCTCTCACGATTTTTCTCTGGATGCAGGTGAAACCGGCAAAAAGTTGATTGGTTTTCCCGGCGCGAAATCTCGCCCGAAGCGCCTGCTCATAGATGGCGATCGCGTTGGCTCTCTTGAAGCTGTTTCCTCCCCCGGTCACACACCGGGGCACATGGCGTTTCTGGACGTCCGGGATGGCTCGCTAATCGCGGGAGACGCGTTCACAACCCAGGCGGGAATCGTTGCAGCCGGCGTTTTCCAGCTCCATTTTCCTTTCCCAGCGTGGTTCTCCTGGAACAGGACATACGCAGCCGAAAGCGCAAAGAAACTTCGCAACCTTAAGCCCACGCGACTCGCCGTGGGCCACGGAAAAACGATTGAATCGCCGCTTCCAGAGATGGACCGAGCCATCGCGTTGGCCTTCCAGCAAAGCGGGAGAACGCTGCGCTAGCTTTTCCTTGATCTCCGCTCTCTTTTCCGATAATCCGCTTCCATCTAAAACTGTTTGGAGAACGGCAGCCCTGCTGCCGTTTTTTTTGTTGGGATGCTGCCAGAGGCGCGACCCTAGGATCACCTAGAATACAAACTCCGGGTCTGACGGGGATTTGCACGTCTTGCGCCGCCTAAATTATTTAGAATCAACACTTACAAAGAACCGGGGGAAGGGGTAAGGGGCAATTTCAGCAGCTTCTTGCTCCTCTTGGTGGCGAAGCTTCCGGATCTTTGCTTCAGGCCGGCGATGCCTCCCAAATTTGTCAGTTCGGCGGTCCGGGAACTTGCTAAACTAGGACGAAATCTCGAATGGCGATGGAGTTCGCCATAACCGGGCCGGTGTTCTTGATCGGCCCTGATGACTCCTGGCAGCCTGGCGGCTCCAGGAGTTTTTTGTTGAGGGGGCCGCCGGCGATTCTCTGGTGCGCCCCGCTGGGCCACGGATTGGAGCAACATTGCGTCTTGCATTGATCGCCATCTTCGGCGCGGCCGGCACCCTGGCGCGCTACGGCCTGCAGGGCGTCGTACAAGTCCGCGTGAGCAGCACCTTTCCCTACGGCACGCTGCTCGTAAACTTGACCGGCTGTTTCCTGCTCGGCCTGATCGGCCAATTCACGCTCAATCGCATGGTCATTTCGCCTGACTGGCGCGTAGCCATCGCCGTCGGCTTTTTCGGCGGATACACCACCTTCTCCAGTTTTGGCTGGGAAACCGCCAAGATGCTCGAAGAAGGCGAATGGACCTGGGCCACCGCCTACGTAGCAGCCAGCGTCCTCGTCGGCCTGCTACTGACCATCAGCGGAATTCGCCTTGCCAATCGCTTCTGATCGCACAATGAACTACCTGTTTCACCCACGCGAACGCTTTCCCCCGGCAAGCGTAGGGGCACGATACATCGTGCCCCTCGATCCGAGTGCATGCACCATAGAACTTGGCAAACACCCTCGCCAACAAATTTTGACGAAGCAACTGGTGAGCCGGGTTTTGCAAATCACCAGTCACCAGTCACTCAAGAGGCACAGCGAATGGTCAGTAGCTCGCTCTTCTATGCCCACTGGGCACTGACAGCTGAAAACAGAAAACGGAGTCACCATGACCCACGAAAAATTTGAAGGCGAACGCACCCTGATGCGCATCCACATCGGCGAATCCGACAAATGGCACGGCAAACCGCTCCACGAAGCCATCGTGGCGATGCTGCGCAAAGACGGCTTCTCCGGCGCCACCGTGCTCCGTGGCGTCGGCGGCTACGGCGGCTCCAGCATCTATCACACCGACAAACTCCTGCGCCTCTCGCAGGATCTCCCCATCATTCTCGAAGTCATCGAATCCCAGGAACGCATCGAAAAAATCCTCCCCCGCCTGGACGAAATGGTCGAAGGCGGCCTCATCACCCTCGAAAAAGTCCGCGTCATCCTTTACCGCGCCGCCAAAAAATAGCGCAGCCGCGTTCCGCAGCAGCATTACTGCCATGTGCAGGCACGTTCAGGTGGCCGGATGTAGAATCCTCGCTGCTTTTCACGTACACTCCGCGGGCGAGGTGGCTGTGAATCAATCCAGCGATCGGGCCCGCTACACCTTGGCCATTCTGTTTGCCATCAACCTTCTCAATTTCTACGATCGCCAGATTCCGGGCGCTCTCGTCGAACCGATTCGCAAACAATGGTTCTTGACGGATTCACAGATCGGATGGCTGGCCACCGCCTTCACACTCCTCTACGCCGTGGTTGGTGTGCCGTTCGGACGATTGTCCGATCGCTGGAACCGCCCTGGTTTGCTCAGCCTGGGCGTCGCCGCTTGGAGCCTCCTCACCGCGGCCTCGGGATTCGCGTGGGGGTTCGCCTCGCTATTTGCCGCGCGCCTCGGTGTCGGCGTGGGAGAGGCCACTTGCGCTCCGGCGGCGAACTCCCTCATCGCCGACCTTTATCCCGCGAGACGTCGCGCACAAGCCATTTCGCTCTTCATGATGGGGCTCCCTGTCGGAAATTTTCTTGGTTCCTTCGTGAGCGGCCACATCGCCGCTGCCTATGGCTGGAGAATGGCGTTCTACGTCGCCTGCCTTCCCGGCTTGCTCCTTGCTGTGCTGGCCGCGCGCCTTATCGACCCGCCGCGCGGCGCTGCGGAAAGCTCGCCGCTGGCGGGCCGGCCGCACGAGGGTTCGCCCTACTGGTCGGTCCTGAGAATCCCAACCATTCGTTGGATCATCCTCACCGGCGCTTTGTCTAACTTCAATATGTACGCGATCCCAACTTTCTTGCCCGCGTATCTCAGCCGCTATCACTCTCTCGGTCTCAAGAGTGCGAATACGCTTGCTGCCATTGCCTTTGGCGCGGTGGGCATTCCTGGACTCTTGCTGGGCGGCTGGGGGGCCGATCGCGCTGCTGCCGTCCGCTCCGGTGGCCGCCTTTTGCTTTCCTCCGCGGCGCTCTTTCTCGCGGCAATATTCTTCTACTCAGCTCTCAACGTGCCACAAGGACAGTTTGTCCTGTTCGGAGTGCTGATGGGAGCGGGCTGCCTGCTCAGTTATTTTTACTATTCCTGCGTCTACGCCACCATCCACGACATCGTTCCTCCAAGCCTTCGCGGCACCGCCATGGCCCTCTACTTTTTTGCCATGTACTTGCTCGGCGGGAGCTTCGGTCCTGTGCTGACCGGAAGGCTCAGTGATCATTATGCGCACCGCGCCATGGCGAAAGTCGGCGCAAGCAGCCTGAACGAGCATTTTCGTGCCGTCGGCCTGCACAGTGCCATGTATGTAATTCCCGTGTGCGGTGTCCTCCTGGCTGCTGTTCTTCTCGGCGCCTCACGCACGGTTTCGCGGGATATAGACAAGTTGCAACTCTGGATGTCGACCCCGGATCCACAGCCGGCTCAACTCCGGGACTCGCCACGTCTTTAATTTCCTAAGCAGCTTAGCCATTGTTCAAGTTAAACTCGGCTGCCTTGCCCGACACTTCTCAACGGACTTCCTGGCTCAACCGCACCGTTCTCGGTGTCGGCCTCACCAGCCTGTTCAGCGACTGGAGCCACGAGACCGCCACTGCCGTATTGCCAGCGTTCCTGGCCGCCATTGGTGCAGGGCCCGCCTGGCTCGGCGCCATCGAAGGTATTGCGGACGGTCTCTCGAGCTTCACAAAGCTGGCCGCCGGCCACTACACCGATCGCTTGAAACGTCGCAAGCCACTCGCCGTAATCGGTTACGCCTTCACCGCTCTTTCAACGGCGTCCTTCGCCTTCGCGACACAGGCCTACCATGTGCTCTTTGGCCGTGTCGCCGCCTGGCTGGGCCGTGGTGTCCGCTCCCCCGCAAAGAAAGCCCTGCTCGCCGCCGACGTCCCGCCAAACGCTTACGGCCGCGCCTTCGGTTTTGAACGCCTAATGGACACCGTGGGAGCCATTGCCGGACCGCTCACGGCCCTCTGGCTTCTCGAGGCCACCGGCTATTCCTACCACAAAGTTTTCCTTTGGACGCTCCTACCCGGCCTCGTCGCCGTCGCGCTCTTCTGGCTGCTCGTCCGCGAGCGCCCCGTCGCCATGCGTCCTCAGCGTTCCCTTCTTATCGGCCTAAAGACTCTGCCTGTTCCCTTCCGCAAATTGCTCGTAGGCGTAGGCATTTTCGGCGCCGGCGATTTCTCTCATTCCCTGCTGATTCTCTACGCCGCGCGAATGCTCACTCCCGGCTACGGCGCGGCCCGAGCAGCCAGCTTCGCCGTCGGCCTGTACACGCTCCATAACGTCTTCTACGCTGGCTCGGCCTATCTGAGCGGCTGGCTCAGCGACCATGTTCCCAGCCGCAAAGCTGTGCTCGCTGCAGGCTACGCGCTGGCCGGAATTACCGCGATTCTTCTTTGTACCGGAACGCATTCGCTCCCACTGCTCGTCGTGATTTTCATCCTGGCCGGTCTCTACGTCGGCACCGAAGAAGCCCTTGAGGATTCCCTCTCCGCCGAGCTGGTCCCCAAAGAACAACACGGCATGGCCTTCGGGACTCTTGCCGCCGTCAACGCCCTCGGCGACCTCCTTTCCAGCCTCATGGTCGGCTTCCTCTGGAGCGCCTTCAACGTCCAAACCACCTTTACGGCCTCCGCCATCCTCTTTTTCGTCGGCGCCCTCCTCATCCTCCGCCTGCGTGCACCTGAAGCGTCTGGGGTGTACAGCTGAAAATGTTTCGCACTACTGAGGGTTGCGTGGGCTCGCGCGCCATGCTACAGTGAGCGAACAAAAGGCGAATTGACTGTAGCGCAGGCCTTCAGGCCTGCGGCCTACTGAAAGGGCTATGCATGCCGGAGTCGCTCGCTGTTCGCAGGGCTGGCACATCAACGTCCATCACGCGCGTCCACGAAGTCCTTGACGCGTTCGCAGCTCGCGACCTCAATGGCGAATTGCTTACTGCGATCCGCCATTTCCCCGCTCGTGAGGCCCAGTGGGCGGACGTTCCAGTTTGGGTTCATTCGAATCTCACGGACGCCTACGCAGCCAAAGGCATTCGGCGCCTCTACACGCATCAAGCCGCTGCCGCGGAAGCTGTGCACGCCGGCAAAAATGTGGTCATCGTCACGCCCACTGCTTCAGGAAAAACGCTGTGCTACAACTTGCCGGTGTTGAACAGCGTTCTTGAAAATTCTGATACTCGCGCGCTGTATCTCTTCCCTACCAAAGCGCTTGCGCAGGACCAGCTCGCGGAACTGCATGATCTGAATCAGCGGTTGGACAATCGCTTCGGGGTATTCACTTACGACGGCGACACGCCGGCCGATGCACGCAAAGCCATTCGCGAAAAAAGTCACGTCATTCTTAGCAATCCGGACATGCTGCACACTGGAATTCTTCCGCACCACACGCGTTGGACGCGGCTGTTCGAAAACCTTCGGTACATTGTGATTGATGAGCTGCACACTTACCGCGGCGTCTTCGGGAGCCACTTGTGCAACGTTTTGCGGCGTCTTCGGCGCATCGCCCGTTTTTATGGACGCGATCCGCAATTCATTTGTTGTTCGGCAACAATTGCGAATCCGGGGGATCTCGCTACGCGGCTGCTCGAATCTGACGTGGAGGTCCTTAATTCGAATGGCGCGCCGGCGGCGGAAAAAACATTTGTTTTCTACAATCCGCCGGTTGTGAACCGCGCGCTGGGGATTCGCCGCAGTTACATTAATGAAGCGTCACGCGTCGCGCAGGAATTTCTGAAGCATGATTTGCAAACGATAGTGTTCGCCAATTCGCGCCTGCACACAGAAATTCTTCTTACCTACTTGCAGCAGGGGAATCCGCACTTGCCGGGAACACCGCAATCGATTCATGGCTACCGCGGCGGCTATTTGCCGAACGAACGGCGCGAAATTGAACGCGGGCTGCGCGATGGAAAAATTCGCGGCGTGGTTTCGACCAGCGCTCTCGAACTCGGCATTGATGTGGGATCGCTCGACACCGTGGTCATGGCCGGCTACCCCGGCAGCATCGCTGCCACCTGGCAGCGCGCCGGACGCGCCGGGCGCCGCAGCGGAAGTTCCTGCGCCGTGCTGGTGGCTTCGTCTTCGCCTCTCGATCAATTCATCGTGCGACATCCCGATTATTTTTTCGGCAACACGCCGGAGCACGCTTTTATCCAGCCGGACAATCTGGAAATCCTGATCAACCACCTGAAATGCGCCGCGTTCGAATTGCCCATCGCGCCCGGCGAGAACTTTGGCGACGTTGACTTGCCCGATTTGTGCGCGCGACTTGCCGAAGCAGGTTTCTTGCATCTTGCGGGAGACAATTATCACTGGACGCACGAAGCCTATCCTGCCGATACGATCAGCCTGCGATCCGTCACCAGCGACAATTTTGTGATCATCGATCTTACGGGCGAACCCAGCGTCATCGGCGAGATTGATTTTCCCAGCGCCCTGGCGTTCGTTCACGAAAAAGCCATTTACCTTCATGGCGGGCAGCAGTTTCACGTCGAACATCTCGACTTCAAGGAACGCAAAGCGTACGTCAAGAAAGTCGACGTCGACTATTACACGGACGCCGTGCGCTACACGCAGGTACGCGTTCTCGAAGTCGCCGCTCGTTCTCTAAGCGCTGAAGCATCCTCTTTTTCTCATGGCGATGTACTTGTGCGCTCACAGGTCGTGGGGTTCAAGAAAATCAAATTCCTTACGAACGAAAATATCGGTGATGGCAGACTTGAACTGCCTGAGAACGAGATGCATACGACTTCCTACTGGATTACGCTGCATCGGCCGCTCCTTGATTCGCTGCCATTCCGCGTGAGCGAGCGGCAAAGTGGGATGTTTGGGCTGCTATATGCGCTTGAATCCGTGGCCACGCTGCTGCTGATGTGCGACTCGCGCGACCTTGGAACGGCCATCGGCGAGCGGCCTCCGGGTTCGGCGGGGGCGGGACAGACAGGAATGTCTGTCCCACCGATCGATGCAACTGGGAGCAACGAGTTCGCCCCAACACGTATGCGGGACGCCATCTCCACGAACGCCAAAGAATTCTTCGAACCCAATTTGTATCTCTACGACGCCTATCCTGGCGGCATTGGGTTCTCCGAGCCTCTCTTTCGAACCCATGAGCTCCTGATGCAGAAAACGCGGGAACTGATTTCCGCGTGCACTTGCGAGCAGGGCTGCCCGTCCTGCGTGGGCCCTGCGGGCGATCTCGCGCCGCACGCCAAGGAAGCTGCGCTTGCCATTCTCGACAGGTTGTGTGCTTAGAGATGGCTACGACTGCCGACAAATTCTCGCGACTCGCGGCGCTCCGGCCAGTGCGTTCTGCGCCGGCGCGGCCAGCAGCTTTGCGAGCACCGGATGAGGAAGATGCGCTGGGACAGCTCCTTGGGGCAGGCGTCGCGCGGAATCGTTTCGGCGAGCACCTCGCCGTTCGCAACTGGTTTTCCACACCTGAATTCTCCGAGCCGTCCTCTATCTCCCTTGAATTGCTTTCGCGCACGCGCGATGAATCGCTTTCCCGCAGGACCCGCTCCGCACTTCAAGATCCGGAAAAGTGGCTCTTTCTGGATACTGAAACGACCGGCCTCGCGGGAGGCACTGGTACTTACGCATTTCTCATTGGACTCGCGTGGTGGGACGCAGGAGGATTGCAAGTCGAGCAGCTGTTCATGCGCGACTTCACCGAGGAACATTCTCTTCTCCATGAACTGGCGGCGCGGATCGCGGAGCGCCCGGTGCTCGTCACTTTCAATGGAAAATCGTTCGACTGGCCGCTGCTGGAGAGCCGCTTCACGATGACCCGTTCGATCGCTGCGCCGAAGCTGGCGACGCACCTGGATTTGCTGCATCCGGCGCGCGCGCTGTGGAAGCTGCGCCTCGGCTCCGTGCGACTCGTGGAGCTCGAACGGCATGTCCTCGACGCGCCGCGGCTCGGCTGGCATCGCGAAGACGATGTGGCGTCCGCCATGATTCCCCAGTTTTATTTTGACTATCTGCGCGGCGGGCCGACGCCGCCGCTCGCGGGAGTGGTGCGTCACAATCAAATGGATTTGCGCGGGCTCGCCGCGCTTTTCTGCAAAATCAACGCGCTGCTTTCGGAATCGTCCGCCGCGGCGAACGAAATCGAGAGTCTCGATCTCTTCGGTCTATCCAGGTTCTTGCAACGCCGCGGCGATGCCGGCCGCGCGCATTCGGCTTGCGCGCAGGCGCTGGAGATCGGGCTCCCCGCGGAGTTCCAGCCAAAAGCCCGCTGCGAACTTGCATGGATGGCGAAGCGCAGAGGCGAGCACCTGCGAGCGGCGGAAATCTGGCTCGAAGTTGTCGGGGATCCGCAGGAGGGCATTCGCGCTTGCGAACAATTGGCGATTCATTATGAGCGGCATGCCAAAGACTTGAACCGCGCAACGGAATTCGCGCAGCTCGCCTTGGCAAAACTCAGGCGCGAGCGGAGTTCATCGCGCGATCCCTACGTTGCGGCACGGAGTGCGCGTCTGGAAGAAAAGTTTTTGCAGCGGCTGGCACGTCTTGAAAAACGCGCAAAAGCGGACTGCGATTCAGCAAAGCCTCTCTTGCTGTCCCGTTCGCAAAGCGCTTGAGAGATTCCGAATCGAATCCGCACTCGTTGAGGTTCGCCCGCTGCTCCCCGGAGGCGTAAAGTTCATTGCGGTCTTCTCATGAACGGCGCCGGGGCGTTCCTCGGGCCGCGGCGCAGGGAGCCAACCCATCGCTTTGGTCAACCCATCGAAAATGCCACGCGTTGTTCCTTCGAGCGTTACGCATTCCGTTCCAATGCAATCCAGGAAGACACTGCCATCCGGGGTATCAAAGGAAAAGAAGTTCGGGCGGCGAAACAAATTCGTTCGTTGGGAATATTTCTTCTCCAGCGCTTCCGAATATTGTCCAAAGAAACGCTCGGCGGATTCCAGCTTATCCAGATGTACGTGCGTCACCAGCACGAGCCGCTTGCTTTTTTTCTGCTCGTAGACGACATACCAGTCGCCATCCCAGGCCGCCGCAAGACTCTTTGCCCGGTCCGTGTCCAGAAATTGCTTCAAAACTTCCCTCCAACCGAACTCGCCCATCACATTCTCTTCGAGCCTGGTCCAGTCGCTGCCGAGCAGTTTCTCCAGCGGCGGCAGGCTGACATTGGCCGGAATCTTCCGAGACTTGTACAGCTCGGGATGAAGAATCTGCTGACTGGATACGGGAGGCTTCTCGAACAAGGCGGGGAGCCCGGCCCAGCCGCTCTCCTTCATGACCGCGGCCGAAAACGTAAGCCCGCTCATGTAAGGAAAGATCAAAGCGTCCCTGATAAACGGAGGAGCCTTTTTCAGCGTGGGAGTGCTGCTCAGATCACCCACCAATATGCTGGGATCAAAATCCGGCAGGTCCTTGAGCGATCGGCCCGTCCCCAGCATCAGGTAATCCACCATGGCGGCCATGGCGCTGCCTTCGAGCACGGCATCGCGCGCCAATTCGGCATCATCGTTGGGACGGGCGGCGCGTTCCCAGGCTTCAATCTGAAAATGCTGGTCCTCCAACGCGTGCGTTAATTCATGAGCCATCACCATACGCTGGTCCGCAAGCGGGCTCCAGTCCGCGATGTAAAATTCATGCGTCTTCGGATCGTATAGCCCTTCGACCTGTTCCGTCAGCACATCGATCATGAACGCATCGAGGTCGAATCCTTTTGGAATAAGGCCGAATGCTTCGGCGCTGCGGGCGCCGGCGTAGCGCTCGGCGGGATTTTTCTCCTCGTTCATCTGCTTGATGACGTAATCGCGAATTTGCTCGCGAGAACGCA